>VFSW01000262.1_pt1 | contig 73907 bp, 57 predicted proteins | sample 5358111 | NCBI WGS metagenome assembly VFSW01 (sample SAMN11554181, study PRJNA540505) | mine drainage metagenome | isolation source: sediment from site ElyBrook_90M | place: USA: Ely Copper Mine, Vershire, VT | collected 2017
ACGATGTATCGCGCGCCGCCCCGCCGCCCCTGTTGTTGTCGGGCCTGGAGCCGTTGGCCATCGGCCCCGAATCTTTGTTCGTCAATATCGGCGAGCGCACGAATGTGACAGGATCCAAGGCCTTTGCACGGTTGGTGCTGGCCGGAGATTTCGACAAGGCGTTGGCGGTGGCGCGCCAACAGGTCGAGAATGGTGCGCAGATCATCGATGTCAACATGGACGAGGCCATGCTCGACAGCAAGGCCGCGATGGTGCGTTTCCTCAACCTCATGGCGTCGGAGCCGGACATTGCCCGCGTGCCGGTGATGATCGATTCGTCCAAGTGGGAGGTCATCGAGGCCGGCTTGCGCTGTGTGCAGGGCAAGCCCGTGGTGAATTCGATTTCCCTCAAGGAAGGGCATGACGCGTTTGTGCATCAGGCGCGTCTGGTGCGGCGCTATGGTGCAGCGGCCGTGGTGATGGCCTTCGACGAACAGGGACAGGCCGACAGCTTCGCGCGGAAGATCGCCATCTGCGAGCGCGCGTACCGGGTGCTCGTCGACGACGTGGGGTTTCCGCCCGAGGACATCATTTTTGATCCCAATATTTTCGCCATTGCCACTGGCATCGAGGAACACAACCACTACGCGGTGGACTTCATCGAAGCCACGCGCTGGATCAAGGCGCACCTCCCGGGCGCCAAGGTCTCGGGAGGCGTCAGCAATGTGAGCTTTTCGTTCCGCGGCAATGACGCGGTCCGGGAAGCGATCCACACCGTGTTTCTCTATCACGCGATCCGCGCCGGCATGGATATGGGCATCGTCAATGCCGGCCAGATCGGGGTGTATGACGACCTTGAACCGACGTTGCGCGAGGCGGTCGAGGATGTGGTGCTCGACCGTCGACCGGATGCCGGCGAACGTCTGGTCGGCATGGCGGATGCGGTGCAGGGTCAGGCGCGCGACGAGGGCACGCGCAATGCATGGCGCGAGCAGAAGGTGGAGGCGCGCCTGTCGCATGCGCTGGTGCATGGCATCACGGACTTCATCGAGGCCGACACCGAGGAGCTGCGCAGCCGCTACGCGGCGGAGGGCAAGCGGCCCCTGTCCGTGATCGAAGGCCCGCTCATGGACGGGATGAACGTGGTTGGCGACCTGTTCGGGCAGGGCAAGATGTTCTTGCCCCAGGTGGTCAAGAGCGCGCGGGTGATGAAGCAGTCGGTGGCCCATCTCATCCCGTTCATCGAGGAGGAGAAACGACAGCTTGCAGCCGCTGGCAGCGACGTGCGCGCGCGCGGGCGCATCGTCATGGCCACCGTGAAGGGCGACGTGCACGACATCGGCAAGAACATCGTCACCGTGGTGCTTCAATGCAACAACTTCGACGTCATCAACATGGGGGTGATGGTGCCATGCCAGGACATTCTGGCGCGCGCCAGGACCGAGAACGCGGATGCCGTCGGGCTCTCGGGGTTGATCACGCCGAGCCTGGAGGAAATGCAGCACGTCGCGGCTGAAATGGAGCGCGACCCATGGTTCCGCGACCGAGGCATTCCCTTGCTCATCGGGGGCGCGACGACCAGCCGGGTACACACGGCGGTCAAGATTGCCCCACGCTATTCGGGGCCGGTGGTTTATGTCCCCGACGCTTCTCGCAGTGTGGGCGTGGCGCAGAACCTTCTTTCAGACCAGGCAGCGCTCTTCAAGGCCGAGGTGGCGCGCGATTACCAACGCATACGCGAACAGCACGCCGGCAAGCGACAGGTCGCGCTGGTGAGCCTGGAGGACGCGCGCGCGAACAAGCTTCGTATCAATTGGCCGGAAGGGGTCGCGCCGCCGCCGCGTTTCGTCGGCCGCCGGGTGTTTCGCAACGTGGACCTCGCCGAAGTTGCCAGGTACATCGACTGGGGGCCCTTTTTCCAGACCTGGGACCTCGCGGGCCCCTATCCGGCAATCCTGGACGACGCGATCGTGGGCGAGCAGGCGCGACAGGTGTTCGCCGACGCCCAGGCCATGCTGAAAAAAATCATTGACGGGCGCTGGTTGCAGGCGCATGCGGTGGTGGGACTGTATCCCGCCAACGCGGTCGGCGACGACGACATCGAGGTCTACGCCAACGAGCACCGCGACGACGTTGTCATGACATGGCATGGCTTGCGTCAGCAGACCGAGCGCCCGGTGGTCGACGGGGTTCGCCGACCCAACCTCGCCTTGGCCGATTTCGTCGCTCCGAAGGGGCATGGTGCTGATCACATCGGCCTGTTCGCCGTCACCGCGGGACCAGGGGTGGACGCGCGCGTGGAGGCGTTTCTGGCGGTCCACGACGATTACTCGGCCATCATGGTCAAAGCGCTGGCAGATCGCCTCGCCGAGGCGCTGGCTGAATGGTTGCACCGTCGGGTGCGCACCGATCTGTGGGGGTACGCTGCGGATGAGCAGCTGGATCACGACGCCTTGATCCGCGAGTGTTATCAGGGTATTCGCCCAGCGCCGGGTTATCCGGCCTGCCCCGAGCACTCGGTCAAGGAGTCCATGTTCAGCGTGCTTGGCGCCGATGCCGTTGATCTCGGCCTGACCGAAAGCTGGGCCATGCTGCCCGCCGCCAGTGTCAGCGGTTTTTACCTCGCGCACCCACAAGCGCGCTACTTCCACGTGGGTCCGGTCGGCGACGATCAGGCTGCCGACTGGGAGCAACGCAGCGCGCGCCCCCTTCAATCCGTGCAGCGCGCCTCGGATCGGCTGGTCTGAGGAGCCTGGGCCGGCTGCGGCCTGCTCGCGCATCCTGGGACGGGTGACCTCCGGTCCCAGGGCGCGCGAGCAACGTCCGTTCAGCCCGGTGGCAGGGCGACACCTTCCTGCAGCGCCCTGGCGCGTGCTTCGTGGCTGTGGTCGGCAGCCAGCAGCATGTACATGGCGGGTACCACATACAGCGTGAACAGGGTGCCGATGGAAAGGCCTGTGGCGATCACCAGACCCATGTTGAACCGACTCTCGGCGCCCGCGCCGCTGGCAGTGATCAGCGGCATCACCCCGAGAACCATGGCGGCTGTCGTCATCAGAATCGGTCGCAGACGCAGGGCGGTGGCGTGCTCGATGGCGTCACGTTTCGTGCGTCCCGTGCGCTGCAGGTTGTTGGCGAATTCGACGATCAGGATGCCGTGCTTGGAGATCAGGCCGATGAGCGTGACGAGACCCACCTCGGTATAGATGTTCAGCGTTGCATGCCCGATTCCCAGGTTGATGAACAGCAGTGCCCCCGAGATCGCCATCGGCACCGAGACCAGGATGATGAGAGGATCACGGAAGCTCTCGAACTGCGCCGCCAGCGCCAGGAAGATGATGATCAGTGCAAAGAAGAAAGTCAGCACCAATCCGCCCGACTCCTGCTGGAACTGCCGCGACGGCCCCGCGTAGTCGAAGCTGTAGCCGGCGGGCAGTGTGCGCTGCGCCAGTTCCTTGAGTGCGTTCAACGCCTCGCCTTGCGCGATGCCGGGGAGCGCCACCCCCTGTACCGTGGCCGAATTCGCCTGCTGGAAGTGATTGATGGTTTCCGGCTGCACGGTGGAGCGCAAGTGCACCACCGTGGACAGGGGAACCATCGATCCGCTGGCTGTACGCAGGTAGTACGAGGTGAGCTGATCCGGGTTGAGCCGGTAGCGGCGTTGAACTTGCGGAATCACCTTGTAGGCGCGGCCGTCGAGATTGAAGAAGTTCACGTAGCCGCCGCCGAGCATTGCCGAAAGTGCCGAACCGATATCCTGCATGTTCAGGCCCAGCTGGGCGGCCATGTCGCGGTCGATCTCGATGCGCTGCTGGGGTAGATCGATGCGCAGGTCGGACTGCAGGAAAATGAATTTGCCGCTCTTGAGTGCCGCCTGCAGGAACTGCTGCGAGACACGGTAGAGATTCTGGAACGGCTCGCTGGTGGTGATCACGAACTGGATCGGCAAGCCCCGCGCGCCGGGAAGCGGTGGTGGCTGGAAGACCGCGACCTGCGCACCCGCGATATGGGCGACCTCACCCTGCAAGATTGGTTGCATCTGGCTCGTGGTGCGCTTGCGCTCGTCCCAAGGCTTCAGCACCATGCCCCCGATGACCTGGGTCGGGGTATTCATCTGGAAAATGTGATCGGTCTCCGGAAATGTGGCGAAGGCGTCGTGGATCTGGTTGGAGTACAGCTGGCGCTGTTCCACCGTCGCCGTGGGGTTGTTGAATGCGAATGCGAGCAGGATGCCCTGGTCCTCCTGTGGCGCCAGCTCCGACATCGAGGTGGAGTACAGGTAATAGATCGAACCGAGGATCAGCACCGCCATCACCGCGATGACCGGCAAGTGGTCAAGCGAGCCGCGCAGGCTGCGCGTGTAGCGCTGGTGCAGGAGCTCGAATCGATGGTCGAGCCACAGCACGAGGCGGTCCTGCCAATTGTGGCTCTGGGGGTCCGGCGCCTTGAGCAGACGCGAGCACATCATCGGCGAAAGTGTCAGTGCGATGACGGCGGACAGCACCACCGTCCCCACGAGCGTGAACGCGAATTCCGTGAACAGGGCACCGGTGAGACCACCCATGAAACCGATGGGCACGTACACGGCGACCAGCACGATGGTCATCGCGATGATCGGGTTGGCGAGTTCGCGCGCCGCGCGTACCGCCGCATCGGTACGCCCCATGCCCTCCTCGAGGTGGCGACTGACGTTTTCCACCACGATGATCGCGTCATCGACCACGAGGCCGATGGCAAGCACCACGGCAAGCAGCGTGAGCAGGTTGATCGAGTACCCCAGCGCCAGCATCACGGTGAATGTGCCGATGATGGACAGGGGAATGGCCACCAGCGGGATGATCACCGAGCGCAGCGACCCCAGGAACACGAAGACGACAAGCGTGACGATCAACACTGCTTCGACCAGCGTCTTGATCACCTCGTCGATGGAGGAATTCACGAACTTGGTCGAGTCGTAGACGATGGCGCCGGTCAGGCCGGTGGGAAGCTGGGACTGGATATCCGGGAAGGCTTTGCGGACCCGGGCCACGACGTCGAGCAGGTTCGCCCCCGGCGCAACCTGGATGCCGATGAACACCGAGGACTTGCCGTCGAACGCCACCGTGGAGTCGTAATCGTCGGCGCCGAGCGTGACCTGCGCCACGTCAGACAGCCGGACCACCTGCCCGCCGGAGCTCTTGACGATGAGGTTCTTGAATCCGTCAAGCGATTTCAAATCGGTGTTGGCGGCCAGGTTGATCTGCACCATCGCGCCCTTGGAGCTGCCGGTGGCCGCGAGGTAGTTGTTCGCCGCCATCGCAGCGCGCACGTCGGTGGCGGTGAGGCCATAGGCGGCGAGCTTCTGCGGGTCAAGCCAGGCGCGCAGCGCGAAATTCTTCGCGCCGATGATTTCTGCGGTCTGCACGCCGTCGATGGACTGCAGTTTCGGTTGGACCGAACGCACGAGGTAGTCGGTAATCTGGTTCGGCTGCAGCACCTTGCTGTAAAAGCCGATATACATGGCGTCGATGGTCTGTCCGATGGCAACCGAGAGCACCGGAGCTTGCGACGCAGGCGGCAGCTGGTTGAGCACCGAGTTGACCTTGGTGTTGATCTCCGTGAGCGCCTTGTCGGGGTCGTAGTTCAGCCGCAGGTTCACCGTAATGGTGCTGACCCCCTGGATGCTGCTGGAGGTCATGTAGTCAATGCCATTGGCTTGGGCAATGGCATTTTCGAGTGGCGTGGTGATGAAGCTGGCCACCGTGTTGGCATCCGCCCCTGGGTATGCGGTGGTGACCGTGACCACCGCATTCTCGGTGTAGGGAAACTGCAGCACCGGCAGCAGGCCCACCGAACGCAGCCCCAGCACCAGGATGACCAGGCTGACTACGGTCGCCAGGACCGGGCGCTCGATGAAGATGTCCGTGAATTTCTTGTTCATGCGCGTCGACCCGCCGTGATCAGGAGTTAGGCACTTGCGGGTTCGGACTGTCACCGGGCTTGACCTTGTTGTCGATCAGCACGGTGGTTCCGTTGCGCAGCTTGAGCTGTCCGGCGGTGACCACGGTTTCACCCGCGGTCAGGCCCTGGAGAATGGCGACCTGGTCGCCGCGGGTGGGACCCGGGGTCACGAAACGCTGCTTCGCGATGAAGGCCGGTTTTCCATCGGGACCTTTGCCTGCTTGTTCGACCACGAAGACCGTCGCCCCGTAGGGGTTGTAGGCGATCGCCGCGTTTGGCAGGGTGACGTAGTCACGCGGAGCCCCCGATGAGAGTTCGAGGTCGGCGAACATGCCGGGCAGCAGCTTGCCGCCGGGGTTGGACAGGCGCGCGCGCACCTTGATGTTGCGTGTGCCGGGGTCAACCTGCGGTTCAAGAGCGATCACCCGCGCCGCGAACACACGTCCCGGGGCGCCGCTGCTGCGCAGCGTTGCCGTCATTCCGATGTGCACGAGCTCTGCCTGGGCCTGCGGAACGTTGAAATCCACGTCCATCGGGTCGAGTGCTTGCAGCGTAACGACCGGCGTGCCGGCGGCGAGGACCTGGCCGAGATCGACCTGACGCAGGCCCAGGCGCCCTGAAAACGGGGCAGTGATGGTCTTCTGCGCGATCAGTGCCTTCTGCGCGCTGATCTGTGCCTGTAACTGCTTCACCGTTGCCGCGTCGGTATCGACCACGGCCTGGCTGATGGCGTGAATCGCCAATTGGGCGCGGTCGCGCTTGAGGTTCAGCGCGGCGAGGTCCGCCTGCGCTTGCAGTTGCGCGAGTTGGGCACGCAGCGGTGCCGGATCGAGTTCCACCAGCGCCTGGCCAGCGCGCACCGCGGCTCCCGACTTGAAATGGATGGCGGTCACCAGGCCGCCAACCTCGGCACCCAGGCTGGCTTGCTGGCTCGCGCGCAGGTTGCCGATGGCTTGCACCGTTGGTTTCCAGCGCTCTTCCTTGGCAACGGCGGTCGCCACGGTCTGCGGCGGGCTGGCGTGGCCAAGAATGGCCTTGGCGATCATGCGGGTCTTGAAAGTCTGGAACCCGATCACGCCGGCGATCAGGATGCCGGCGATGACGAGCATGACAATCATGCGCTTGGTTGTTCCCTTGTTCATTGTGTGGTCCGTTCGTCCGTTCGTCCGTCGTTGGCTTTTCGTCGTGATGCGTGTGCGCGTTGTGGTGGTTGCCGGGGTGCTTCGCGCCTCAGCGCGTCGTGGCAGCGGAGGCATCGGGCAGCACGCCTCCCCCCATGGCCTGATCAAGCGCCGCGCTGTCGGTCAGACGCGCGGCCTGCGCCGCGATCAACCCGATCCGTGCTTGTTGCGCTTGTTGTTGCGCCACCAGAAGCTGCACATAACTGGAGGCGCCAAGGCGGTATTGCTGGTCCACGAGCGCCAGCGACTCCTGGGCCGCGCGGTCGGCGGCATCTTGTGCGCGCAGCGTCTGGGCATCGTTGTCGAGCTGGCGAAGTGCATCCGCGGTGTTGCGAAGCGCGCCCAGCACGGTCTGGCGGTAGTTGGCTCCGGCAGCCTGGAGGCTGGCCTGCGCCGCGTTGGCTCCCGCCTTGAGACCGGCGTTGAAGAGCGGCTGCGCCAGCTGACCGGCGAGCGCCCAGACGGTGGAACCCGGGCCGAACAACGCCGCCGTGGTGAGCGCCTGACTGCCCAGCGACGCGCTGAGGTTGATTTGTGGATAGAGATTGGAGACGGCGACGCCGTACTGGGCTGTTGCCTGATGCAGCAACGCAGTCGACGCCTGCACGTCCGGACGCCGGCGCAGCGCTTCCGAGGGCACCACGACGGGCAGGGTGGCGGGCAGGGTGAAGTCGGACAGCGCAAAGCGCGGAACATCCCGACTGTCGGGCGTTTCCCCCACAAGCGTGGCGAGGAGGTGGCCGGCTTGCTGTACGCGATTGCGCAGCGGCGGCAGGCTCGCGCGCGTCTGCTCGACCTGCGTCTGCAGGGCCAGCACATCGGACCGCGCCGCCGCACCAATATCGAAGCGCTTGCGCGCGATGTCCAACTGCGATGTCTGCGCCTTCAGGATCATTGCGGTGGCATCGAGCTGCGCCGCCGCCTGCGCCTGCGCAAACGCGGTCGTGGTGATGTTGCCGGCGAGCGTCAGGCGCGCGGCAGCGAGTTGATATCGCTGGTAATCCGCCTGCGCTTCCAAGGCTTCGAGCGCGCGCCGATTGCCGCCGAAGAGATCGAAGTTGTAGTTGACCTGAACGGCAGCATTGAGCAGATTGAACTCCGGGGATGCCCCGTTGGCGGCGCCTTGTGGAGCGCTGTTGACGCGTTCGCGCGTGACGCCGAGCTTCGCGCTCACGGTCGGGTAGAGCGTCGAGCCGGCCTGCGCGGCATAGGTCTCGCGGGCCTGGCGCAAGGTGGCCTGCGCCGCTGCCAGCGTCGGGCTATTGTGCAATCCCCGCGCGACGAGGGCGTTGAGCTTCGCGGAGCCAAACGAAGTCCACCAGTGGTCCGGCACGGCTTGCGCCTGGCGCAGTTGCTGCGCTGTGCCCAGTGGACCCGGCGCCGATGCCGTGGTGGCCGGCAGGCTTCCGCGGGTATACCCCTGCACCGTGGGCGCGGCGGGGGTCGTGAAGTTCGGACCGACCGTGGTGCAACCGGCGCAGGCCGCGCCTGCCAGAAGCAACGGGAGGATGCGCGTTTGCGCGCGGGGTCGGTGCATGGTGTCGTCGTCCTGTTTTTGCGCTACGGATAGGGAATTCTGCGCTGAAAATCGAAAATGGCCAGATATGGACCATTCTCCCATTCTAGGAACGAACGCGTGACAATGTTTGCGGTCATTTCCTCCCGTGGCTACGCGCTGTCTTCGAATTAAGATAAGACGAAGCTGCATTGAATATTTGAATACCCGCAATCAGTAGCAGAAAACGTCAGGCTAACGGCGAGGCAACCAGGAGGACTTCCATGCGCTTTGAAATCCGCGCTGCGCAGGCCGGCGATCATCCTGTCCTTACGACGCCATCGGCGGTGGTGCCCAGCGACCAGACGGTTTCGTGCGCCTTCGACGACCCGGCGGATTCCCAGTGGTCGGCGTCACCGGTCGATGCGCGAGCGCGCGCTGTCGACAGCGCCGAGGCATTGGACCGGATGTGGCGGGCTTGCCACGCGTCGGGAGCCCGCGGAATCCCATGCAATTATGCATTTCCGCTGTGATCGGAGCGGTTTATGGCGTCAGGGTGCGGCACCGGTCGCCACGCCCTGGACTTGGTGCTCCAGGGTGCACCGAGTGATATACCTTTAGAGCTCTAATGGAAATTTACGAAAGACGACGTCAGCGGTTGTTGCAATTGCTCGCCGAACGCTTCCCAGGGCGGGGCGGGCGAAGCGCCCTGGCCTTGCGCATCGAGCGCCAGCCAGGCTACGTGTCCCGGTGCCTGAACGGACAAAAGCGCATTGGCGAGGCGTTCGCGCGCGACGTTGAGTTGCGCTTGCACTTGCCCCCGTTCTGGCTCGATGGCGTGCGCACGGATGCGTCGCCGCTGTCGTCCCAGCAACGCGCGTTGCTGGAGGCATTCGAGGCTTTGGATCCGGCGCGGCGCGAAGCGTTTTTGCGCGCAATGCACGAGGCCGCCGCGCCGACCTAGGGCGGCTGTCAGCCGCACGGGCGGTGGTCCCGATGGCGCACGACAGGGCTCTCAGGCGCATGGATCTTCGTCCGGCGCCGCGTCTGGCGCTGGTTGACCGTTTTCCGTCACGAGCGCAAGTTCGGGTTCGACCCTTGTGCCCTGCGCGATCAGGTGTTCGAGGCGCCAGCACAGTCCGGCAAAGAGCGCACGCCGTCCAGGATCCCCGGGCGATTGGGTCGGAATTTCGAGGATGTCCTCGATCAGCGCCGCCAGCCCGAGGCTGTGCTGGCCCGCCATGGCTCGGCGCGTGAGGAGATCGGCGAGGCCCTCTCCCAGGGGAAACGTGCGTTGGTAGATCACCAGCGCTCGTGCGTCGCCTGGTGGATCGTCGCCGGCAGACGCGGCGCCCAGCGCGAGTGCGTCATGGATGAAGGCATGCGGGGACGGGAGCGCCACGACGCTGGCAGCAGGTTTGTGCAAGGCGGTGCGGTGTGGCGGCAGGCTGTTGTCGCTATTCAGATCCTCGGAGGTCGCGCCCCGATCATCGGAGTTCGAGGTCATGCTTGTCTCACTCAGGCTCCTGTGGAGGATGCACGATGGTTGACTTCATCCCAGGGCGGTGCCGGCAGCGCTGCAGATGAGCCAGATGTTCGGCACATCCGCAGCGACATGCGCGGCGAACGTCGCGCACCACCACTGATCAATGCAGAAGTTTACCGCTAGGTATGTTTTTCCCGCACGTCATGGATCGGTATCAGGCCGGAGTTGTGCGGAACTGCAATGCTTCGGCCAGATCTGCAGCCTGGATACAGGGGCGCCCGGCGAGGTCGGCGATGGTGCGCGCGACGCGCAATGCGCGGTGGGTCGCGCGGCCCGACCAGCCCAGTCGACCCGCGGCAGCGGCCAGCCATCGACCGTCGCTCGCGTCGAGCGCGCAATACCGGTCGAGCGCCGTACCTTCGAGCCTGGCGTTCGAGGTTCCCTGACGCCCGCGTTGTCGCGCCATGGCGGCTTCAACGCGCGCAGCGACCGTCGTGCTGGCTTCACCGTCAGGGAGTGCCAGCAGGGTTTCGGGCGTGGGGCGGCTGAGTTCAACCTGCAAGTCGATGCGATCGAGCAACGGGCCGGAAATGCGGTTGCGATAGCGTGCCACCTGGGCTGCGGTGCAGCGGCACGTGCGCGAGGTGTCGCCGAGATGCCCGCAGGGGCAGGGATTCATTGCCGCGATGAGTTGAAATCGTGCCGGGAACTCGGCTTGCGCCGCGGCGCGCGACACGTGCACCACGCCTGACTCGAGGGGTTCGCGCAGACCATCGAGCACGCGGCGTTCGAACTCGGGAAGCTCATCGAGAAAGAGCGTTCCCTCATGTGCGAGCGAGATTTCGCCAGGGCGGATCTGGCTGCCTCCACCCCCGACCAGTGCCGCGGCGGATGCGGTGTGGTGCGGGCTGCGAAACGGCCGCCGTGACCAATCGTTCATTTTGAAGCGCCCGGCCAGGCTGGCCAGCGCCGCGCTCTGCAGTGCCGCCTCCTGGTCCAGCGGAGGTAGCAGGCCGGGTAGGCGCTGGGCGAGCATTGACTTGCCGACACCGGGAGGTCCGATGAACAGCAGGTGGTGCCCGCCGGCAGCAGCGATTTCCAGCGCGCGTTTGGCCGCCAGCTGTCCGCGCACGTCGGCCAGATCCGGCCAGGGGCTGGGCGTGGGGGCGGGAACGGGCGGCGGGCGCATGCTCGCACGCGTGCGCTCGCCGCAGAGGTAGGCAACGACTTGCGCGAGGTCTGTCGCACCCAGCACGGCGTCCGGGTCGACCAGCGCCGCCTCCTGGGCGCTGCGGGCCGGCAGCACGAACAGGGTTGGCTCGGGCCCTTCACGGGCAATGGCCATGGCCATTGCCAGGGCGCCGCGGACATCACGCAGTGCGCCAGACAGCGAGAGCTCCCCCGCGAAGGCGTGGCCAGCGATGGCATCGGCATCGATGGCGCCGGCGGCCGCGAGGACGCCGAGGGCAATGGGCAGATCGAATCGACCTGACTCTTTTGGAAGCTCGGCCGGTGCGAGGTTGACGACGATGCGTCGCGACGACGGAAACGCAAACCCACTATTGAGCAAGGCGCTGCGCACGCGCTCGCGCGCCTCGCGTACCTCAGCCTCGGGTAGCCCAACGATGGAAAAACTTGGCAGTCCACCCGCGAGGTGAACCTCCACCTGCACGGGCGGCGCATCGAGGCCCACGAGAGCCCGGCTCGAAAGCTGGGCCAGCGCCACGGTGTCAGCCTGGTGTGGTGGCGGGCGTGCGCGCCGATTCAAGCTCCGCGACGCGCGCTTCGAGTTCCGCAATGCGCTGGCTGGCGGCGGCCAGCACCGACTGCAAAGCGTCGAATTCGTCGCGCGTCACCAGATCAAGGCGGCCGGCAGCCGACTGCGCGAGGGCGCGCACGTTGCGCGTCACGTCCTTCAGTGGTGAGTCTTCGAGCGCGGCGGCGGCGCGGTGCAGGAAGGCACGGGGAGAGTTGGGCGGGGTGTCGTTCATGGTCGTGACCAACCTATCGATCGTGGGAAAACAGAGGTCTATTGTCGGTCCAAACAAGGGCCGGCATCGTGATTTCCGCCAATTCGCCGGGGTAAGCGGGTCATGACGCACAAGGCACGGGCCTCGCACCGCGACCGGATCGCACCGCACCTTCCGTATGCACCATCAAGGTGCGTTACGCACAAAAATGGCGCGAACTCCGCGCTGCGGGGTGGTGAAATGACCACGCATTAGCTGGCACGAAAGCTGCAGAGGATCAGCAGGGCTTCTCGCCCATCGATCCAGACCGCAACGCCACAGGAGGATTTTGATGAAAAAACATACGCTCGCTGTTTGCCTGACCGCAGCCTTCGGCGCGATGGCCGTCGCCCACGCCGACACGGCCCCCGCCGTGCCGAGCCTGGCCGCCGTGATCGGCGCCACGCCGGGATTGAGCATCACCGGATATGTCGCGTCGACCTACACCCACTTCGACACCACGCCGGCGCTGCGTCAATTCGACACGACGCAAAATGGCTTTACGCTGAACCAGGCGTCGATGACGGTGTCGTACCTCCCTACCAGCGGCGCCGGCGCTGCCGTGACCGTGGTCGGTGGTTCCGACGCCCAGATCCTGCGCGCGGGCGAACTCAGCACGGGAACGACCAACGGGCAGTTCGACGTGCTCAACGCCTATGCACAGTATGCGGCGGGGCCGTGGACGTTGATGGCGGGCAAGTTCTCGACCCTGGCCGGCGCCGAGGTGGTCGATCCGGTTTCCAATAACGAGATTTCACGTTCCCTGCTGTTCTTCGGCATGGAGCCGATTTCCCATACCGGCGTGCGCGCGGCCTACACGGTGGGTGATGCACTGACGCTGACGGGTGGTGTGAACAACGGTTTCAACTACACCTCGACGCCGGCCGGCACCTCCAAGACCATTGAACTGGGTGCCTCGGGGACGCCGAACAAAATGTTCTCGTACTCGGCGGCGTTCTATAGCGGTGACTCGCCGTTGTTCGGGGGCCTCATGAACGGCCGCGTGCAATTGCTCGACCTCGTCGGCACGCTCAACGCGACCGCTGCGCTCAATTTCGTCGCAAACGTCGACGTGCTGAGCAAGGACGGGTACAAGGGCGCCGGCACCGGCACGGGCAAGGCCACCGGGCTGGCGCTGTACGCCAACTACAGCGTGAACGACAAGGTGACGCTGTCCGCTCGCGGTGAGTACATTGACGACAAGGACGGCATCGTCTCGAATCAGGCGGGCCAGACCAACAAGCTCAAGGAGTTGACGCTGGCGGCCAGCTATGCGCCGCTGAAGAGCCTGAAACTCACCGCCGAAGTTCGCCAGGACAAGTCCGACGTGGCGATGTTCGTCAATGGTGCCACGCCGTCAAGCAACCAGACGTCGGTTGCCGTGCAGGCCACATACGCGTTCTAAGCACCCCCATCCGAACCAAGGAGCTTTCATGAAAATGATCATGGCTATCATCAAGCCGTTCAAGCTCGACGAGGTGCGCGAAGCGCTCTCGGGCATCGGCGTCACTGGCATCACCGTCACCGAGGTCAAGGGCTTCGGCCGGCAGAAGGGGCACACGGAGCTATACCGCGGCGCCGAATACGTCGTCGATTTCCTGCCGAAGGTCAAGGTCGAGGCCGCCGTTCCCGAAACCCTGGTGGAGCGCACCATCGAGGCCATCGAGAATGCAGCGCGTACCGGCAAGATCGGCGACGGCAAGATTTTCGTGTCGGACCTCGAGCAGGTCATCCGCATTCGCACCGGCGAAACCGGTGGCGACGCCCTTTGAGTTTCCAATCTTCCGCAAAGGTCCTTCCATGAAAAAGTTCATCGCAATGCTCGCGCTGAGCGTGGCCGCACTGGCCGGCTCCGCACCAGCCTGGGCGCAGACCGCGAGTGCCCCGGCTGCGGCCACCACGCCCGCCCCGGCTGCCGCGCCTGCGGCGGCACCCGCGCCCGCACCTGCTGCGGCTCCCGCAGCTGCTGCATCCGCCGCCAAGAATCCCGCGGCTTACATCAATTCAGGCGACAACGCCTGGATGCTGACGTCCACCGCATTGGTGCTGTTGATGACCATCCCGGGCCTGGCGCTGTTTTATGGCGGCATGGTTCGCAAAAAGAACGTGCTGGCGACGCTGATGCAAAGTTTCGCCATCACCGCGCTGGTCACGGTCCTGTGGATGGTCATCGGCTACAGCCTGGCCTTTACATCCGGGTCGGGCTTCATCGGCGGCATCAGCAGACTGTTCCTTGGCGGCATGGGACTCGACAGCGCGAACGCGCTGGCGCCGACCATCCCCGAGAGCACGTACATGACCTTCCAGATGACGTTCGCGATCATCACCCCGGCGCTGATCGTCGGCGCGTTCGCCGATCGCATGAAGTTCTCCGCGCTGCTGTGGTTCATGGGTTTGTGGCTGCTCGCCGTGTACGCGCCGATCGCCCACATGGTCTGGGGCCCCGGTGGCTGGCTGGGCAATGACGGCGTGCTCGACTATGCCGGCGGTACCGTGGTGCACATCAACGCTGGTGTGGCAGGCCTGGTCGCCGCGCTGGTGATGGGCAAGCGCGTTGGCTACGGCCGCGAGCCGATGCCCCCGCACAACCTGGTGCTGACCATGATCGGCGCCTCGCTGCTGTGGGTGGGCTGGTTCGGCTTCAACGCCGGCTCGGCTGTCGCTGCCAGCGATCGTGCTGGCATGGCCATGGCCGCCACGCAGATCGCCACCGCGGCTGCGGCGCTGGCCTGGATGTTCGTCGAGTGGATGGCCCGCGGCAAGCCGACCATCCTGGGCATCTGCTCGGGTGCCGTGGCCGGCCTGGTTGCCATCACCCCTGCTTCCGGTTTTGTCGGCCCGATGGGCGCACTGATCATCGGCCTCGCCGCCGGCGCTGTGTGCTTCTGGACCGCCGTCTATATGAAGGAGTTGATCGGCTACGACGATTCCCTGGACGCCTTTGGCGTGCATGGCATTGGTGGGGCACTGGGTGCGCTGCTGACCGGCGTGTTCGCCGTCAAGGGCATTGGTGGCACCGCCGGTGTGCTTGAGGGCAACACCGCGCAGTTCCTCATCCAGCTCAAGGGCGTGGCTGTCACCGTCGGCTACGACGCCGTGGTGACCTATGTGCTGCTCAAGATCATCGACATGGTGATCGGCCTGCGCGTCACCGAGGAACAGGAACGCGAGGGTCTGGACATCAGCCTGCACGGTGAACAAGTGCTCTGATTCGGGAATCGTGCTGTGATCCGGGGCGAACCCAGCGCTCCGGATCATCTCCAGCGGATATTGCGCCCGGCCTCGAGCCGGGCTTTTTTGTGTCGCCACGCGATCATGTTTCTAGTACGCAACGTCGAAAAATCAACGATTTGGCATACGGGCGGACAACGGCCGCCGGAGGCTCGCCACCCGGGCGCGGAGGCGTCGCACGGCGCTGCACGCCAGCGCATTGCGGGGCAGGATTCGCGGCGCTCTGCCACAATCTCTGCATTTGCACCATCTGGTTGCGCATGGGCAGTCGCACCGTTCGCGTTCCAGTTGGTCGTCCACATAGGCACGAACCGGCATGATTCCTCATCTCGTCTCGACCGACAGCGGTCCGGTCCTCGAACTCGAACAACGCATCCTGGAAGCGCAGCCCGCGATCGAACGCTGGTTCAGGCTTGAATGGATGGAGCACTCACCGCCGTTTTACGCGTCGGTTGACCTTCGCAACGGCGGATTCAAGCTCGCGCCCGTCGATACCAATCTCTTCCCCGGGGGCTGGAACAACCTGTCCGAGGACATGCTGCCGCTGGCGGTGCAGGCGGCCATGGCGGCAATCGAGAAAATCTGCCCCGAGGCCAAGGGGCTGTTGCTGATCCCGGAAAAGCACACACGCAACACCTTCTACCTGGAGAACCTCGGGCGCTTGACCCAGATTTTTCACCAGGCAGGCCTGAACGTCCATGTCGGCACGGTGGATGACACCATCACGGAGCCGCGCAGCGTCGACCTCCCCAACGGAAGTGCGCTGCTCCTGGAGCCGCTGGTGCGCGAAAAGCACCGTCTGGGCACCAAGGATTTCGATCCCTGCACGATTCTCCTCAACAACGATCTGTCGTCCGGCGTGCCCTCCGCGCTGGAAGGGTTGTATGAGCAATATTTGCTGCCACCTTTGCATGCGGGCTGGAAAACGCGTCGCAAGACAACGCATTTCCGTAGCTACGATGCGGTGGTCAAGCGCTTCGCCAAGCTCATTGGCGTCGATCCCTGGATGCTGAACCCCTATTTCACCCAGTGCGGGGACATTGACTTCCAGGAACGCCAAGGCGAGGAAGCGCTGGCTGACGCCGTCGACCAGATTCTCGGGAAGGTCCGTCGCAAGTACAAGGAATACGGGATCCATGAAAAGCCGTTCGTCGCCGTGAAGGCGGATGCGGGGACCTATGGCATGGGCGTGATGATGGTGCACGACGCTGCTGAGATGCGGGATCTCAACCGCCGAACCCGCAACAAGATGAGCGTGGTGAAAGAAGGTATGGAAGTCCGCGAGGTCATCGTCCAGGAAGGGGTGCCGAGCATCGAGCGCCTGCAGGAAGCGGTGTGCGAGCCGGTCGTGTACATGATGGATCGTTATGTCGTCGGCGGGTTCTACCGCGTGCATACCGACCGTGGTCCCAGCGAGAATCTCAACTCCCCCGGGATGCACTTCGTGCCTCTTGCATTCGAGGAACAGTTCAACGTCACCAACCCGGAGGCGCGGCCGGGGACCAGCGGCCCGAACCGCTTTTACATGTACGGGGTGATCGCGCGCCTGGCACTGGTGGCTGCCAGCTACGAGCTCGAGCGCACCGATCCGGAGGCCGAAGCTACATGAACCTGCTGTTTGTGGCCGATCCGGTCGAGACCTTCAATCCGAAAAAGGATTCCACGCTCGCCATGATGCGCGAGGCGGCACGCCGGGGTATCGGCGTGTGGGCTTGCGAGCCACGCCACCTGCAGTGGCGTGGGGGCGGTCCTGACGCCGGCGCGGTGCGCGCGCGGTGCCGCCACCTGGACGTGGTCGACCGAGGTCATCAGTGGTTTGTCGAAATCGAGCAGCTCGAGCGCGCTGTGCGGGATTTCGACGTCGTGCTGATGCGCAAGGACCCGCCGTTCGACGCCGAATACTTCAATGCCACCCACATGCTCGAGCAGGCTGAGCGTGAAGGTGCGCGCGTGTTCAACCGACCCCGCGCCCTGCGCGACCATCCCGAAAAGCTGGCCATTCTCGAGTGGCCGGCGCATATACCATCCACGCTGGTCAGTCGTGACCCGGCGGCGTTGCGGGAGTTCGCGCTCGAGCAGCGGGACGTCATCGTGAAGCCACTCGACGGCATGGGCGGAGCCGGCGTCTTTCGCCTGCGCAGCGAAGACGCACCGGACGCGAACCTCAACGTCACCCTCGAAATGCTCACCGACCATGGCCGCCACACCATCATGGCGCAACGGTTCGTGCCCGAGATCATTGCTGGTGACAAGCGCGTGATTCTGATCGACGGCCAGGCGGTGCCGTGGATGCTGGCGCGCATTCCGCAGCATGGCGAAACCCGTGGCAACCTGGCTGCTGGCGGGCTGGGCGTGGCGCAGCCCCTGGGCAAGGCGGAAGCCGCCATCGTCGCGCATGTCGGCCCCGAATTGGCGGCACGCGGGCTGTTGCTGGTTGGCATTGACGTCATCGGCGACCGTCTCACCGAAATCAACGTCACCAGTCCGACGTGCTTTGTCGAGATCCGCGATCAGTCCGGGTTCGACGTGGCTGCGATGTTCATCGATGCGCTGTGTGCGAAGTTGCGCGCGCCAGCTTGAGCCACAAGGTTTTTCCACATTCCTGATGTCGACCCCGCACCAGTACACACTGTTTCTTCCCTGCCCCCGCGGCCTCGAGCCCGCGCTCGCCGACGAACTACGCGGACTTGGTTCCTCAACCCTGCGTGTGCTCGATCCGGTTCCCAGCGGCGTGCCCGTACGCGGTACGCTCGACGATGTGATGCGGATGAACCTGTATTCGCGTATTCCATCGCGGGTGCTGCTGAACCTCGCCGCGGCTCCGGTGGCGCATGCCGACGACGTGTACCGGCTGGCCTTGAAGCAGCCGTGGTCAACGTGGTTCGATGCTTCGCGCACCATCAGGGTCGATGTCACCGCCGAGCATTCGCCGCTGGAAAGTCTGCACTTCGCGGCGTTGCGTGCAAAGGATGGTGTCTGCGATCACTTCCGCCTGCGTGGTCAGGAGCGTCCCGACGTCGACCGCGAACATCCGGATGTTCGTATCCACGTGCACCTGTCGGCAACCCAAGCGCTTCTCTATCTGGATACGTCCGGCGAGCCTTTGTTCAAACGCGGCTGGCGAACCGCCCATGGGGGCGCACCCTTGAAGGAAAACATGGCCGCGGGCCTGCTGCGGTTGGCGGGCTGGACTCCGCAGAGCCTGCTGTTCGATCCGATGTGCGGAGCGGGGACCATTGCCATCGAGGCCGCCTGCGTGGCCTGCCAGGTCGCGCCCGGGCTTCAGCGTGCGTTCGGATTCGAGCGCCTTGCCGGCTTCGATCAGGAGGCATGGCGCGCCATGCGTGCGGAGGCACAGGCGTTACGCTGCCCGCCTCCCTTCCCGATCATGGCCTCGGACATCGACCCGCGCATGGTGCAACTCGCGCAGGAAAACGCCCGTCGCGCCGGGGTCGAGAACGCCATCACGTTTGGTCAGGCCGACGTGATGGATGCGACCGCCCCGGCGACGCCTTTGCCGGGGCAGGCGGCGTACCTGGTGGCCAACCCGCCTTACTCGGAACGTATCGAGGCCAAGGGGCGCGCGTCCGATGATTTCCTGCCGCGGCTCGGCGATGTCCTCAAGCAACGGTTCACAGGCTGGAACGCGGCGCTGCTGCTGGCTGATCTGCAAGGTGATCGCGCCCTGCGTTTGAAGCCGGCGCGCCGCCACGTCGTGTACAACGGCCCCATCGAGTGCAGGTTGTTCACTTTTTCGCTGGTGGCGGGACGACCGCAGCGCAAGCCCGCTGAACATCCTGCTGTCAATCAATCTGCCGCAGAGCGCTTGCCACGATGATGTCGCTGTAGTGACGCGCCAGTTGCGCGGTAAAGCGGTCGAAGTCGGTGTGGGCCGTTGCATCCGCGCGGTCAGAGATGCTGCGTACCGCCGCGAATGGCACGCGGTGATCGGCGCAGACCTGTGCCACGGCAGCGCTTTCCATGTCGACGGCGAGCGCGTCCGGCAGAAGTGCGCGCAGCGCATGGGCCTGATCCTGGCCGTTCACGAACCGGTCTCCGCTGATCAGCAGGCCGCGATGGACACGAGGAGTTTGAATCCCGAACAGTTCCAGGCGCGCGCGCCCTGCCGCATCCGCCACGGTCTCGGATAGCGCGGCCTCGGCACCGCGCTGCAGGCGATCAGTCCAGGCTGCATCGGTGCCGAAGCGGCTGCGGCCGGTCAGCGGAACCTCGAAGCGCGGAAACAGTGGGGAGGCATCCAGATCATGCTGCAGCAAGCTGTCGGCGACCACGATGTCCCCGATGGCGACGTGTTCGCCCAGCCCGCCTGCGGTGCCGGTGAACAACAAGACGCCGCAGCCGAACTCGGCGATGAGGCAGGCCGCGCTGGTCGCGGCGGCCACCTTGCCGATTCCCGAGAGCACCATCACCACCTCATGTCCGTGCAGGCGCCCACGATGGTAGGCGCGTTGGCCCTGGATTTGCGCTGGGCGGGTGAGCAGCAGGCGACTGAGGAGCTGTTGCTGCTCGGCCTTGAGGGCGCTGAGAATGCCGATGCGTGCCGGGGAGACCATGTCGTGTTGCGAAGAGGAATCAGACCAGGAAAGACAGGCCCGGCGCGTCAGCGGTTGCAGCGCGCCTGCATGTGATCGAGCGTGCCGTAGGTGATGGTTTTGCCCCGCATTGCCGTGATCGCTTGCACCATGCAAGGCGAGGTCGCGGCCATCTGAAGTTCGGGCGGGTCGACGGGAAGTCCGTTGCGGCGCAGGTGCAGCAAGCCCAGCACGATCCCCAGCACGACCAGCGCCAGTGCGACCCCCGCGAGCCCTTGCAGGTGGACGTTGCGTTGCCTGCCCTGTTTGACGTCTTGACGCATGGTTGCGAAAGCTTGGCCGTTGATGAAGGCACCAAGTGTAAGCTGCCCGCCCGGCGCCTCGACGGGCAACGCCACGCGCGCCCTCAGGCGAGGGGACGGCCTTCCTGGACGCTTTCCTCACCCTGCGGGAGCAGTTCAATGGTCACGTTGACACCCGGCATGTGGTCAAGCAATGCTTGTTCAACCTCGCGCCGGTGCTGTGCCGCCCGTGCCAGACTCCATCGCGCCGGCAGATGCATGTGCATGCCGACGAAGCGACGTGCGCCGGCGCGGCGCGTGCGCACGTGGTCGAAGCGGACATCCGCGTCCCGAAACCGCTCCAGCACCCGCTCCACCGCCACGAGGTCCGCATTCGGCAGGGCGCCGTCCATCAATCCGTCGACCGAACGCGCCACCAGAATCCAGGCCTCCCGCATGATGTGCAGCGCCACGGCGAAACCCACCAGCGAATCCACCCACAGCCAGCCCGTCAGTGGAACCAGGATGACACCCGCGATGACCCCCGCGCTGGTCCAGACATCGGCCATGAGGTGACGCGCGTCGGCTTCGAGCGCGATCGAACGCAAACGTCTCGCACCAAGCAACATCCAGCGCGCCACACCCCAATTCAACCCGCTTGCCAGCATGATCAGTGCCGCCCCGCCCGGTACGGCCCGGATCGGGTGCGGCACCATCAGCCGTTGCGACGCCTCGACGATGATCGCCACGGCGGCGGAACCGATCAGAAGCCCCTCGGCCCCACTGGAAAAGTAAAAAGTATTCTGCTTTTGAATGGCCATATGGGTGGCCAGCATCCGGAGGACGGCCGGCCACTTGAATCATCCATAACGCAAAACCGGCGGCAGCCACATTCGCCACCGATTCCATGGCATCGGAGAGAAAGCCCAGCGAGCCGGTGAGTCTCCACGCCAGCAGCTTGACCGCGACGACGACGATCGAGGCGGCGAGCGAAACCTGGAGGTAGCGGCGTGCGGACATGGATGTGTTAGCGGGACATGCGCGAATTGTGCGCGCGACCGCGGTGGCATGTTGTTTCACGCAACGTCACCGAAGCGTCACAATTGACTCGATAGACTATTGGTCTTGGCTCTCGCCGGTTTTCGGCTCGTTCATGCCTCCGCAATGCACATCAGCCTGCAACGCCTGCCCCTGCCGGTCCCCAACCGTCGTGACCTGATCGCGCTGCCGCTGGTCATCGCGCTGTTCTTCATCATCAGTCACGCGGGTCACCAGATGGCGCAGCCGTATCGGCTGGGGCAGCCAATCCCCATTTCGCTGTCACCAACCGTGCTGCCCGCGTACGGACTCTACACGGTGCTGCGCATGCTGGCAGCACTGGTGGTGTCGTTCACGTTTACCGTCGTCTATGCCTGGCTCGCGGCGCACAATCGTTATGCCGAGCGTGTCCTCGTTCCTGCGCTCGACGTGCTGCAGTCGGTGCCGATCCTGGGCTACTTGTCCATGACGGTCACCGGATTCATCGCCATGTTCCCGGGCAGCCTCTGGGGCGTGCAGATGGCGGTCATCTTTGCCGTGTTCACCTCGCAAGCATGGAATATGACCTTCAGCCTCTACCAGGGCATGAAGACGCTCCCACGCGATCTGCAGGAGGCCGCGACGCTGTACCGCCTCAACGCCTGGCAGCGATTCTGGAAGCTGGAATTGCCGTTTTCCATGCCCGGGCTGCTGTGGAACACCATGATGTCCATGTCGGGAGGATGGTTCTTCGTCGTCGCGTCGGAGGCCATCACGGTGTCGGGGCAAACGGTGACGGTGCCGGGCATCGGCGCCTACATCGCGCAGGCCATCGCTTCGCGCGATCTGGGGGCCATCGGCTGGGCCATCGGGGCGATGATCGTCATCATCCTGCTCTACGACACCCTCTTGTTTCGCCCGATCGTGGCCTGGGCTGACAAATTCAAGCTTGAAATGACGGTTGCCTCCGAAGCGCCGTCATCGTTCGTGCTGAATTTCCTCCGTCGCACCCGGTTGGTCAAGCAGCTCGCCGTCATTCCCCGCGCCTTGTGGGAGATCAGCGTGCGCCTGCTTCCCAAGGTCGGTGACCGCCCGGAACAGCCAGTCGATCGTCGGCGCTGGGGCGACGGCGTGTTCTACACGGTGTTGGTGGTGTTCTCGCTTTGGGCGCTGGTGCGCCTGGGCGAGGTGCTGCCGCGGGATTTCGGCTGGCCGCTCGTCGGGCATGTGATCTGGCTGGGTGTGCTCACCGCGGTGAAAGTGTTCGTGCTGGTGGTCATGTCCTCGCTGGTCTGGGTCCCCGTGAGCGTCTGGATCGGGCTGCGACCGGCCTGGGCGGGCAAAGTGCAACCCCTGGCGCAGTTTCTCGCGGCGTTTCCCGCCAATCTCCTGTTTCCGCTGTTTGTCGTGTTGATCGTCCGGTTTCACCTCAACGTGGATGTGTGGACGGCACCTTTGATGATCCTGGGCAGCATGTGGTACATCGTGTTCTCGGTGGTCGGTGCAGCGTCCGCCATTCCGACCGACATGCGCGAAGCGGCGACCAACCTCGGGGTGCGTGGCTGGCTGCGCTGGCGGCGCCTGTATCTGCCGGCCATTTTTCCCGGCTTCCTGACCGGTGCCATTACAGCCTCCGGCGGAGCGTGGAACGCGAGCATCGTTGCCGAGGTGGTCACCTGGGGCAACAAGACCCTGGTGGCCGACGGCCTCGGTGCTTTCATCAGCCAGGCCACCGCGGCCGGTCGTGGTGCCGATATCGCCTTGGGCGTGGGCATCATGTCGTTGTACGTGACGCTCGTGAATCGACTCTTCTGGCGACGCCTCTACGATCTTGCCACCCGGCGCATTCGCCTGGACTGAGCCTGGATGACGCTGCAATACCCCTGGAGGCAACGGCATGTCCGCACAACCTGAGATCCCCCACGCGCGCAACGACACAGATGTGTTTCGCGCGGAGCACGTGCGCAAGGCCTTCAAGGCCCCGGATGGCGCCGATCTGCTGATTCTCGATGACGTCAACATGCACCTGCGCGATGGAGAAATCCTCGTGCTGCTGGGGCGTTCGGGATCGGGCAAATCGACGTTGCTTCGCATGCTCGCCGGGCTGTCCGCACCGAGCGGTGGAACCTTGCTGCATCGTGGCAGACCGATTGACGGTCCGGTGCGTGGCCTGGCCATGGTGTTCCAGGGCTTCGCGCTATTTCCCTGGTTGACGGTTCTGCAGAATGTCGAACTCGGGCTGGAGGCCTTGAAGGTTGCTCCTGCAGAGCGCAAGCAGCGAGCCCTCGCCGCTATCGATCTGATCGGATTGGATGGTTTCGAGTCGGCTTATCCCCGCGAGCTGTCGGGGGGGATGCGCCAGCGGGTGGGATTCGCGCGCGCGTTGGTGATCAACCCCGATGTCCTGCTGATGGATGAGCCATTTTCCGCTCTGGACGTCCTGACCGCCGAGACCATGCGTACCGATCTGCTCGATCTTTGGGCCGGGCGCAAGATCCCGACCCGCGGCATCCTGCTGGTGTCGCACAACATCGAGGAAGCGGTGCTGATGGCCGATCGCATCCTTATTCTGGGTTCGAATCCGGGCCGCGTGCGCGCCGAGATTCCGGTAAATCTGGCGCAGCCACGCGACCGCGAATCGCCCGAATTCCGTGAACTCGTCGAGCACATCTATGGCATCATGACGTCGCGTCCGGCGGCCAGCCCGAACGTGGCGCAAGGGGGCGCGCTCAGTGTTGGCCACCGTTTGCCGTCGGTGTCGGTGAACCAGCTCGCCGGTTTGCTGGAGGAGCTTCTCACCCTCGAGCAGGGGTCGGGCAACAGCCGCATCAGCCTGCCCGAGCTGGCCGAGGACATGCACTTTTCGGTGGACGACCTGTTCCCCCTGATCGAGGCGGTGGAATTGCTCGGTTTCGCCCAGGTTGCCGATGGTGACATCGAGCTGACCGCGGCAGGCCGACTGTTCGTCGACGCCGACGTGCAGGAGCGCAAGCCGTTGTTCGCGCGGCACCTCATTGCCCGCGTGCCGTTGTCGGCTCGGATTCGCGCGGTGCTGGACGAACGGCACAACCATCGCGCCCCTGGCGCGCGGTTCCGGACCGAGCTCGAGGATTTGCTGAGCGAGGAGGAAGCCGAGCGCGTGCTCGATACCGCGATCGACTGGGGACGCTACGCGGAGATGTATGCGTATGACGATAACGCCGATGTCTTCAGCCTCGAGAACCCAGGCGAGGATGACGAGCAGGCGACGAGCGTCTAAGCATGCCAATGCGCTCGCCCTGCGTCGATCTCGTGTATTTCAACGCCGGCGGCGGCCATCGCGCTTCGGCGCTGGCGCTGCAGCAGGCGATCGCAGACGCCGGATTTGGCTGGGAGGTGCGGCTCGTCAACCTGACGGAGGTGCTGGATCCAAACGGCACGCTGCGACGCCTGGCGTTCTCTCCCGAAGACTATTACAACGCCCGTCTGGCGCACGGGCTCACCCTGGGACTGCGGTCTGAACTCCGCGTGCTGCAGGCCCTGATCCGCCTGCTGCACCCTACCCTGGTGAAGACCATGCATGCGCACTGGGCGCGCAGCCGTCCCGACATGGTGGTCTCGCTGATTCCCAACTTCAACCGTGCCTTGGCCGAGAGTGTTGCCAGCGCCTGCCCCGGGGCACCGTACGTCACGGTGTTGACGGATATCGCCGACCATCCGCCGCATTTCTGGATCGAGGAAGGCCAGACGCAGGACTTCATCTGCGGCAGCGATCGGGCGGTGCGTCAGGCACTGGACGCAGGGCATGCGGCTGAACGGGTACACGCCACCTCGGGGATGATCATCCGTCCGGATTTTTATGACGATCCGCCGATCGGTGACCGCGCTGCCGCGCGCGCCGCGCTCGGACTCGACCCAGATGCTCCCACGGGTGTGGTGATGTTCGGCGGTCACGGATCTCGCAGCATGCTCGGCATTGCGGAGCGCCTGCCCAAGGTCCAGCTCATGCTGATGTGCGGCCACAACGCGCGCCTGGCGCGACGTCTGGGGGCGATGGCACCGCCCTCTCATGCCGCGGCACGCGTGGTGATGGGGTTCACCCCGGACGTGGCGGCGGTGATGCGTTTGGCTGATTTTTTCATCGGAAAGCCTGGTCCAGGGAGTCTGAGCGAGGCCCTGCACCTCGGATTGCCTGTCGTGGTCACACGCAATGCCTGGACCATGCCGCAGGAGCGCTACAACACCCAATGGTTGCGTGAGCAGGGCTTGGGCCTGGTGCTACCGTCGTTCCGCCGCATCGCGCCGGCCGTCGACGCGCTGCTTGCCGATCTGCCCGCCTACCGGCGGCGCGTGGCAGGGCATGCGAATCGCGCGGTCTTCGAGGTTCCGCAGTTGCTGTGGGACATCCTGAAGCGCCCGCTGGCCGGTGACAGGATGGTTGCCTGAGGCGCCGTCATCGCAGCGCGATTCAACCCGTAAACCGCAGTCGGTGCTGCAATGCCGGCAGGCTGGTACGAACCGTGGCCAAGCGGTCCTGGTCAAGGGAAGCGACGACCACGCCTTCACCTTCGGACTGCATCGCCAGGACCTCGCCCCACGGGTCGATGATCATGCTGTGGCCCCATGTGCGCCGGCCGTTCAGATGTCGGCCGCCCTGGGCGCTCGCTGCCACGTAGGCAAGATTTTCCACCGCGCGGGCACGCAACAGCAGTTCCCAGTGCTTTTCGCCGGTGGTGTAAGTGAACGCAGACGGAACGAGGAAAAGGTCGCAGGGATCGGGGTCCGACAGCGCGCGGAAGTGCTCGGGAAACCGCAGGTCGTAGCAAATCGACAGTCCGACGCGCCATCCATCCAGATGGAAGGATGCGATATCCGAGCCAGACGCAATGGTGTCGCTTTCCGCGTACCGTTCCGCATCGCGCTGAAATGCAAACAGGTGGCGTTTGTCGTAGCGGGCGCGCAGCTTCCCGCGCGGGTCGAACACCAGCGTGGTGTTGAGCACACGATCGGCCGCTGACGTTGCCAGGGGAATGCTTCCTCCGGCCAGCCATACGCCGTGGCGGTTGGCTGCATCCGCCAGGAAAGACTGGATGGGGCCTTGACCGGGTTCCTCACGCACGCCGATCTTGTCGGTCTCGGTGCGGCCCATCAGACAGAAATATTCCGGCAGCACAGCCAGAGTGGCGCCGCGCCTTGCAGCCTCCGCAAGCAGCGCGTCGGCCCGGGCGAGATTGGTGTCGACATCGGGTGCGGAAACCATCTGGATCACGGCGACTTGCATGGGGGTATCCTCGGGTCAAGGCGCCGCCGGCGTCGAGGCCGCGGCCGCGGGGTTGGAGACGTGGGTCACAGTGGGCTTGGTCCAGCTTCCCGTGATGCGGTAGCCATACGTGAACGCTTTCATCAGCGGCTTGCGGGCGATGATCTGCGCGATGAATGTCCCCAATCCGATCGCTGGATTGATCAAAGCATAAGCCAGCGATGCTGATCCGGCATTGATCTCGGGAACCACCACGGCGTAGAGGTCCTGTGTTTCGTGCGCCAGGTCCGCTGACCCTTCGAGCAGCACGGTCGCCGCGGGGCCGTGCATCTTGAAATCGTGGGTTGTCGCGACACCACTGTCAAGCTCCACATTGGCGCTCACCTGGTCAAAGGCGAAGCCGGACTCGAACACATCGCTGAAGTTGAACAACAGGCGTCGCGGCAAACTTTGCAGGCTCAGCACGCCAAGCAGCTTCGCGAGTCCGGGGTCCGCCTTGAGGAATTGCCCCCGACCGAGGTCGAGTTTCAACTGTCCCGAAAGGCTCGGAATGTCGAACGCCAGCGGCGAGCCCAGCCAGGTCACCGTGCCTTGCATGACGCCGTGTCCACCGCGCAGGATGCCGGCCTTGCCCAGGCGCGCGAGCAGGCTTCCCGCGTCGTCGATGCTGAGTTTGAAGCCCATGGCCATCCGGCGCCGCCCATTGTCGGCAATGCCACCCCAGCTGCCGCTGCCGGTCAGGGTCGCCTCGGGGGACGTCAGCACGAAATGGTCGAGCATCCATTCCCTCGACCCTGGATTCCCGCGGTTGGTGGCGCGCAGATCCAGATGGTTGAAATGGTGGCCATGAAGGTCGATGTCGTCGGCCTGGACATTCAGTGCTGGCAGCGACTTGGGCGTTTCGTCAAGAATGCGCTCGACGTCGGTGTCCGCCGTGCGGGGCAGGCTGAGGTGGGTGAGGCGCGCGACCAGGCTGCCGGGAGCGTCACCTTTGCCCATGCGCCACCCGACGTAGCCGGCAATCTGCCGGCTGCTGAGGTTGGCCTGCCACAGCGCGCCACTGCGCGTCGCCCCGAGGACGACGTCGTCGAAGTGGCGCCCACCGGCGACGAGCTGCCCCACGTGCATCGAAAGTCGTTCCGGCAACGCGAAGCTGCCGGCGACGCTGCTGCCGGAACCAACGCTGTCCTGCTGCAGGACGCCGCGCCAGGCATCCACGTCGAGGACTGGAAGGTCGACGTTGACCTGCACTCCGCTGCTCGGTGAGGGAAGGGGTGCGGATGGCCCTACCGCGATGCCGCCGGAGGCGAGCGCGCTGCCGTTCGCGGTGCCCTTGCGCGTGGTGAAGCGCGCGCGTGCGATGCCGTCGAGGTCGAGCAGCCATTCGGTCTGACCCGGCACGGGCCCTGCGCGCTGCGAGAATCGCAGCACCTCGTTGGAGGTGAGGGACTTGCCGAACGGCGGCGGGAGGTTGATCGCCATGCCCTCCAGTGCGCTCCGGGCATCGATGCGCAGGGCGCCGTTGGGCGTCGCGGGCGCTGCGATGGCGACGTTGACCCGTGCCTGACCGTCGACACTGCGCAACAAGCCAGCCCATTGGGCGAAGCGTGGGGCTGCGCGCATCGCGCGCGCGGTGACCGTGGTCCTGGCCACGAGTGAAAGCGGATGGTTGTTGTCCTGGCCACCGGTGAGGCTCAACGTGCCGCCGAGGAAGTCACGTGCGCTGGCCTGGATGGTGAAGCCGTGCTCGGTGAAGTTGACGTGTCCACGCACGCCGACGAAAGGAGGCAGCCAGTCGACATGGTCGATGGTGTCCCCAAGCAGCGCAAGGCTCCCGGTCACGGTGCTGCGGGCGGGATTGTTGAGAGGAACTTGCATGGTCACGTCCGCATGGATCGGTCCTTGCGCGCGCGTCGCGCTCAGCGCATGGTTCAACATGGCGTCGAGCGGGCTGTCGTGCAGATAGCGCAGTGCATCGTCCGCGCTCGCGGCCACCTGTCCGCTGGCATGCAGCACGGGACGGGCGAACACCGGCACGCTCAGATTCACGTGCGACAGCGTCGCACCGTCCGTAACCGCACTGGCGTCGCGCACGGTCATCGACGTGCCCGTGAGCGCGAGCTGACCCTTGATGGCGCGAAACTCCGGCCACAGCGCATTGGCGCGCAGGCCGGTCTCACGCGCTTGCTGGCCACTGGGAAGGTTTTTGCGCGGCGCCGCGTTGTACACACCACCTTCAATGGACGCGGTGATCGAGAAAATGCCGTCGGCGCGGCGGTCAAAGGGGATGTCGGCCACGGGTCCCCGTATTTCGAAGCGTACGTCCGACGACCGTCCGCCGGCGATGGCGGTGCGCAGGTAATCACGCGTTGCCACGGGAATCGCAAGTGGGAGGTAGCGCGGCATGGCGCGGGCGTCGGCGCGGTTGAGCCGCGCCGACAGACCCAGCCATGCCGGTCCGCGCGCGGGTACGGTGTATTGGACCGTTGCAGTTCCCGCGGCATCGGTATTGGAGAACTGCATGCCGTCGCCGCGCAGAGTCCAGCTGCCGTCGGTGCCATGCGACCAGTCGAGGCGCGCGCGCAGACGGTCCACGGGGATACGCGGATCCTCGAACACTGCAGGAAGCAGCACGGCGCCGCCGCGCATGGTGACGGTGGCGCGCCCGGCGTCCTGGGTCGCCTGCACGGTGCCGGACAGGCCGTCCAAGCCCGGCAAGCGGGCTGGCAGGCCCAATGCAGCGGGCGCCGCCGGGCTGCGCCAGCCAAGCCCGCTGAAAGCGGCCTGGATCCGGTACGCGGCCGGCGGCGCATCCATGGCGGTATGCGTCCCCTGTTCCCAGCTCGCGTCAAGCGAGGCCACGTGCCCGCGTGGCTGTAGTTGCGCAAGTCGCTCCCGCCACGCCGCCGGAAGCGGAACGCGCTGCGCCACGGCGGCCAGCACGTCGAGGTCGAATGCACCGGTGCGCAGGGAGCCGGAAGCGGGCTTGCCGCGCGGATGCCGCAGGCTGAGGCTTGCGTCCAGGGGCGGCAGCCGCTGGCCGTCGGCCATGGTGAAGGTCAACGCCGAGGTCGTCAGGCGCATGCCGCCGTCCAGCGGCGCATAGCTTGCGCGCCCTGCGACGGTGCGAAAAGCCAGCGGGGGAAGCGCCTGGTCAGGGCGGACCTGCACGTCATCCAGGGCGGCATCGAGCACGGCCTGGGTGATCTTGTAACCTGCACCGACATCAACCCAGGCCTGTACAGCGCCGACGCCGGTCAGGATCTGGGGGGGAAGCGGAACGTCGCGTGCCGCCTCGGCGATATCGAGTTGCGGCACGGATGCCCACAACTGACCGTGCCAGCGCGCGAAGTCGGCGCGGTGGCGCAGGAACAGGGGCTGGTGGAAGTCGGCACGGATTTCAAAGGGTGCTGTGGCGGTCTGTGTCGCCCCTGGCGGCGGCACCGCGCGGGCGCGCAGCGCCGCCCGATGGCGGAGCAGCGAGTTGCGCAACTCGATGTCGACGTCGCGCAGCACCAGCGGGGGGCTGCGGCGCACGGTGTCGGTCCAGGTCAGCCGACTGTGGCGAATGAGGATCTGGTCCTGCTCGAACAGCCAATCGGCGAAGCGTTGGGTGGCGTCTGTTCCCGGCGCCGCCAGGTCGATGTCGATGCCGCCGATATCGAGGTGATTCGGGGCCGGGCGGCTCACGCGCAGGTCGACGCCGTTGATGACCAGCTGCTCGAGGGCGATCTGCATGCGGGGAAGGCTTTTCCAGGATGGGGTGATCTGGACGCCGTCCAGCTGAAGCGCCGGCGCTCCCTGCGGATTGTCGATCACGAGATCGTGCAGCATGAGCGTGGGCAGCAAACCCGTCCACCGCGCCTGCACCTGCCCGATATGCACCTGCAGACCGAAAGCACGTGTGCCAGCCTGCTCCATCCACGGCACGAACTGCTGGATGTTCGGCAGCACGGCATAGCGCAATCCAAGCAGTCCGACCCCGAGCGCCAGATACGCAGCAACGACGAGCGTGACCGCGACCTCCAGGATGCGGGTGGCGACTTTGACGGTGAGATGCAGTGCGGACACAAAAGACTCAGGGCTGCGCGCGTCCGGATGGCGGTCGCGCCTCGCGCACCATGGTAGTCAAGGGGCGTCACAGTTGCCGCGGAAGGGGGGCGAAGCACCGCCCAAGTCGTAACAATCCCCGGTGCGCCACGGCCGTTCCTCAATGACCACCTGTCTGCGCGATCGGCCGCGCTGCAATATGCTGTTTGCATCAGGTCCTGCAACGCCGAAAAGGCAGGGAATCCGCCGCACATAACTTCATGCAACTCGACGCCTATTCGCGTTTTTATCGCCGCAACGCCGGGCGTTTCGATGACGTCCTCGCCGTTTGGCCGGCCGGCATGCCTGGCGCTGCCGACGTCGATGCCGCGATCGTTGCGCAGGCGCAGAGCCACGGCGCCGCTGGCGGCCTGCGTCGGGTCCGCAACGCGTTGATGCTGAGGCTGATCGAGCAGGATGTCGCGCATGGTGCCGCCCTCGAAGGGGTGTGCCGTGCCGTCAGTGACCTGGCCGAATGCGCAACCCGGTTCGCCTTGCAGGAGGCGCGGCGCGAGCTTGGACCGCGCCATGGCGTGCCGCGCCGGGCCGATGGTGGCGAGGCGCGACTCATGATCGTCGGCATGGGCAAGCTCGGCGGCGCCGAGCTCAATGTGTCGTCGGACATCGACCTGGTGTTCGTCTACGACCACGACGGCCAGAGCGACGGGGATGTGCCGCTGTCGAATTTCGATTATTTTTCCCAGGTCGTGCGCCGCGTCGTGGCGTTACTGGCGGCCAGCACCGGCGAGGGGTTCGTCTTCCGTGTCGACACGCGCCTGCGTCCGAATGGCGACAGCGGCCCGCCGGTGGTAAGTCTGGCAATGCTTGAAGAGTACTTCCAGGCACAAGGGCGGGAGTGGGAGCGCTTTGCATGGCTCAAAAGCCGGGTGGTTGCACCTGCGGCCCCTGACTTGCAGGCTTGCCTCGATGCGGTGGTTGAACCATTCGTGTGGCGGCGCTACCTCGACTTCGCCATGCTCGAGGCGCTGCGCGGGCTTCACGCGCAAATCCGTGCTGAAGCGGTGCGGCGCGCAGCGGCGCGTCCCGACCGCGCCAACGACGTCAAGCTTGGGCGAGGCGGCATCCGGGAAATCGAATTCATCGTGCAGTTGCTGCAGATTGTGCGAGGCGGGCGCCTGCCGCAGGTGCGCAGCCGCAATACCCTGGAATCGTTGCGGCTGCTGGCCGAGGCTGGACTCCTGCCCGCCGATACGGCCTCCGGGCTGGCGCGTGCCTATGGATTCCTGCGCCAGCTCGAACATCGGATCCAGTATCTCGACGATGCCCAGACCCACAGCGTTCCCGGGGACGATGCCGATCTTGACAACCTCGCATGGGCGATGGGCGCGGGGCTCCTGGCGGCGCATCCCCAGGTGAAACGCCCGGGGTGCGCGCTGATGCGCGAGCTCGACGCCACGCGGGAGTTCGTTGCGGGGGAATTCGACGCCTTGCTGCATGCGGCCCCGCGCTGCACCGGGTGCCGCAAGCCGGCCGACAGCGTCGAGAGCCTGCGGCAGGCCGCGCACTCCGCGGGGATCACGGGCGAGGCGTCCGGCGCCCGCCTGCGCGCGCTGGATTCGTCGCCGCGGTTCTCGGCGCTGAGTGACTCCGGGCGAACACGCCTGTTGCGCGTCATTGAGCGCGCCATCGCGCGCTTGGCCGGAGACACGGCCGCCGACACCACGCTGGCGCGTCTGCTTGACGTGCTGGAGGCCATCGCCCGACGTGAGACCTATCTCGCACTGTTCGTCGAGCAGCCCCAGGCGCTGGGGCGGCTGTTGGTGATGCTGGGCGCCTCAGCCTGGGCCGCCGATTATGTGAAGCGCAACCCGATGGTGATTGACGAATTGCTTGACGTCCCGGGTGAGCCATTCAGCGCACAGACGAGCGCCGCCACGTGCGAGGCCCTGCGCGCCCGGCTGATGCAGCGTGGCCGGTGGGACGCCGGGGAGGGGCTGGATATTCTTCGGCGCCAGTTTCACGCCGAGCTGTTTCGGATTCTGGTGCGCGATCTCGGCGGCCAGCTCAGCGTGGAAGGCGTTGCCGATGAGCTTTCAGCGCTGGCCGACGCGGTCATTGGTCGCGCGCTGGCGTGGTGCTGGGACGCCATGCCACAGCGGCACCGTCCGCAGCCCGCATTTGCCGTGATCGCCTACGGCAAGCTTGGTGGCAAGGAGCTGGGCTATGGAAGCGATCTTGATCTGGTTTTCCTGTTCGATGATTCCGACCCGGAGGCGCTGGAACGTTATGGCACGTTCGCGCGCAAGCTCGTTTGGTGGTTGACGGCGGTGACTCCTGCCGGTGCGCTGTTCGACATTGACACGCGACTGCGCCCGAACGGCAACGCAGGCCTGCTGGTCACCAATGTGGAATCGTTCGCGCGCTACCAGCTCGGGCGCGGGGACAACACCGCCTGGACCTGGGAGCATCAGGCACTCACCCGCGCGCGGTTCTGCGCCGGGGACGTGGCGGTGGGTCGGCGCTTTGAAGCGATTCGCGCCCAGGTGCTGGGCATGCGGCGCGACCCGGTCGCCCTGCGTCAGGAGGTATTGGCCATGCGTGCGCGGGTCGGTGCCGCGCACGCTGACAACGGTGTGCTGTTCGACCTCAAGCACGGCGTACATGGCATGGTCGACGTCGAATTCGCGGTGCAGGCGCTGGTTCTTGCGCATGCGCCGGACTGTCCGGATCTGCTCGACAACGTCGGCAACATCGCCCTGCTCGTCCGCGCCGAGGCGCTCGGTCTGCTGCCCGCGGGCGTGGGGCGGGCAGCGGCCGACGCCTATCGCGCCCTGCGGCACCGCCAGCACCGCACGCGCCTTGATGGCGCGCGCCGCGCTGCGCTTGCGGAGCCGGAGGCGGTGCGCAGCGAGCGCGGCGCTGTGCGAGCGCTCACCCTGGCGGTGTTCGGCGACGCCGACGACGTACGATAGCTCCCAGTACATTCACGCTCCTGATGGCTTCACGATGAACAGCCTTGACCAGCTCCGCCGACACAGCGCTCTCGTCGCTGATACGGCCGAATACCTGCAGCTTCCTCTGCTTCAGCCGCGTGACGCGACGACCAACCCCAGCCTCGTGCTGCGCGCGCTGCGCCAGCCCGACTATGCCGCGCTGCGCCACGACCCTGGCGTGCGCACGGCCGCGCGCACCGATATCCATCTCGCGATGGATCGCCTGCTGGTACGGTTCGGTTGTGAAATCCTGCAACGCGTCCCTGGGCGCGTATCCACCGAAGTCGACGCGCGGCTGTCGAACGATCTGGATGCCAATCTCGCACGTGCGCGCCGCCTCATCGCCCTGTATGCCGCCGAGGGCATCGGGCGCGAGCGTGTCCTGATCAAGCTCGCCACGACCTGGGAGGGCATCGAGGCGGCGCGGCGTTTGAAGGACGAGGGTATCGCCTGCAACATGACGCTGCTGTTCTCATTTGCACAGGCCCGCGCGTGCGCCGCCGCTGGCGTGCAGTTGATTTCACCGTTCGTCGGGCGCATCACCGACTGGGCGCGCCAACAGGCTGGCGCGGCCTGGGACCCGCAGGCGATGCGTGGCGCGCGTGATCCGGGGGTGCAGGCGCTGCTCCGCATCTGGCGTTTTTACAAGGCGCGGGGTGTCGCCACGGAGGTCATGGGCGCGAGCTTTCGTGAAACTGCGCAGCTTGTGGCGCTCAGTGGTTGTGACCTGCTGACCGTGTCGCCGGCGCTGATTCAAGCGCTTGCCGCCGAGGAAACGCCGGTGCCCTGCCGTCTCGACCCGAGCGCGCCGGGAGTCCCCGAGGATGACGCTCCGCTGGCGCTCTCGCGCGCGGCTTTCGATGCCGCTCTCGCTGCTGACACCATGACCCGCACCAAGCTCGAGGAAGGTATCGCCCTGTTCAGTGCCGACGGTGCGTCGTTGCAGGCGCTACTGACCGATTGAGGTCCGCAGTGCCGCGTCTGTATCTGCCCGGGCCGATCGAGGCCGGGGAGTTTTCCCTGCCGGATGCCACCGTGCGTCACCTGCAGGCCCTGCGGCTTCGGGTCGGTGCTGCGCTCACTTTGTTTGATGGACGCGGCGGCGAGTGGGTCGCGCAACTCGTCAGCGCCTCCCCGCGAGCGCGCGTGCAGGTATTGGCGCACGTGGTCGTGGAGCGTGAGTTGCCTTGGGACGTCGAGCTGGTGGTCGGGATGCCAGCCAACGAACGCATGGACTGGCTGGTTGAAAAGGCGGTCGAGCTTGGCGCGGCGAGGGTGCGTCCGCTGATGACGGCACGCACGGTCTTGCGCCTGCATGGTGAGCGCGCCGAGCGGCGGGCGGCGCACTGGCGCGCGATTGCGGTTGCTGCGTGCGAGCAATGCGGCCGCAATCAGATCCCGCATATCGCCGCGCCGATGGCCTGGGCCGATTGGCTTGGCACGACAGGTGCAAGGCAGGCTGGCGAGGCGCGTTGCCTGTTGGCGTTACCGGGGCCGGACGTCACACCCGATCGCGCGTCCTGGGCGCCGACGTTTGCATCCGCGCACCGCCTCGTTGCGCTCAGCGGTCCCGAGGGCGGGCTCGACGACGCCGAGATCGACGCCGCCGTGCAAGCCGGGTTCAGCCCGCTGAATCTCGGGTCGAGGATCTTGCGCGCCGAGACGGCGCCGCTGGCGTGGCTTGCGGCCCTGGGGTCCGTGGCTCGCTGACCGACGCGCGTGCCGACCAGGCATGGACGCCTGCCACCGGCTGAACCGGCTGCAGCGCACCAAACTCCTGGGCCAGGAATGCTTCGCCGTGTTCCAGAACAAAATAACGGAACGCCTCCGCCGAGGGCGACAGCATCTTGCTCGAGGTGTTGACCACCTGCCAGCTGCGCACCAGTGGCAGGCCTTCGATTTCAGGAACTGCGATCAGACCGTTGCGAAGTTCCATCCCGATGCTGTGCAGCGACAGAAAACTGATGCCCATCCCGGACATCACCGCCTGCTTGATGGTTTCGTTGCTCGCGAGCTCCATCTCGACGCGTACGTCGATTCGGTATTCGCGCAGATATTCCTGCATTGCATTTCGAGTTCCGGAACCTGACTCCCGGATGATGAATCCGAAGTTTCCCAGCGCGGAGGCTGGCCGGCTGTCGCCACCGGCGAGGGGGTGGTCGGGCGCGCAGATGATGCCCAGCGGATGGGCGGCGAAAGGTTCGGCGCGCGTCGCGATGTCGCGCGGCGGCCGGCCCATGATGGCAAGATCGAGGTCGCTGCCCTGCAATTGGCGCACCAGCTGCTCGCGATTGGTGACGACCAATCGCACTTCGATGTGCGGATGTTCTTCGCGGAACAACTTGAGCAGCCTCGGGACAAAGTATTTGGCGCTGCTGACCATCCCGATGGTCAGCCGGCCTGACTGCAGGCCTCGAAAGCGCGCCATTGCGTCGTCGGCGTCCTTCAAAGTCGAGATGACGCGCCTCGCATAGACCAGGAAATATTCCCCCGTCACTGTCAGCGCCACGGCTTTGCCATTGCGCTCGAACAGGGGCAGCCCGACGTGCTGCTCGAGCTCGCGGATCTGCATCGACACCGCGGGGGGGCTCAAGTGGAGTTCGGCGGCCGCTTTGCCGAAATTTAGATGGCGTGCGGCGGCGGCGAACACACGGAGTTGGCGCAAGGTGACGTTTTTCATCAGAAATACTTAACTAACGTGCAAGAAATCGTGAATTTACCTTAATTGAGCCATGGCTTATATTGGGTCGCAAGCGTGCCTTCTCACCTCCGGGCGGCGCGTGCGAGGTTGTGAACGGGCTCTGAAGGCAACCGAAGAGCTTTTCCCGCAGTCGCAGTGTTTGTTCATGCGAGTCTCCGTCAATTTTGACTGCGGGCTTTTTCAAGCGTCTCGGGCATTCCGGGGTTTTTGAAAAAGCATGTCCGGCAGGGGCAGCTTGCGCTGTTCCGACAACAATTTTGAATCTGGAGAGTCACGATGCTGCAAGGCCGCACGACCATTTCGAAATTCCTCATCGAGCAACTCCGTGGCGCCGATGATCAGGCCGATCTGGCCGCGCTGCTGGTCGACGTGACTGCAGCCGTCAAGGCGATTGCCTCGATGACGGCCAAGGGCGCACTTGGTGGCTACCTCGGCTCGCTCGGCACGGAGAACGTCCAGGGCGAGACGCAGAAAAAGCTTGACGTGTTGTCCAACAATGCCGTGATCCAGGCGTGCGAATGGGGCGGCCTCGTCGCCGGGATGGCATCCGAGGAAATGGAAGAGCCTTATGTGCTGCCGAGGCAGTTCGAGCGCGGTGCGTTCCTGCTGGTGTTCGATCCGCTGGATGGATCGTCCAATATCGACGTCAACGTGTCGGTCGGCACCATTTTCTCCGTGCTGCGGCACAGCAAGATCGGTGATCCGAGCGTGACCGACTATCTGCGCCCCGGCATCGAGCAGGTCGCGGCCGGGTACGCGATCTACGGGCCGTCAACGATGATGGTCATCACGGTCGGCAAGGGCACGCACGGATTTACGCTGGACCGCGAGATCGGCAATTTCATCCTCACGCATCCCGACCTGAAGATCCCTGAAGATACGACTGAATTCGCCATCAACGCCAGTAACGAGCGTTTCTGGGAGCCGCCCGTGCAGCGCTATGTTGCAGAGTGCAAGGCCGGGAAAACGGGCGACCGTGGCTGTGACTTCAACACCCGGTGGATCGCATCGATGGTGGCGGACGTGCATCGCATCCTGATGCGCGGCGGAATTTTCATGTATCCGAAGGACGCGAAAGATCCGGGCAAGCCCGGGCGCCTGCGCCTGATGTATGAGGCGAACCCGATCGCGCTCATTGTCGAGCAGGCGGGGGGCGCCGCGTCGACCGGGCGCGCCCGCATCCTCGAAGTGACGCCGGCGGCCCTGCACCAGCGCGTGCCGGTGATGCTCGGTTCGAAGAATGAAATCGAGCGCCTGGACCGCTACCACCGGGAATACGATAACGGCGACGACAAGCCGTTCGCGTCCCCCCTGTTCAAGGACCGCTCGCTGTACGGCGGGGAAAACCGCGCCTGAGACCGCGCGCGTCTCGCATACCCAGCCCGATTGTCCGCTCCGCCACCGTCGGGGTGGTTTACAGGTTCTCAATTGCAAGGTTCACGCCATGTCAGCCAAACACCCCATCATCGCGATCACGGGTTCGTCCGGAGCCGGTACCACCACGGTGATGCGCAGTTTCCAGCACATCTTCCGTCGTGAGCACCTCAACGCGCAAATCGTCGAGGGCGACTCGTTTCACCGGTTCAATCGCGCCGAAATGCGCGAAGAAATGAAAAAGCAGGAGGCCGCCGGCAATCGCCATTACAGTCATTTCGGTCCGGATGCCAACCTGTTGGGCGAATTGGAGAATGTATTCCGCACATACGGTGCCACGGGCGGTGGCAAAGTGCGGAAGTACATCCACGATGCCGGTGAAGCGACGGAATTCGGCGTCGAGCCTGGCAACTTCACCGATTGGAAAGACGTCGCACCAGGCTCTGACCTGATGTTCTACGAAGGTTTGCACGGCGGTTACGCCGACGGCGAAATCGACGTTGCACGCCAGGTCGACCTGCTCGTCGGCGTTGTACCCATCATCAACCTGGAATGGATCCAGAAGCTCCACCGCGATCAGACCCAGCGTGGCTATTCCCAGGATGCCGTGATGGATACCATTCTTCGCCGGATGCCCGACTACGTGCATCACATCGCTCCACAATTCTCCCGCACGCACGTCAACTTTCAGCGTGTCCCGACAGTCGACACTTCCAACCCGTTCATCGCCAAGGACATCCCTAGCCTGGACGAGAGCATGGTCGTGATCCGTTTTGCCAACCCGCGGGGAATTGATTTCCAATACCTGATGTCCATGCTGCACGACTCGTGGATGACACGGCCGAACACGCTCATCGTCCCTGGCGGGAAGATGGGTTTGGCGATGCAATTGATTTTTACGCCGATGATCTTGCGCCTGATGGACATCAAGCGTCGCGCGGGCTGAGACGTTTACAGTTGAAAATTAGCCTTTGGGCCCAGAATCCGTACTCGCAAGTAGACATCCCCATGAATGCGCACAACCAACTGTTCCCCGTGATTGACCCGCTGCAGCGGCGTCGCCTCGCGAATGCGATTCGCTTTCTCGCCATTGATGGCGTGGAAGCGGCCAAGTCAGGGCACCCCGGCGCCCCGATGGGCATGGCCGACATCGCAGAGGTGCTATGGCGGGGCCACCTGCACCACAACCCGGCCAATCCGCATTGGGTCGACCGTGACCGGTTCGTGTTGTCGAACGGGCATGGCTCGATGCTGATCTACGCCCTGTTGCACCTCACCGGCTACGACTTGCCACTCGATGAGATCAAGCATTTCCGGCAGTTGCATAGCAAGACTCCGGGGCATCCCGAGGTCGGCTACACGCCGGGGGTGGAGACCACCACCGGCCCGTTGGGCCAGGGGCTTGCCAATGCCGTCGGCATGGCGTTTGCAGAGCAGATGCTGGCGCGCAAATTCAACCAGCCCGGGCACGAAATCGTCAATCATCACACGTATGTGTTCATGGGTGATGGGTGCCTCATGGAAGGCATCAGCCATGAGGTGTGTTCACTCGCCGGCACCCTGAAGCTCAACAAGCTCATCGCCTATTACGACGACAACGGGATTTCCATCGACGGCCACGTCGAGCATTGGTTCACCGACAATACGGCGCTGCGCTTCCAGTCCTACGGTTGGAACGTCATCGGACCGATCGATGGACACGACGCGCTGGCGATCGAACGCGCGACCGCGGAGGCCAGGACCAGCACCGACAAGCCCACGCTCATCATTTGTCGGACCACCATTGGCTGGGGTTCGCCCAACAAGGCTGGCACCCACGACGTGCATGGCGCCGCACTCGGTGCTGCCGAGGTCGAAGCCACTCGCAAGGCGCTGGGGTGGGAGTATGGTTCGTTCGAGATTCCGGGCGATATCTATGCGGCGTGGGACGCGCGCCGGCACGGCGCCAGGCTCGAGGCCGACTGGAACGCGCGCTTCCTGGCCTACGCGGCTGCCCATCCGGCGCTTGCCGCCGAATACGAACGCCGCATGGCCGGGGAGTTGCCGACGGATTGGAGCCAGACGGTTGAAGCCATGTACACCAAGGCGCGTGCTGTCACGGCGCCTACGGCAACGCGGCGGTCTTCGCAGATCGCCCTGGAAACACTGGTGCCGGCGCTGCCCGGCATGTTCGGCGGTTCCGCCGACCTGACGGGTTCCAACCTGACCGCGGTGAAGGATTCCAAGCCCTGGGCTGGCGCCGCGCCGGATGCGGTGGTGAACTACTTCTCCTACGGTGTGCGCGAATTCGGCATGACCGCGATGATGAACGGCATGGCGCTTCACAAAGGCTTCCTTCCGTATGGAGGAACCTTCCTGATGTTCTCCGATTATTCGCGTAACGCCGTGCGCATGAGCGCGCTGATGAAACAGCGCGTGGTGCACGTGTTCTCGCATGACTCCATCGGACTCGGCGAGGATGGCCCCACGCACCAGGCAGTCGAGCAAACGCCGAGCCTGCGCCTGATTCCCAACCTCGACGTCTGGCGCCCGGCCGACGTGCTCGAGACCGCGGTGGCGTGGAAGCATGCCGTGGAGCGCAGCGACGGGCCGAGTGCCTTGCTGCTGTCGCGCCAGAACCTCATGTCCACCCAGCATCCCGCGGGTGCCGAAGCGCAGCTCGAGCGCGGTGGTTACGTGCTGGCCGACTGCGAAGGCGGCAAGCCACAGGTGGTGCTGATCGCCACCGGCTCGGAAGTCGAGCTGGCGCGCAGGACGCAGGAGTTGCTCGCTGACGCCGGCGTGGCCGCGCGCCTCGTCTCCATGCCCTGCACCTCGGTATTCGATCGCCAGGACGAGGCGTACCGCAACACTGTGTTGCCACTCTACGTGCCGCGCGTGGCCATCGAAGCGGCACAACCCGATTTCTGGCGCAAGTACGTCGGCCTGTCCGGCGGCGTGGTCGGCATTGCGAGCTTTGGCGAGTCGGCGCCGGCGTCGCAGCTTTACAAGTACTTCCGCATCACCGCCGAGCACGCTGCCGAGGTGGCCCAGGCGGTGGTTCGTCTGCACGCTTCGCGCCGCGAAGCCGAAGATGGCAACGTCGTGCGCTCGATGAATTGATGCCGGATCCCGACGCTCCAGCCATGTTCGATCTGGTGATGTTTGACCTTGATGGCACCTTGGTGGAAACCGCGCCTGAAATCGCCGACGCTGTCAATGATCTGCTCGCCGATCAAGGCTTGCCGGCGGTGGGCGAGGACCTGATCGCAACCTGGATCGGCCACGGTACGCGCGAATTGATGATCCAGGCCTACGCGCACGTGACGCGAACGGATATCGACACCGTCCGTCGCGCAGGCACTCTCGACTACTTCATGCCGCGCTTCACAGCGTTTTATGAACAGCGGTGCGGAACCCGAAGCCGGCTCTATCCCCGGGTGCTCGAGACTTTGCGCCGCCTGCGCGCCCAGCAGGTGCGCATGGCCGTGGTGACGAACAAGGAGCAGCGCTTCACCGCAACCGTCCTGTTGGTGCACCAGATTCGCCATTTCTTCGATCTGGTGATTGCGGGCGACACGCTGGAAGCGAAGAAACCGGATCCGTTGCCAGTACGCTATTGCCTGGACGCAATGTGCGTTCAGCAGGCGCGTGCGCTCTTTGTCGGTGACTCTCGCATCGACGTGGCTGCGGCGCGTGCTGCGGGCGTTGCGATCTGGGCAGTTCCGTACGGTTACAACATGGGGCAACCCATTGCCGAAGCCGGCCCGGATCGCGTCGTTGCGACAATCGCTGCGGTCGCCGATGCCGTGGGCGCGGTCGACGTGCGACGCTGCGTGGCCTGAGCGCTGCCGGCCGCAGGCCTCACAGATGCGTCACGCTTTCGGAATTTACATACGTTACACATTCAAACGACTCAAAAATCACCAAGGACATCTGCAATGACCATCCGCGTCGCCATCAACGGTTTCGGCCGTATCGGTCGCATGGCCTTCCGCGCCATCGCCAAGGAATCCGAATTCAATGACATTCAGGTCGTCGCCATCAATGATCTGCTCGAGCCCGATTACCTGGCGTACATGCTGGAGTTCGACTCGGTGCATGGGCGTTTCCCCGGGACCATCGCGGTCGAGGGCAACAACCTGGTCGTCAATGGCAGCATCATCCGCCTGACCGCCGAGCGCGATCCCGCCAACTTGAAATGGAATGACGTCGGCGCGGATGTGGTCATTGAATCAACCGGCTTTTTCCTCACGCTGGACACCTGCCAGAAGCACATCGATGCCGGCGCGAAAAAAGTCGTGCAGTCCGCACCGAGCAAGGACGACACCCCGATGTTCGTCTACGGTGTCAACCACGCGAAGTACGCCGGCGAGCGTATTGTCTCGGCTGCCTCGTGCACCACGAACTGCCTGGCTCCGGTGGCCAAGGTGCTGAACGACAGTTTCGGCATCAAGCGCGGACTCATGAGCACCGTGCACGCCGCCACCGCGACGCAGAAGACCGTGGATGGTCCCTCGAGCAAGGATTGGCGGGGTGGCCGCGGCATTCTCGAAAACATCATCCCGTCGTCGACGGGCGCCGCCCGTGCCGTTGGCAAGGTGATTCCCGAACTCAACAAGAAGCTCACGGGGATGGCATTCCGTGTGCCAACCTCCGACGTTTCGGTCGTCGACCTCACGGTCGAACTGGAAAAGCCAGCGTCCATGGATGACATCTGTGCCGCCATGAAGGCCGCGTCGGAGGGCGCGCTCAAGGGCGTGCTCGGCTACACCGACGAAAAGGTGGTGTCGACCGATTTCCGCGGTTGCTCCCAGCCCTCGATCTTCGATGCGGAGGCCGGGATCGCGCTGGATTCGACCTTCGTCAAAGTTGTGTCCTGGTACGACAACGAGTACGGCTATACATGCAACATGCTGCGCTTCGTCAAACACGTCGCGTCCAACTGATCCCTCAGCCGATCCGTCTGAAGCGGGCGCCGGGTGCGCCCGCGCGTCGAGGAACTGTTTCATGCAAATTCTGACCTTCCAACAAGTCTGCGCACGTGGCCAGGCCGCCGGGCAACGCGTGCTGATTCGTGCCGATCTCAACGTGCCGCTGAATGCCGCCGGCCAGATCACGGAGGACACACGCGTGCGCGCCTCGGTCCCGGCAGTGCGCATGGCGCTCGACGCCGGTGCCGCAGTGATGGTCACGTCCCATCTCGGTCGACCCACCGAGGGCGAATTCAGGCCCGAGGACTCCCTGGCGCCGGTCGCCGTCCGCCTGGGCGAATTGCTGGGTCGGGAGATCCGGTTGGTTCGCGACTGGGTTGACGGCGGGTTCGCGCTGCAACCGGGCGATGTGGTGCTGCTCGAGAATTGCCGTCTGAACAAGGGCGAGAAAAAGTGCGATGACGCACTCTCCCAAAAATTGGCCAGGCTGTGCGACGTATTCGTCCACGACGCCTTCGGTACCGCGCACCGCGCCGAAGCCAGCACCTACGGTGTCGCCAGGTATGCCCCCATCGCCTGCGCAGGCCCGTTGCTGGCGGCCGAGATCGACGCCGTCAACCGGGCGCTGGCCAGCCCCGCGCGCCCCCTGGTCGCAATCGTCGCCGGCTCCAAGGTCTCGACCAAGCTGACCATTCTTCAAAGCCTGGCCGACAAGGTTGACGGCCTGATCGTCGGTGGTGGCATCGCCAACACGTTCATGCTCGCCGCCGGCCTTACCATCGGGAAGAGTCTGGCCGAGCCTGACCTGATCGAGGATGCCCGTCGCGTCATGGACAAGATGAAGGCCCGTGGCGCCGAGGTGCCGGTTCCGATCGACGTCGTTGTCGCGAAGCAATTCAGCGCCACCGCGGTGGCGACCGTCAAGGACGCGAAAGACGTCGAGGCCGACGACATGATTCTTGACATCGGGCCGAGGACGGCGGCCATTCTTGCCGACAAGCTCAAGGCCGCCGGCACCATCGTCTGGAACGGCCCCGTGGGCGTGTTCGAGTTCGACGCCTTTGCTCATGGTACCGAAACCCTCGCGCGCGCAATCGCCGACGGCCGCGGATTTTCGATCGCCGGTGGGGGTGACACCCTCGCCGCCATCGCCAAGTACGGCATCGCCGACAAGATCGGCTACATCTCCACCGGCGGTGGTGCCTTCCTCGAGGTGCTCGAGGGCAAGACCCTGCCCGCGTTCGAAATCCTGGAACAGCGCTCGCGCCAGCACGGTTGAGCCTCGCCCGATTGATTCCCAGCTACTTACGAAACCCGGAGTTCAAACCATGGCCCTGATTTCCCTGCGACAGCTGCTCGACCACGCCGCCGAGCATGCCTATGGCGTGCCCGCCTTCAACGTCAACAACCTTGAACAGATGCGCGCCATCATGGAGGCCGCGCAGGAGACCGACTCCCCGGTCATCGTGCAGGCTTCGGCGGGTGCCCGCAAATACGCTGGTGCGCCGTTCCTGCGCCATCTCATCCTGGCAGCGATCGAAGAATTTCCCGATATTCCGGTCTGCATGCACCAGGATCACGGCACCAGCCCGGCGGTTTGCCAGCGTTCCATCCAGCTCGGGTTCTCCTCCGTGATGATGGATGGCTCGCTCGGCACCGACGGCAAGACACCGACCAGCTACGCCTACAACGTCGAGGTCACGCGGCGTACGGTCGAGATGGCCCACGCCTGCGGCGTCTCGGTCGAAGGGGAGCTCGGTTGCCTGGGGTCGCTGGAAACCGGCACGGCGGGCGAGGAAGACGGCATCGGTGCCGAAGGTCAGCTCGACCACGACCAGCTGCTGACCGATCCCGAGGAAGCCGCGGACTTTGTCAAGAAGACCGGGGTCGATGCATTGGCCATTGCCATCGGCACGAGCCACGGCGCCTACAAGTTCACCCGTCCGCCAACTGGCGATATCCTTGCCATCGGCCGCATCAAGGACATTCACGCCCGCATTCCCAACACCCACCTGGTGATGCACGGCTCCTCGTCGGTGCCCCAGGAATGGTTGAAGATCATCAACGAGTACGGCGGGGACATGGGCGAAACCTATGGCGTGCCTGTCGAGGAAATCGTCGAAGGCATCAAGCATGGTGTGCGCAAGGTCAACATCGACACCGATCTGCGCATGGCGTCCACCGGCGCCACGCGCAAGTTCCTGGCCGAGAACCGCAAGGAATTCGATCCGCGGAAGTTCCTCGTCGCCTCGACCAAGGCGATGAAGGGTATCTGCAAGGCTCGCTACGAAGCCTTCGGGACCGCCGGACATGCATCAAGGATCAAGCCCTTGAGCCTCGACGCCATGTATGCGCTTTACGAGCAGGGGTCTCTCTGACGGATTCAACGCGAATCTGGGCGTGCAGTACCGCGGCCAACTCGACGCTTCGCGCCGGCAGGGCGCCTCGGTTGGCCGTGCGACCAAGTGGAAGGATGCTTGATGACGTTGCAGGCGCTGATTTTCGACGTCGACGGCACGCTTGCGGAAACCGAGCGCGACGGTCACCGCGTCGCATTCAACCAGGCCTTCGCAGACGCCGGGGTGCCTTGGTCATGGGATGATGCAACCTACGCGCGGCTGCTGGCAGTCGCCGGCGGCAAGGAGCGCATGCTGCATTACTGGCGTGAGCTCGATCCCGCAGCGGCTGAGGCCTCCGACGCGCCCGCCCGGATCGACGACCTGCACCGCCGCAAGACCGCGCATTATGTGCGGCTCGTCGCCGAGGGTGGGATTGGCCTGCGTCCGGGGGTGGAGCGGCTGCTGCGGGAGGCGCGCGCGGCCGGTATGCGGCTGGCGATCGCGACGACGACGACCCCCGACAACGTCGAAGCTTTGGTGAGCGCCACGCTCGGTGCCGATGCAATGGGCTGGTTCGACTGCATTGGCGCAGGAGATGCCGTGCCACGCAAGAAGCCGGATGCCGGCATTTACACCTGGGTCCTCGCCCGCATGGGACTGACAGCCGCGCAGTGCGTGGCGTTCGAGGATTCCGCCAACGGCTTGCGCGCCGCTGTCGGTGCTGGTCTGCGGACCGTGGTCACGACTGGAGCCTACACCCGTGGCGAGGCGTTTCCTGGCGCCCTCGCCTTGCTCGACGGTCTGGGCGCGCCAGGCGCACCGGCGCATGGCCACGTCCATGCCGCTCCCTGGAGCGGTGTGGTCAGTCTCGACGTCCTGCGCCTCTGGGCGGGGTAGCGGCGACCCAGGCCTGGCTTGCCAATGCGCCGGCTTCGCCAGCCGGCCAGATCGCGCCGAGAACGCGCGGGCCAGTGGCGCCGGTCGCCTGGGGAAGATTGCCCGGCAGTCCAGCCAGCGCGCGATGCGCCAGCCAGGCAAACGCCGCCGCTTCCACCTGCTGGGGGGGAATGCCACGCGCCGTGGTGTCGATCAGCCGCCAAGCCGGCAGGAGGCGACCCAGGCGCGCCATGAAATCACGGTTGCGGATGCCGCCCCCGCAAACCAGCAATTCACGTCCTTCGGGTTGATGATGCTGGAGGTCCGCGGCAATCGCCCGTGCGCTCAGCTCGGCGAGGGTCGCCTGAACGTCGCGCGGCGTCACCTCCGGGTGGGCAGTGCGCGCGCGGTCCAGCCAGTCGATATTGAAGTGGTCGCGCCCGGTGCTCTTCGGTGGCGGGGCAGCGAAGTAGGGGTCGCGCAGCAGGGTGCGGAGCAACGCGGTGTCGACGGTTCCGCCGCTCGCCCAGGCGCCATCGGCGTCGAAAGGTTGCCCGAGGTGGCGCTGGGCCCAGGCGTCAAGCAGGGTGTTGGCCGGCCCGCAGTCGAAGCCCATGACGTCGCCGTGCCCGCCCTGCAGGCTCAGATTGGCGATGCCGCCTAGATTCAGGACCGCCAGCGCATGCCCCGCGCGCCCGAAGCATGCGCGGTGGAATGCGGGGACCAGCGGCGCCCCCTGGCCGCCGGCGGCGACGTCGCGGCTGCGGAAGTCCGCCACGACGGTCATGCCGCAGCGCTCGGCCAGCAGCGCCGGGGCGTCGATTTGCAGGGTGTAGCCGAGCTCGGGTCGGTGGCGGACGGTCTGGCCGTGAGAGCCGATGGCGCAGATGCGCGATGCGGGGACGTCGGCATCGCGCAACAGCGCGGCCACCAGCCCTGCCCCCAGTTCGGCGAGATCGCGCGCGGCCATGGCTGCGCGGTGCAATTCATCGGCACCGGGGCGGTTCAGGGCGTCGAATGTCGCGCGCAGCGACGCGGGCAGTGGCGCCTGCGCATGGGCCACCACCCGCAGCGCGCCGACGTCGAGGATCACACCGTCGAGCGCATCCAGCGACGTGCCCGACATCAGGCCGATGAACAAGCCGGCCATGCCTGACCTTGACGCGGCGGTCAGCCCCTGCGCCCAGACGCCTGCGTCGTGCGGGCGGCGTCAGCCAGGGCCGGCCCTTGCCCTGGCAGCAAGGCCAGCAGGTGCATGGAGGGCAGCACCTGCGCACCAAAGGCCGAGCGCTCTGCGGCCGGTAGCGGCCGACCCCTCGGGGTGTATTGAGAGATGTCCAGCGGATTGACGGGCTTGCCGTTGACAAAGAACTGGTAGTACAGGTGCGGCCCCGTCGACCAGCCGGTGTTGCCTGACAGCGCCACCACCTCGCCCTGCTTGACAGTCTGGCCGACATGGACTTCGAAGCGGCTCAGATGTGAATAGAGGGACGCGAACCCACCCGGATGCGCAACCTTCACGTACTTCCCGTAGCCGGTGCCGGTGCCGGCGAACACGACGCGGCCATCCGCCACCGTGCGCACGGGGGTCCCGACAGGAATGGCAAGGTCAATGCCGAGGTGGAATTCGGGCCTGTGAAAAATCGGGCTGATGCGCCAGCCATACCCCGACGTGAGTCGGTCGTATGGCAGCGGCGACAGCAGGAAGGATCGCGCCAGGCTTCCGCCGCTGGGGGTGTAGTAGGCACCATCCTGGGGACGGTTGGGTGGCGCGAACCAGACCGCAGCGTGGCGTCCGGTCCGATTGTCGACCTGGGCGGCCAGAATGCGGCCGACGCCGAGTGTCTGACCGTTCGCAACCTCCACCCGGTAGACGACCGCGAAACGGTCACCGGGGCGCAATTCACGCCGGAAATCAACTTCGCCGGAGAACAGGTTGACCATTTGCATGGCGAGCGCGTCGGGTAGCCCGGCGGCGTCGGTGGCTGCGAACAGTGTCGAGGTCACGACGCCGCTGGCCACGCGCACTTGCGACTGCACCTCACGCGGGACCATCTCGGTGTGCAGGGTCCCGTCGGTCCTCGCGCTGATCTGCAAGGCGTCGCGTTGCTGGTCGGCGTTGGCACTGGCGTGGCCATCCCCGGCGAGCAGTGCGTCGAGACGCAGCAGCCGACCGACGCCGTCGACCTGGGCGTCAACTGCTTGACGGGGATGCTCCAGCAACTGGCGCAAGGCGACGTTGTGCGCAAGTTGACGTGTTTGCGCTGGATCCGTGACGCCAAGACGGTGCAGCAGCGACTCGACCGTGTCGTCGCGACGAACATCGGTGGTGGCGTAGGCGACGCGCGGCAGCGCATCCAGCCCCTGCAACTGGCCGCCGAGGTTGAGGGACACCGGCTGGACGATCTGGATGACGGGTGGCAATGCGGGTTGGGGACCGTATTCCGCCAGGCCGAATGCCGTGACGCTGCTGCCAAGCAGCAGGGTGCCGACGCCAGCGGCGATCCGGCGGGGATGGCGCTCGACGGTATCTTGCGCCCTGCGCAGTCGGGCGACCCAAGCATCGCGGCAAATTGCAAAAAACTGCATGCGCACTCCTGTTGCGTTCGAGTGTCGGGATCATCCCGATGAGAGTATTCGGCCAGACCGCGAGGGCGCCTTGCAGCGGCGGCGCCAGAGTCGCGGCCCCGGTGCAGCGCGGTCGTCCAATACACTTGTGTCCTGCGCTTGGCGCGGGCGCCGCCGAAACGCGGTGATTCACGGCAAAACCAGGGTCAATCATGCCACGTCACGCCACCCAGTGAGCGCGCACATGCGCGAACCCGGACGCAGTCCGACGACCCAGCCAAATTCAGTGTAGCACCCATGCCTGCATCGACAACCGAATCCCCCATGCCCGCACCGACCCCACTTGGCCCCGAACAGAACGAGGCCGTACAGCACGCGCTTGCGGTGACGAAACGCGGCTGCGCGGAGCTGCTGGTCGAAGCGGACTGGATCGCCAAGCTCCAACGCAGTGTTCTCAGCGGAACGCCGTTACGGATCAAGCTCGGTCTGGATCCCACGGCCCCCGATATCCACCTTGGCCATACCGTGGTGCTCAACAAACTGCGGCAGCTCCAAAACCTCGGGCACACCGTCATTTTCCTGATCGGCGATTTCACGTCGCGTATCGGCGACCCCTCTGGGCGGAACACCACGCGTCCGCCGCTGACCATCGAGCAGATCCAGGCCAACGCCCAGACCTATTACGCCCAGGCCAGCATGGTGCTGGATCCGGCGCGTACCGAGATTCGCTACAACTCCGAATGGAGCGAAGCCCTTGGCGCGGACGGCATGATCCGCCTGGCCTCGCGCTACACCGTTGCGCGTCTGCTCGAACGCGAGGATTTCACCCAGCGGTTCAAGGGCGGCGTGCCGATCGCGATGCACGAACTCCTCTATCCGCTGATGCAAGGCTACGACTCGGTGGCGCTGCGCAGCGATCTGGAACTCGGCGGCACCGACCAGAAGTTCAATCTCCTGGTCGGACGTGACTTGCAGAAGGAATATGGCCAAGAGCCGCAGTGCATTCTGACGATGCCGTTGTTGGTGGGCCTTGACGGCGTCGACAAGATGTCCAAATCCAAGGGCAACTACATTGGCATCCAGGAAGCGCCGGCCACCATGTACGCCAAGCTGCTGTCCATCAGCGATGACCTGATGTGGAGCTATTTCGAGTTGCTGTCGTTCCGGGACGTCTCGGTGATCGAGGCCTTGAAGGCGGAGATTGCCACCGGACGCAATCCCAAAGACGCCAAGGTCATGCTGGCGCGTGAAATCGTGGCGCGCTTCCACGGCGCTGCCGCCGCCGATGCGGCGCAAGCCGATTTCGAGCTGCGCGCCCGCGGCGGCGTCCCGGACGACATTCCCGAGGTGCGTCTTGCGTGTGGCGCCGAAGGTCTCGGCATCGCTGCGGCGCTGAAGCAGGCCGGACTGGTGCCATCGACGGCGGAGGCGCTTCGCATGATCGAGCAGCGTGGCGTGCGTATCGACGGCACGGTGCTCGAGGATCGTGGCTGCAAGCTGGTCGCGGGTACCTGGGTGCTGCAGGTCGGCAAGCGCAAATTCGCGCGTGTCGTGCTGGGCTAGCGGGGGCCCCCTCCGGTTTTCCACAGCCCGCTAGAGCATCGGCACCGGGGGCTGTGCAAGGACCCGCTCGGCCAGGCGCGCATACAGTGCCGCCCCGAGGGGGAGTACCGCGTCGTTGAAGTCGTAGCGCGAGGTGTGGAGAAATCGCCCGTTGCCCTGGCCGAGACGGAGATAGGCACCGGGAACCGCGCGCAACATGAACGCAAAGTCTTCCGCTCCCATGCTGGGAGGCAGGTTGCGCACCACCCCGGCGTCCCCGACAAGCTCCGCAGCCACCTCGGCGGCGTAGTGGGCCGCCTGTGGTGTGTTGATCGTCGCGGGATAGACCCGCTCGTATTGCAATTCGGCGCTGGCATCGAATGCCTGCGCGATCGCGTGAACAATTCCAGTGAGGCGCTTTTCGATCAAGGTCTGCACCTGCGGCTTGAAGCTGCGTACCGTCCCCACCAAGGTCACTTGCCGCGGAATCACGCTCATCGCGCCCAGATCCCCACCTTGCATGGCGCAGATACTGACCACCGAGTCGTCGACGGGATCGACATTGCGCGAGACGATGCTTTGCACGGCTGTGATGATGTGGGCTGCGACCAGCACGGGATCAACGGCCAGATCCGGGTGTGCGCCGTGACCGCCGCTGCCAAGGACGCGAATGGTGATGCGGTCCGCCGCGGCCATCATGGGGCCGGGGGCCAGTCCGATCGAACCTGCCGGGAGCTGCGGCCAGTTGTGCATCGCGAAAATCCAGTCCGACGGAAAGCGCTCGAACAAACCGTCGTCCATCATCGCCTTGGCGCCCCCCAGCCCTTCCTCGCCGGGCTGGAAAATGCAATGCACGGTACCGGCGAACGCGCGCGTTGCAGCCAGATAACGGGCAGCGCCCAGCAGCATGGTGGTGTGCCCGTCGTGTCCGCAAGCGTGCATCCGCCCCCCATGTTGCGACCGCCACGGCGCGTCGCCGTCCTCGTGTATCGGGAGTGCGTCCATGTCGGCGCGCAGTGCGACGGCGCGCACGCAGGGCTCCAGGCCCGGCGCGTCCTGTGGGCACGGCTGCAGTGCGCGCCCGCCACGGATCACCCCCACGACGCCAGTCTTGCCGATGCGTTCGTGAACTTCATCCACACCCCAGGCGCGTAACGCATCCGCGACCAGACGGGCGGTGCGGTGTTCGTCGAATCCCAACTCCGGATGCGCGTGCAAGTCGTGGCGAATACGCGTCAATTCGGCGTGGAATGTATCGATGTTCTGCAGTGGACCACTAAGTTTCCACATGGTTCGACGGGGGACGGGGCCCAAAAGACAACACGTCTCTATGATGGACCCTTTCACCGACCTCGCCAAGTCCGATGCTTGCCCACGCTCACCCACCGGCGCGCCAGATCTCGTTGCGCAGCCTGCAGGCCGTTTGGCACCCATGCACGCAGATGAAGCGTCACGCCGACGCGCCGCCGCTGGAAATCGTGCGTGGCGACGGGGTGTGGCTTCTCGATGCGCAAGGTCGTCGTTTTCTCGACGGCATCAGTTCCTGGTGGGTCAATCTGTTCGGGCATAACCAGCCGCGCATCAAGACGGCCATTCACGCGCAAATGGACCGCATCGAACACGTCATGCTGGCGGGCCTGACCCATGCGCCGGTGGTCGAGTTGTCGGAGCGCCTCGCGGCGCGCACCGGCCTTGGCCACGCGCATTACGGCAGCGATGGCGCATCCGCCACCGAGATCGCGCTCAAGATGAGCGCCCATTACTGGCGCAACCTCGGGCATCCGCAGAAGCATCGGTTCATCGGCCTGGCCGGTGGCTACCATGGCGAGACCGTCGGCGCGCTCTCCGTGACGGACGTGGCGCTGTTTCGGGCAAGCTATGCGCCACTGGTGCGCATTTCCGACACCGTGCCAGCCCCCGATCTTCGTCTGATGCCGGGCGGCGTCGATGAGCACGCGTGGGTGGAGCAGGCCGTCGCGACCCTGGACGCCCACTTGCAGCTGCACGCCGCCGAAACCGCGGCCATGATCGTCGAGCCGCTCATCCAGTGTGCGGCGGGGTTCGCGTTCTATCCACCGGCCTTTCTCGCACGGGCACGCGAACTGTGCACCCGTTACGCGGTGCATCTCGTTGCTGACGAAATCGCCGTGGGCATGGGTCGCACGGGTACTTTTCTGGCCTGCGAGCAGGCGGGCGTACGCCCTGATTTTGTCTGCATGAGCAAGGGTTTGACAGGGGGCTACCTGCCGCTGTCGGTGGTCCTGACCACCGATGCGGTGTTCGAGGCGTTCTACGACGACGACATCACGCGGGCGTTCCTGCACTCGCACTCCTACACCGGCAATCCGCTTGCTTGCAGCGCCGCCCTGGCCACCCTCGACATGCTCGACGATGGCCGCCTTGCGGCCAACCGGGCGCTCGGGGCGCGGCTCGACGGTCTGTTCGCGCCGCTGCATGAACACCCGCGCTTGCGGCACGCGCGCCGGCGGGGCACCATCTGGGCGTGGGACGTGGTCGATGCACCCGTTGATTTCGGGCGCCGCTTCGCCGATGCCGCGCTGGATCGAGGTGCGTTGCTGCGCCCCATCGGGGCAACCCTGTATTTCATGCCACCCTACATCATCGACGACGGTGAAGCCGTGCATTTGCGTGACGCGGCGCTGGACGCCCTGGACGCCGTGCTCGGCAGCGATGCACCGGGGGCGCGCGCCGACGCATTCCCCGCATTGCCATGACAGAGGCACTCGCGCCCGCCTGGTTCGTCGCCGGCACCGATACCGGGATCGGCAAGACCCTTGCCGCCAGTGCGCTTTTGTATCGGTTGCGCGCACGGCACGCCCGCGTGGTCGGCGCCAAGCCGGTGGCGGCCGGTGCCGGACCCGATGGCACCAATGATGACGTCGTGCGCCTGCGCGCCGCCAGCACATGCGCTGTTGCCGCAGCGCTGGACAACACATATTTGCTGCGCCTGCCAGCCTCGCCGCATCTCGCGGCGGCCGTCGAGGGGACGCGCATCGAACTTGATCGGATCCACCGCGCGGTGCAAGGTCTGCGGTGCGATGCCGACGCCGTGATCGTCGAAGGTGTCGGCGGGTTGCTGGTGCCGCTGTCGGACACCGAGGACGGAGGCGATCTCGCCCGTCGTTTGCGCTTGCCGATCATCCTGGTCGTCGGTTTGCGGCTCGGCTGCTTGAATCACGCCTTGCTGACGCAGGAGGCCATCGCCGCGCGCGGGCTGCACTTCGCGGGCTGGATCGGCAGCGTGGTGGATCCAGGCATGGAGATGCTCGATGGCAATATCGTGACCTTGCGCGCCCGCTTGCGCGCGCCCTGCCTGGGTGTGATTCCCCACCTGCCGCACGCGGACCCCATCGCCGCGGCCAGCTACCTCGTGGTGCCGGACTGAGATGCCGATCGAGCCCGCGACCATGCAACCCGACATCAGCGCCTGGAGTTTTGCCACCGATATCGCGGGTCTCGACCGCGCTCACTTGCGGCGGCGCCGTCGCGTGGTGGAGCACTACGACGGCGCACGCTTGCAGGTGGAAGGTCGCGAACTGCGGGCGTTCTGCAGCAACGACTACCTCGGCCTCGCGCAGCACCCAGCCTTGGTGGAGGCGGCACGCGAAGCTGCACTGCGTTGGGGGGTTGGTGCGACCGCGTCGCCCCAGGTCTGCGGCCACAGTGCGGCGCATGAGGCGTTGGAGCGTGAACTTGCCGCTTTTGTCGGCATGCCGAGGGCGCTGTACTTCTACGCTGGCTTTCCCGCCAACGTCGGCATCGTCCCGGCGCTCGTCGGTCGCGGTGACGCGGTGTTTTCCGACGCCTTGAACCACGCCTGCCTGATCGATGGCGCGCGCCTGTCACGCGCCACTATCGGGATCTACCCCCACGGCGACGCTGACGCGCTGGGTCGCATGCTCGCGGCCAGCACGGCGCACCGCAAGCTCATCGCCACCGACGCGGTATTCAGCATGGACGGTGATCTCGCACCGCTCCGAGCCTTGCTCGACCTCGCGCGCCGGCATGATGCCCTGCTACTCGTCGACGACGCCCATGGTTTCGGCGTGCACGGTCCTGAAGGGCGCGGTAGCGCGGCGCTGCTGGCGGTGCGCGACCCGCGCCTGATCTACATGGCCACATTGGGCAAGGCCGCCGGTGTCGCCGGTGCCTTCGTCGCAGGTGAAGAGTCTGCAGTCGAGTGGATTTTGCAGCGTGCGCGCAGTTACACCTTCGCCACCGCGGCGCCGGCACTGATCGCCGAAACCGTGCGCGCCAGCCTGCGGATCATCGCCGCCGATGACTGGCGTCGTGCACGCCTGCGCGAGCTGGTGGTCATGTTGCGCGCCGCCCGCCTGCCCGCTGGGTGGCATCTGCCGCCGTCGCTCACACCCATCCAGCCCCTGATCCTGGGCGACAACGCGACGGCGCTGGCAGCGATGGAGGCGCTCTGGAACCGTGGATTCTGGGTGCCGGCCATTCGCCCCCCCACGGTTCCCGAAGGCAGCGCGCGTTTACGTCTGAGTCTTTCGGCAGCCCATGCGCCTGCGGATCTCGCGGCGTTGCTGGCAGCCATTGGGGATTGCGCCTCCGGTCCTGGCGTGGCGTGAGCGCCTCGCGTTGCGCGGCGGAGGCAACCAGATCAATCGAATGCGTCGAGTCCTCGGCCGCGGGTTTCGGGCAGGAAGATCAGTCCGACCACCAGACTCATCGCGGCGATGGCGACCGGGTACCACAAGCCGGCGTCGATATTCCCGACCCAGGCGACGAGAGCGATCGCGACGGTGGGCAGCACGCCGCCGAACCAGCCGTTGCCGATGTGATAGGGAAGGCTCATCGAGGTGTAACGGATGCGCGTGGGGAACAGCTCGCACAGCGCGGCGGCCAGCGGCCCATAGACCAGGGCGGCATCGAGCGCGAGCAGGACGAGCAGCGCCGTCACCTTGGGGCGGTCGATGGCGGCTGGATCGGCCACGGCGGGATAGCCAGCGCCACGCAAGGCGGCATCGATACGTGCGTTAAGCTCCGGCACCCCGTCACCCTCCGGTTGTCCGACTGGCGTGACCGGGACGATGCGCGTGCCGACGATGATGCGTGCAGGTCCGTGCGTGGATCGATGGTCGAAACTCACGCCGGCCGCGGCCAACGCTTCACGTGCCGCATTGCATGTGCGCGCGGGATCGTGCGCGATCGCGGCGCTGAACCGGAACGTGCACTGGGATGGATCGATCTCGAGGATGACCGGCGCAACCCGCGACGCATGGGCGAACGCCGGGTTGGCGGCGGCGGCCAAGGCATGAAACAGCGGAAAGTAGCCCACCACGGCGATCGCGAAACCGGTCAGGATCATCGGCTTGCGTCCGACACGGTCCGAAAGCGCTGCGAAAATCCAGAAAAACGGCGTCGCGATCAGCAGCGCGATTCCGAGGAGGGTGGCAGCGTCGCTGATGTCAACCTTCAGCGTCTGGGTCAGGAACAGGAAGGCATAGAACTGCCCTCCATACCAGACCGCGCCCTGTCCAGCACACAATCCGAACAGCGCCAGCAGGATGACGCGAAGGTTGGCGGGTTCGCCGAACGCCTCGCGAATCGGCGCCGGCGATGTCCGTCCCGCGCGCTTGATGCGGAGGAATGCGGGCGATTCATCGAGTTGAAGGCGAATCCAGACCGAAATTCCGAGCAGCATGCTCGACAGAAGAAAACACAGGCGCCAGCCCCACGCATTGAAAGTGGCCTCTCCCAGAAGGGCGCGCAAACCCACCACCATCACCAGCGCCAACAGCAGTCCGACGGTGGCCGTGGTTTGTACCAGACCGGTATACGCACCATGTCGGCCGATGGGAGCGTGTTCGGCCACATACGTGGCCGCGCCGCCATACTCACCGCCGAGCGCCAACCCTTGCAAGAGGCGGACACTCAACAAAATCAGGGGCGCTGCCGTGCCGATGCTGGTGAACCCAGGGAGCAGTCCGACGACGAACGTCGACATGCCCATCAGCAGAATGGTGATGAGAAAGGTGTACTTGCGGCCAATGATGTCACCCAGCCGCCCGAACATCAACGCACCGAAGGGGCGGATGGCGAATCCGGCCGCGAATGCCAGCAGCGCGAGCAGAAAGCTCGAGCCAGGTGTGCCTGACGAAAAAAAATGGCGTGCGATCACAGGCGCCAGAGCGCCATAGAGAAAAAAGTCATACCACTCGAACAGCGTGCCCAGCGCTGACGCGAAGATGACGCGGCGAACCGACCCCCGCGACGGTGTCAAGATCAATCAAACGCCCCAGACCACGGGCGTGCCCGCCTCGAGGTTGCGCTTGAGCAGCTGGATGAATGGCCACGCGCGCTGATGCAGGGTGATGCCACCAGCGCGAGCCGCGCCGCCTTCGGATGTGCGCGCAGCGCGCTCCTCCGCGTCGCTGGCCACCGCCGCTTCCAGGCGGGCAATGGCTGCGGCCATCGCCGCAGGCTCGATGATGCCCTGAGCCTGCGGCGACTTGCCGATGATTGCCAGGATGCGTTCGGCGGGATCCTGGTTCATGAACAAGTCTGCGTCGGCCTTGGATTGGAATCGGTAGATCATGGTGTTTGCGCTGCCTGATCGGGAACCAATAGCCCCGGTGCGCCACTCTAACCGGAGTTCAACGCCAATGCCATCGATGCCACGCGGGGGCGCATCCGGGTCGTGACGCGCGGGTGTTGCAACACCGCGCAGTCTTTCGAGGCCCTTTCCAGTCCTGAAAATTGCACATCATCAATCAAAACACATCGGATCTGTCCTATGTTTTCATTCATGGCGTCGCAATCGGATTCACGCAGACCGTGTTCCGGCTTCGCTGCGCCGTCCGGCCCGGCGCGATGATCCGCAAAGGCCGCCAACCAAGGAGCGCCAAATGATCGATGGCACCGTCGTGGAACTGTCGCGCTGGCAGTTCGCCGCCACCGCGCTGTACCACTTCCTTTTCGTTCCACTGACCCTGGGCATGACTTTCATGCTCGCGGCAATGGAGACGATCTATGTCACCACGGGTCGTGCCATCTACCGACAGATGACCCAGTTCTGGGGCAAGCTTTTCATGATCAACTTCGCCCTCGGCGTCGCCACCGGGCTGACCATGGAGTTCGAGTTCGGCACCAACTGGTCGTTTTACTCCGGATTCGTCGGCGACATCTTCGGCGCTCCCCTGGCAATCGAAGGCTTGATGGCGTTTTTCATGGAGTCGACGTTCATCGGTTTGATGGTGTTCGGATGGAAGCGCCTGAGCAGGGTCCAGCACCTGCTCGTGACCTATCTGGTGGCGCTCGGTTCGAATCTGTCAGCACTCTGGATCCTCGTCGCCAACGGATTCATGCAGGACCCGCAAGGCGCCAGGTTCAATCCGGTGACCATGCGCATGGAGCTCACGAGTCTTCCGGCGCTGATCTTCAGTCCGGATGCCCAGGCCAAATTCGTCCACACCAGCATTGCCGGTTACGTGACGGCAGCGATCTTTGTCGCTGGCATCAGCGCCTGGTACATGGCGCGTGACCGCCATATGGAGCTGGCCAAGCGCTCGTTCCGCATGGCGGCGCTTTTCGGCGTGTTGTCCACCGCGGGCGTGATCACGTTGGGGGATGCGCTGGGGTTTGTCGGTGCCCACGCGCAGCCCTCCAAGCTGGCGGCCATGGAAGGCATGTGGAACACCGAGGCCGCGCCCGCGCCGTTCAATGTCATTGCCTGGCCATCGCAGGCGCAGCGTCGGAACACGTTCGCCATTCAGGTTCCTTACGTGCTGACGCCGCTCCTGACGCACACGTTGACCGAGACCGTGCCGGGGGTCGACCAGATCGTGGCCGAGAACGTCCGGCGCATCGAGAATGGCATTCCCGCTGTCGCTGCCTTGCGCGTGTTGAGCGCAGACCCGGCAAATCCGCGCGCGCTGGCGCAGTTCAACGCCCATTCGCAGGATCTTGGCTACGGGTTCCTGCTTCAACGCTACCGGCCTGACGACATCACGAAGGGCAGCCCTGCCGATATCACGCGCGCCGCCTGGGACAGCATTCCAAACGTGTTCGTGCTGTTCTGGACGTTCCGCCTGATGGTTGGATTCGGACTGCTGATGCTGGCCTTTTTCGTGCTGGCAACCATTCTCACCGTGCGCAACGATGTCCACAAGCAGCGCTGGTTCCTGAAACTGGCGCCTTGGATGATTCCGGTGCCGTGGCTCGCGTCGGAAATGGGTTGGCTGACCGCCGAGGTCGGGCGCCAGCCCTGGACCGTGTTCGGACTGCTGCCCACATGGATGAGCGCTTCCACGCACAGCGTCGGCTACATGGTGTTTTCTCTGGTCGGATTCATCGTTCTTTACTCGGTCTTCATCGGCGTGGAAATGTATCTGATGATCAAGTTCATCCGACAGGGGCCGACCGATCATGTCGCTACCCCCCGATCTGCCTACGGCGGCTTCGCGATGTCAGGCGCAATGATGCGTAAGGAGGGTTAAGCAATGGAACTCTATTTCGTGCTCAAGGTGCTGTGGTGGCTGTTGCTCGGCGTACTACTGTCGGGGATGGCCGTCATGGTTGGCATGGACATGGGCGTGGGGACGCTGTTGCGGTTCGTTGGCAGGACCGACATCGAGCGCCGCACCTGCCTGAACGCGGTTGGCCCGCATTGGGACGGCAATCAGGTCTGGTTCATTCTGGGGGGCGGCGCAATTTTTGCCGCCTTCCCCCTGCTGTACGCCACGGCCTTTTCGGGGCTTTACATTGTGATGCTGTTGTTGCTGTGGACGATGATCGTGCGCCCGCTCGGCTTCGAGTACCGCAGCAAGCTGGCTTCGCCGACATGGCGCAATGTCTGGGACTGGGCGCTGCTGGTGAGCGGGGCGGTGCCGATGATCGTGTATGGCGCCGGGGTAGGCAATCTGTTCCTGGGTGTTCCGTTCCATTTTGACTGGGACCTGCGCTCGTATTACACCGGAAGTTTCCTCGCGTTGTTCAACCCCTTTGCGGTGATGTGCGGCCTGCTGTCGCTGTCGCTGTCGGTCTACATGGGTGGAGCCATGCTGATGGGCCGAGGCAGCGGCCACGTGGCGGAGCGCGCGCGAGCGGCGGCGCGATTCGCGGCGCTGGCAGGATTGGTGCTCTTCACCGTCGGCGGCGTCTGGGTTGCCTCGATGCACGGCTACGTACTCGAGCACGCGCCTGCTCCGGGCACGGCGCAGAATCCCTTGCAGCAAAGCGTGGGTCTGGCACCCGGTCAGTGGCTGCGCAACTTTCGCGCGGTGCCGCTGCTCTGGATCGTGCCGGGGTTGGGATACGCCGGAATGGCGCTGGGATACCTCGCTGTTCGCGCGCGCCGCTCGGTCCTTGCCTGGTGGCTTGGCGCCGCGGCCTGGATCGGTGTCATCGGCACGGCTGGCGTGGCCTTGTTCCCCTTCATGATGCCATCGAGCTCGAACCCCTCGCACAGCCTGACAGTTTGGAATTGTGTGTCCAGCGAGCTCGATCTGCTGTGGTCGACCGGTTTCGCGGCGGTGTTCGTCCCGCTGATCGTCTGGTACACGAGTTGGGCCTTCTGGGTCATGCGTGGCGTCGTCGATGCGCGCACCATTGAAGGCGACGATCACGCCTATTGATGCCGGAGTCCGTCATGAAAACTTTGTTTCAATTCCTGATGTACATGCTGATTGCGATTGTTGTCATCGTTCTCGGCGTGATCCTTGGCGATTATGCGTCGTGGTATTTCGCATGGCTGGTCGGCACCGTCATGATCGTGCTGGTGGCGGCCGCTGGGGGGGCGTGGATGGACGCCCAGGAAGAGGAGGTGCAAGCCGGTCGGCAGCAGGGCGGCGGACACTGACGTCCTGATCGCTGGCGGTGCGTGTCGTGCCTCTGCTGCGCCGACTTCCAGGGTTGCCAGGCCTCACCTGAGCGCCGAGCCGGTCATGGCGAGATGCGCCCCGCCTCCAGAACCGCGACCTCGTCCACCAGGGCGCCGAGCATGCCCAGCCGATGGGTAATCAACAGCACGGTGCGGCCTTGCATCGCGCGCGCCAGCGTTTCCTCGAGGGCGCGTGCCGTGGTGGCGTCGAGCCCCTCGGTGGGCTCGTCGAGCACCAGGATGGGCGCATCCTTGAGCAATGCGCGGGCGATCGCCAGGCGTCGTGCCTCACCTCCGGACAAGCGCATGCCGGCTTCGCCCACCCGGGAAGCGTAACCGTCGGGAAGCCCTGCAATGACGTCGTGAAGCTGCGCCGCGCGGCAGGCCTCGATCACCGCCTGCTCCGAGGCGTCGGGGCGCGCCATCAGCAAGTTCTCGAGCACGGTGCCGTTGAAAAGGTAGGCGTCTTGGGATACCACCGCCAACAACGCGCGCGCATCGTCGGGTGCAAGGTCGCGTAGTTCGGTGCCACCGATCCGCATGCTGCCGTGCTCGTAATCCCAGAATCGCGCCAGCAACTGCACGAGGGTGCTCTTCCCCGCGCCGCTGGCGCCGCCCAGCGCCAGGCGGCGCCCGGCGCGAAGGTGCAGGGTCAATCCGTTGAACACCCAGGGTGCCGTCGACCGGTAGCGGAACCATACGTCTTCGATACAAATATCTGTCGAGGTCGATGTCGGGGGCGGGGCTGGATGACGTGGCGCGGTCACCGCTGGCTGCACGTCGACCAGTTCGAAGATCCGGCGTGCCGCGGCCAGCATTTCGCCAAGTGACTGGAATGCCAACGGCAACGGTGCCACGGATTCGAACGCGGCGAGGGCGAATAGCGCAAGCGTGGCCAGGCGCGCGGGGGGCATGGTGGCCGCGGCCACCATGGGCAGTGCCATCAGCAGCGCGGCCCACATCGCAACGTTGGCGCAAAGTCCGATGGCTCCGGTGCCGATGCCGGCGAGATCGCTCAGGCGCCGTTGATGGGTCAGCAGCGCTTCTGATTGCGCGTCGATGCGGGCGCGCCAGCGCTGCTCAGCCCCAAAGACGCGCAACTCGGCGGCACCGGCCAACGCGTCGGCCACTTCCACCCGCAGCGTGGCACGCAATGCCAGCGCGCTGGCTCCCGGCTTCGCACCCTGGCGACGCAGCCAGGCGGGGACCAGCACGCCGGCCGCGGCCAGCAGTACGGCCGTGCTCAATGCAATGCGCCAACTCAGCAACGCCATCGCGCACACCGACAACAGCGCGCCGGCGGCGCCGACGGCCACGGGAACCAACAGCCGCAGGTAGACCTGGTTCAGGGTATCGATGTCGGCCTGGATGCGAGAGAGCAGATCGGCAGCGCGCAATTCCTGCAGCCGCGCCGGCGCGAGTGGCTCCAGGGCGTTGTAAAACCAGACCCGCAGCGTGGCCAGCAGACGAAACGTCGCCTCGTGGGTCAACAGTCGTTCGACGTAGCGACCTCCGGTGCGCGCAATGGCGAAGCCGCGGATCAGTGCCGCGGGCGTGAAATAGTTCAGCGCGACTCCGGCCGCGCCGGCCAGCGCCATCGACGCGACGAACCCGCCTGCGACAGCCAGTAGCCCGACATTGGCGAGCAAGGCGACCAGGGCGACGGCTGCGCCGGCCGCCATCCAGCCCCGCCAGGGCAGGAACAACCGCCACAGGCGCAGCAGGTCGGAGCGCGCGGGGGTTGACTTCATCGCATTCCCCCCGCGTCGATCATGCGCGCAAATGGGCCGCCCGCGTGGGCCAACGCGTCTGGCGAGCCCGACTCGACCACGCGCCCATGGTCGAGCACCACCAGGTGATCGGCGAGGTGCAGCGTTTGCAGGCGATGCGTCACCATGAGCACGGTCCGTCCCGCTGCCAGGCGCCCAAGCGCTTGCATGACCGCGTCCTGGCTTGCCGCATCCAGGCTGGCGGTCGCTTCGTCGAGCAGCAGCACTGGAGCGTCGCGCAGGAAAGCCCGTGCCAGTGCAATGCGCTGCGCCTGACCTCCCGACAGCCCCGCTCCGCGCTCGCCCAGCAAGGTCAGATCGCCGTCCGGGAGGGCGTCGATGAACGCCGTCGCCTGCGCTGCCTCAGCGGCAGCGCGCACCTGGGTATCACTCGCGTCGGGACGCGCGAGGCGGATATTCGCGGCAACCGTATCCGCGAACAGATGGGGTCGCTGGGGAACCCAGGCCAATTGCGCCAGCCAGGCGGTAGCGTCGATTTCGCACACATCGATACCTGATACCCGCACGCAGCCCTGGGTCGGTCGCACGAAGCCCATCAGACTCGCCAGTACAGTGCTTTTTCCTGCCCCGCTGGATCCGATGATGGCGGTCACGCGGCCTGCTGGTGCGGTGAAGGTGCAACCAGCCAGCGCCTTGGTGCCGTCGGGCCACGTCACGTGGACGTCGTCGAACGCGATCGGGTGCGCGCCCGGCGCGATTGCCACGCGTCCCGGCTTGACCGGGGGTGTCGCCACTCCCAGAATGTCCACGATGCGTTCCGCGGCGCCAATCGCCTCCATGCGCAGGTGATAGATGGTTCCCATGCCGCGTAGCGGTGCGTAGTATTCCGGTGCCAGCAGGAGCACGAAGAATCCGGGCAGGAAGTCCATGCGGCCCCATAGCAGGCGAAAGCCGATGAGGACCGCGACCACCGCGATGCTCACCGTGGCCAGGAACTCCAGCACCACCGAAGACAGGAAGGCGACCCGCAAGACCTTCATCGTGCTGACGCGGTAGTCCTCGGACAGGCGGGCAACGACGTCGGCTTCGCGTCGGCTCGCGCCCAGCAGCTTGAGTGTGGTCAAGCCCTGCAAAGTGTCGAGAAATCGCGCCGACAGGAAGGCGAGGCGGCCCCATTGCTGCTGGTTCAAATCTTCCGCCCCGCGTCCGATGAGCCACATGAACAGTGGAATCAGCGGTGCGGTGATGATGAGAACCAACGCCGACACGCTGTCGGTTGGCACCACCGCCGCGAGTATCACGAGCGGTGCCAGCGCAGTGAGGGCGATGGACGGCAGGTAACGCGCGTAGTAGCTTTCCAGGGCTTCGATCCCCCCGACCACGCTGTTCACAAGGTCGCCGCGTGCCTGACCCTGCAACCACGTGGTGCCGAGGCGTTGCAGATGGGTCATCAGCTCGTTGCGGAGCTGCGCACGCAGTCGGGCGCCAGCCTCGAAGGCCACGCGTTCGGAAGCGCGCACGAGCGCGAACCGCAACACGTACAGCGGTGGCAGCACCGACACCCAAGGCCAGAGCGCGCGCATGGGTGCGCGGAGCATGACGCCGGCGTTCACGAGATGCGCGATCACCCAGGCCTGCGCCACCAGCAGCACGGCGGATGCCAGACCGAGGCCGATGGCGACGTTCAATGTCGCCTGAACACGCGGGCGAAGGCTCCGCAACCAGGCCTCGGGCGCGCGATTTGATGACGACGGATCGGCCATGGCCGGGGCTGGAGTCGAGGCAGGCATGTTCAGCGGCGCTGGGGCAGATCCGAGCGCAGGCTGTAGCTTGCCTGATCTGGATCATCCGCGCCACCTGGACTGCTTTCATTGCTTGACGGATGTCAAGCACTGGAAGGCACTTGGCGAGGGCAAAGCCCTTAGACTAGGAGCGCTGCGGGGCGGTTCCCCGGCAACCTTGTGTCTGCCTGGCGCTGCGTCGCTGACAAAGGCGGCTTTGCGCGGCATGCAGGCATTGATTCCAAGGAGAACGAGCGGTGGCTGAGGCAAACGAGAAGGCAGTCATCCTGCGCCAGCAGAAGGACTATCAGTTCGCGATCGATTTCGGCAACGATATCCCCGCGCTGCGGTCTGACGAACCGCCGCCGTTAGGTGCGGGAGCGGGTCCGTCGCCGAGCCAACTGCTGCTCGCCGCGGTCGGCAACTGCATGAGTTCAAGCCTGTACTTCGCGTTGGCCAAATTCAAAAGCGACCCCGCTGGCATCACCACGACCGCCCGCGCCGAGATCGGACGCAACGAAGCGGGGCGGCTGCGGGTTTTGCGCATCACACTGGACATGCGGCTGGGTGCCCAGGCGTCCTCGATGCCGCATCTGGATCGTATCCTCACGCAATTCGAGGAGTTTTGCACCGTGGGTCAGAGTGTGCGCGCGGGAATCCCGATGGATATTTCGATCTACGACGGCACGGGCCAAAAAATCAAATAATTGCTTCCATCATGGCCGACACCGCATTTCTTGATCCTCGCGCGACATGGGACGCGCGCTTTTCCGCCCCCGGCTTTCTTTTCGGCGCCGAGCCCAACGCTTTTCTCAAGCGCGAGGCCGCGCGCCTTGCCCCGCAAAGCCGCGTCCTCAGCGTGGCAGACGGCGAGGGACGCAACGCGATCCATCTGGCCGCGCAGGGACACGACGTCCACGCCTTCGATGTCTCCCCCGTGGCAGTTGCCAAGGCACGTGAATGGGCAGCAAGGCGCAACGTCGTCGTGACGTTCACCGTCTCAGGGGTCGATGAATGGGCGTGGGCCAGCGAGGCGTTCGATGCCGTAGTGGCCGTGTTCGTGCAATTCGCCGATCCCGACATGCGCGCGCGCATGTTCAAGGGGATCTGGCACACGGTCAAACCGGGGGGTGTCATACTCGTGCAAGGCTACACGCCCAAGCAACTCGATTACGGCACCGGCGGACCCGGGAAGCTGGCGCATCTTTACACGCCGTCCATGCTGCGGGAGCTCCTGCCGGACGCCGAGTGGCTGCTGTTGCGAGAACATGAGGACGAACTTGCCGAGGGTCGCGCGCACCATGGACGTTCGGCCCTGATCGACGCCGTGGCGCGCAAGCCGTCCTGAGCGGCGACGGCGGCGCGCCTGCCGGGACCAAATAAGACGATGCCTGCATCCCGGCATGTGCTGGGACTTTGGATCGTCGCCGCGGCAGGCCCGCGAGCAGAAAAGACAGCCCTTTAGAAGGGGATATCGTCGTCCATGTCGTCGAAGTTGCCTGGAGCGGCGGATTTCGGCGCACTGGACTGTCGGGCCGGGGCCTGACGTGCGGGAGCAGGCGCGGCTTCTCGGGTGCGGGTGTAGCTTTCTTCTTCGCCGTTGCCCGCACTTCCCCCTTCGCGGCCGCCGAGCAATTGCATTTCGGTGGCGACGACGTCGGTTGTGTAGCGCTCGACGCCGTCTTTGTCGGTGTATTTACCGTATTTGAGGCGGCCTTCGACATACACCGGGCGACCTTTTTTCAGATACTCACCGGCGATTTCAGCCAGACGGTCATAGAACACGACGCGGTGCCAGTCGGTTTCCTCGCGCTTCTCGCCGGATTTGTCCTTCCATTGGCGGGTGGTGGCGATCGAGACGTTGCACACCGCCGCGCCCGACGGCGCATAGCGGACTTCAGGGTCGCGGCCGAGGTTGCCGATGAGGATGACTTTATTGACAGAGGCCATGGGAGATCGGTCCTGGAGGATTGATTCAGGGCGTGAGGATAGCGCGTGCGTCGATGCGGCCGCGCAGAGACCTCATGCCGCACTCTTGCGGCGCGGTGGCGGTGGCTTGATGGTCACCGCAACGGCCAGCCACAGCGTCGCCAGCAAGGCGGCGGCGCCGAATACCGCGCCGCGCCCCTGATGCTGGGCCAGCACTCCACCGACAGCGCCGCCCACAAACATTCCCAGCGATTGCCCCGTGTTGTAGATCCCGAGTGCCAGGCCTTTACGGCTCAACGGTGCGGTGCGCGACACCAGTGAAGGCAGCAGTGCCTCCATCAAGTTGAAGGCGACGAAAAACAGGAACAGCGCGGCGATCAGGGCATACGTATTGCGGTAGCCGAGCGCAAATCCGACCATCGTCACCAGCAACATCGCCACCGCTGAAATGAAGACCGCTTTCATGTGGCCGTGTTTCTCGGCCCAGATGATGCCTGGAATCGCCAACGCAAATGACAGGATTGCAATGGGAAGATAGATCATCCAGTGGTGTAACAGCGGAATGCCCGCGTACTTTACAAGCGCCACCGGGACAACGACGAACATGCTGATTTGCAGAAAATTCAGGGCGAATATCGAGAAGTCCAGCTTGAGCAGGGGTGGCGTGAACACGGCCGTCGCCCAGTGCCCCTCGAGTTCCTCGGAATGGGTCGTCATCGGCACCGAAGGCACGATCCAGAGCACCACGCCAATGGCCGCGACGGCGAGGACACCAGTGAGCATGAACATGCCTGGGACGCTGATGGCGTCATACAAAGCCGGGCCCGCGACCAGAGACAGCACGAAGCTCAATCCGATCGCCATGCCCACCGTCGCCATTGCCTTGGTTCGGTGTTCCTCGCGCGTGGCGTCGGCGATCATCGCCGAGATCGCCGCTGAAATGGCGCCCGCACCTTGCACTGCGCGGCCGAGAATGATGATGTGAAGGTCGGAGGTGGCACCGGCCAGGAACGAGCCAAGCGCGAATAGCGTCAGTCCGAAAATCATCACCGGTTTGCGGCCGAAACGGTCGCTTGCCGCGCCAAGTGGAATCTGCAGTGCCGCCTGGGAGAGGCCATAGATCCCAAGCGCGAGGCCCACCAGGGTCTTGCTGGATCCCGTGGGCAACGAGGCGGCGTAGACCGAAAACACCGGGAGAATGAGGAAGAGTCCCAGCATCCGCAAGCCATAGATCGACGCCAGCGACAAGGTGGCGCGGCGCTCCAACGGCGTCATCCCGGCGGGGGCCGGCATTGAACCGGCGAGGCCCGTGGCTGAAGTCGGCATGGAGTGTTTCCTTTTATTGCACATCAACAGCCATGGATTGTCGCCCAATCCGGTAAAGCGCATCGATGTCAATGTGCAAAATTCACTGCTGCAAGGCCCGCTTCGCGGTCCGGGATCGCGGATTGGACCGCATGTGGACGTCGTTGGTTCTATAGTTGCAGGTTGTCCTGGCAATGCACCAATGAATTCCGAAGATCTGCTCCGCGTTGACGTCCGTGCCGCACAGGCGCGCAGCATTCGCGTGCGCGGCGCGCGCACGCACAATCTGAAAAACATTTCTCTCGATATTCCCCGCAATGAGCTTGTGGTCATTACCGGGTTGTCGGGGTCGGGGAAGTCGTCGCTGGCTTTCGACACGCTGTACGCCGAGGGACAGCGCCGGTATGTCGAAAGTCTGTCGGCGTATGCGCGCCAGTTCCTGCAACGCATGGACAAACCCGACGTCGACGTCATCGAGGGGCTTGCGCCGGCGATTTCGATCGAGCAGAAATCAGCCAGCCACAATCCGCGGTCGACGGTGGGCACGGTGACGGAAATCTACGACTACGTGCGTCTGCTTTGGGCACGCGCTGGTACCCCGCACTGCCCATCGCATCCCGACCAGCCGCTGATGGCGCAGACCGTGTCGCAGATGGTCGACGCCTTGTTGTCGCGTCCACCGGGGCAGAAGCTGGCGCTGCTCGCGCCCATCATCGACGGCCGCAAGGGCGGTCACGTGGACCTGATTCAGGGCCTGCGCGCGCAGGGGTATGTGCGATTTCGGGTCGACGGTACGGTGTTCGACGCCAGCGCCCTGCCGGTGCTGGACGATGGTGGGCGTCATGACGTGGACGTGGTGGTGGACCGGATCCGCACGGGTGGCGACATTCGTCAGCGCCTGGCGGAAAGCCTCGAAGCGGCGTTGCGCCTGAGTGACGGACGCGCCCTCGCGCTGGACCTCGAGACCGGCGCCACCCAGAGCTTCAACAGCCGCTTTGCCTGTCCGATCTGCGCCACTGCGTTGCCCGAACTCGAGCCGCGCATGTTTTCTTTCAACAACCCCGCCGGTGCCTGTCCTGCGTGCGATGGTCTCGGCCAGGTCGAGGTGTTCGACCCGGCGGCGGTCGTCGCGCACCCCGAGCTCAGTCTGGCCAGCGGTGCCATTCGCGGCTGGGACCGGCGCAGCAGCTTTTACTTTGATCAACTGTGCGCGCTGGCGAAGCACGACGGATTCGATCTCGATACTCCGTTCGAACAATTGCCGGACGCCGTGCGCGCTCGCGTGCTGCACGGCACGGGCGACGAGGCCGTGACTTTCGCGGGGATCGACGCCCGCGGTCGCGCGACGACACGTCGTCATGCCTTCGAGGGCGTCATACCCAACCTGGAGCGCCGCTGGAAGGAAACCGACGCTGCCGCGGTGCGCGAGGAACTCGCGCGCATGCGCAGCGTGCACGCATGCCCCGAGTGCCGTGGCAGCCGGCTGCGCAACGAGGCGCGCCTGGTGCGGGTTGTCGAGCTCGATCTGCCGGGGCTGGGGCGTATGACATTGCTGCAGGCGCAGGCTTGGTTCGATAACTTGCGGCTGGAGGGTTCGAAGGCCGAGATCGCGTCGCGCATCGTGCGGGAAATCGCCACGCGGTTGCATTTTCTCAACGATGTAGGTCTGGGCTATCTGTCCCTGGAGCGCAGCGCCGACACCCTGTCGGGTGGCGAGGCGCAGCGCATCCGCCTGGCGTCCCAGATCGGATCGGGACTGACGGGGGTGATGTACGTTCTGGACGAACCCAGCATCGGCCTGCACCAGCGCGACAATGATCGCCTGATCGCAATGCTCGGGCGCCTGCGTGACCTCGGCAACAGTGTGCTGGTGGTCGAGCACGACGAAGACATGATTCGCGCCGCCGACCACGTGGTCGACATGGGCCCCGGTGCCGGTGTCCATGGGGGTGAAGTGGTTTCCCAGGGGACGCCGGCGCAGATCACTGCCGACCCCGCCTCGCTCACGGGAGCGTACCTTCGCGGCTCCCGGCGCATCCATGCGGGCACGCCCCGCCGCCAGCCCGGTACGGAGTGGCTCGAATTGCGCGGCGCGTGCGGCAACAATCTGCGCGGTGTCGACGCCCGCTTTCCGCTGGGCCTGCTCACCTGCGTCACAGGCGTATCGGGCTCGGGTAAATCCACGCTGGTCAACGACACCCTGTACGCCATTGCCGCGGCGGCTCTGAATGGAGCCCACGCCGAACCGGCACCGCATGCGGCGCTCGACGGCTTGCAACACCTCGACAAGGTCATCGCGGTCGATCAATCTCCCCTGGGGCGCACGCCGCGCAGCAACCCGGCCACGTACACGGGTTTGTTCACACCGCTGCGGGAGTTGTTCGCGCAGACCAATCTGGCGCGCGAGCGCGGGTTCGATGCCGGGCGTTTTTCATTCAACGTCAAGGGCGGGCGGTGCGAAGCCTGCCAGGGCGACGGGCTGGTGAAGGTCGAAATGCATTTTCTGCCTGACCTCTACGTTCCCTGCGATGTCTGCCACGGTCTGCGTTACAACCGTGAAACGCTGGATGTGACCTGGCATGGCCTGAACATTGCGCAGGTGCTCGACCTCACGGTTGACCAGGCACTGGAGCATTTCAGTGCGGTGCCGGCCATCGCGCGCAAACTGCAGACCCTGCGCGAGGTGGGCCTGGGCTACATCCGTCTGGGGCAAAGCGCCACGACGCTTTCAGGGGGCGAGGCGCAGCGGGTCAAGCTCGCGCTCGAGTTGTCGCGCCGCGATACCGGGCGGACCTTGTACATCCTGGACGAACCCACCACCGGCTTGCATTTCGCCGACATTGACCTGTTGCTCAAGGTGCTGGTGCGCCTGCGCGACGCTGGCAACACCATCGTCGTGATCGAGCACAACCTGGATGTGATCGCCTGCGCAGACTGGATCGTCGACATGGGACCGGAAGGTGGCGCCGGTGGCGGGACCATCGTGTCCTGTGGTACTCCCCACGACATTGCCGGCTGCGCGGCATCGCTGACCGGGCGGTATCTGGAGCGCCTGCTCGCGCGGCAGGACGCAGCTTGAGGCCTCCTGCACGTTTTGCCGCTTGCCGCGACAATACCGTGGTCGCACGGACGCTGCGCGCGTTCGTGCCCATCCACCATGCAACGTCAAGACAAGGAGTATTCCATGGGCCAACATGTGACCCTGACGACCAAGGACGGCAAGGCGCTTGGCGCTTATGTCGCGAGGCCGGCGGGCGCGCCGCGGGGCGGCGTGGTCGTGATCCAGGAGATCTTTGGCGTCAATCCGCACATTCGTAGCGTGGCCGACCAATATGCCGCGGCTGGTTACCTGGCGATCGCGCCTGCGCTGTTCGACCCGGTCGAGCCCGGTGTCGAGCTCGGCTATGACGCTGCCGGCATCGAGAAGGGACTGGAGTTGGTCGGACGACTCGGATTCGACGCCGCCATTGCGGGTGTCGAGGCGGCGGCAGCGTTCATCGCGTCCGCGGGCAAGGTCGGCGCGGTTGGCTACTGCTGGGGCGGCACGGTGGCTTATCTTGGGGCCACGCGCCTGGGCTTGCCGGCGGTGAGCTATTACGGTGGCCGCAACGTGCAGGTGGCTGGGGAAAAAGCGCGCGCGCCGCTGATGTTCCATTACGCACTGAAGGACGCGCACATCAGTGCTGAAGACAGGTCTGTCGTCGAGCAGGCCAATCCGGACGCTGCGTTCTACGTCTACGACGCCGACCACGGATTCAACTGCAATGTGCGTGGCAGTTATCACGCACCGAGCGCAGCGCTGGCGTTCGATCGCAGTCTGGATTTCTTCGGTCGCAATCTCGGCTGAGCATCGGCGCCGTCAGGCGCCGGCGCCCCGCGCTTCGTTGATGTACTGCGCCCAGTCCTCGATGTCGCGCGGTTCGCCGAACAGATAGCCCTGCATGACGCGCAGTCCGAGCGACTCCAGGGCGTTCGCGCATTCCACGGTTTCCACGCCTTCGGCCACCATGGCGATGTCCAGGCGCTGGCCGAGCGCAACCAGGGACCGCACGATTTCTTCGTTGCGGCGATCTGATTTGAGGTCGCTGGTGAAGCCGGCCGGCAGTTTCAGATGCGATGGGCTGAGCCGCTTGAGGTATTCGAAGGAGGCATAACCTTCGCCGAAATCGTCCATCGCAATCAGAATGCCTGCCTGGTGCAAGGCGGTGATGTTGCGCAGGACGCTGGGGAAGACCGGGATCGGGCGGCGCTCAGTAACCTCCATCATCAAGCGCTCGGGTGCCCAGTGGTTGCGCTGGAGCACCTGCCCGATACGCTGGACCAGTTCGGGATCACCCAATTGATCCGCCTCGATGTTGACCGACAGGTAGCCGCGCCAGCCAGTCCAGTTGGAGAGCACGCGCCCCTCGGACACCGCCTGATCGACCACCCAGAAGAACAGTTCACTGGTTTGCACCGGCGACAACCGCGGAAGGAACGTCAGCGGCGAATGCTTGCGTGGGGCAGTATCAGCGCGCCAGCGGAACAGCACCTCCAGGCCAACGATTTCGCCGCTCGCGTGCGTGACCTGAGGCTGATAGACGAGCGATGGCGAGCCCGAGCCCGCGTGGGAGGCAATTTCGCTGAAGACGTCACTTTCCATTGCTCCCTTCCCCCTTTGCCGTGATTCGTATTGTCGGTCCAGATTAGCATGGAGCGATCCACGCTTCCCCGCCCAAGACGTCCCGCTGCCATGCCTGAGCGTTCCCCCCGACGTATGACGACTCCGACGCCAGCCGGCTGCGGTCCACGCTATGAAGTGCGGATGCACGCGCGGCAGGCGCACCGGTTCGATGTCGCACTCGAGCTTGATGCTCCGTCCCCCGAGGGCCAGGAGTTCTGGCTGCCGGTCTGGATTCCAGGCAGCTATCTGGTGCGCGAGTTCGCGCGCCATGTACTCGACGTGCAGGCCGCGTGCGAAGATCGGAACGTGCCGGTGCGCAAGGTGGCCAAGAATCGCTGGCGCGTCGCGCCTTGTCCGGGGCCGTTGCGACTGCGCTGGAGCGTGTTCGCGCACGACGCGTCGGTGCGCACGGCCTGGCTCGATGACGCGCGTGCGTTCTTCAATCCGTCGTCGCTGCTGCTGGCCGCTGCCGGGCACGAGCACCGCACGCACGAAGTGCACCTGCATGCCCCCGATGACCGACCCGCATGGACCGTTGGCACCACCATGCCGGCACGCGAGATTGATGCGCGTGGGTTCGGTTTGTACTGTGCCGATACATACGACCGACTGGTTGATCACCCGGTGCTCGCCGGCACCTTGCTGCGCGTGAATCTGCGCGCGCACGGCACGCCCCACGAGATGATCATCGACCACGCCGAGATGCTGGAAGGCGAGATCGACACGCCCCGCCTGCGCGCCGATCTACAGCGCATCTGCGAAACCGAAATTGCCATGTTCGAGCCGCGGGCCAAGCTTGCTCCGTTTGCACGTTACGCCTTCCTGGTCATGCCCGTGGCGTCCGGTTACGGAGGGTTGGAACATGCCGACAGCACCGCCTTGGTGTGTTCCGAGGCCAGCCTGCCACATCCGCGTGACGCAGAGCGTCATGCTGACTATCGCCAGTTCCTGGGGCTGTGCAGCCACGAATATTTTCACGCCTGGAACGTCAAACGCATCCGGCCGCAGGCGCTGACCCCGTATGACCTTGAACGCGAGAACCTCACCGGATTGCTGTGGCTGTTCGAGGGGTTCACGTCGTATTACGACGATCTCGTGCTGCGGCGTGCCGGGTTGGTGACACCCCAGCAGTACCTCGATTTGCTGGCGCGCGCCATCGACGGCGTGCGCGCCGCGCCCGGGCGCATGGTGCAGAGCCTCGAGGAAGCCAGTTTCGATGCCTGGATCAAGTTTTACCGCCCAGACGAGAATACCGCCAATTCGACGGTGAGTTACTACACCCTCGGCGCCTTGTTCGCGCTGACGCTGGATCTCACCTTGCGCCAGCGCGGGCAGGCCTGCCTCGACGATGTCATGCGCCTGCTGTGGCGCCGCTACGGACGGGAGGATGCTCCCCTGCGTGCGCAGGGAGTACCCGAGGACGCGCTGCCTGACCTGGTGCGCGAGGCGACTGGTGTCGACCTGCGCCGTCTGTTCACGCGCCATGTCGCCGGACGCGCCGAACTCCCGCTCAAGCGCCTGTTGGCGGCGTTTGGTGTGCAGTGGACGCACGGCGACAGCGATCCCATGGCGCGTCTCGGACTGCGCGCGGATGAGCAGCAGGGCTGGTTGCTCATCCGCCAGATTCAGGCGGATGGCTGGGCGCGGGCCGCGGGTCTGACGGCGGGCGATCTCATCGTCGCGCTCGAGGGCCGTCGCGCCACACCCGAGCTTTTCAAGCGCCTGGGCGCGCGGGCGCGGCCAGGCGACATCTGGCACCTGCACGTGATGCGCGACGCGCGTCTGATCACGTGCGAGGCACCTCTGCCAGCGCCCGTTGCGGGGCCGGTTCGGCTCGCGCCAGCCGCGTCTCCCGATGCCGACGCGCGCAAGCGGCGCAGCAACTGGCTTGGTGTTTGAGCGCACCCGCTCGCCACCCACGGCAGTCGCCCCAACCCGACAACAACCCCCATCGACCGACGGAGACCACCATGACCCCAGAAAACCTGCTGCTTGAAGCGCGCGACAACGTCGCCTTGATCCGCCTGCATCGCCCCAAGCAGCTCAACGCACTGAATGATGCGCTGATGGACGAACTTGGCGCGGCGCTGGCCGCGTTCGACGCTGATGACACGATCGGTTGCATCGTGTTGACCGGTAGCGAAAAGGCCTTCGCGGCCGGCGCGGACATCGCCGCCATGGCGCCCAAGACCTACGCGCAGGCCTACGGGGAAAACTTCATCAGCCGAAACTGGGAGCAGATCCGCCATGTGCGCAAGCCCGTGATCGCCGCGGTTGCCGGGTATTGCCTCGGCGGTGGTTGTGAGCTGGCCATGATGTGCGACTTTGTGATCGCCGCCGACGATGCGAAGTTCGGGCAGCCCGAAATCAAGATCGGCATCATTCCAGGCGCGGGTGGCACCCAGCGCCTGCCGCGTGCGGTCGGCAAGTCCAAGGCCATGGACATGGTGCTGAGCGCGCGCATGATGGATGCCACGGAGGCGGAACGTTCAGGCCTGGTGTCCCGCGTGGTGCCCGCTGCCCGCCTGCTCGATGAAGCGCTGGAAACGGCGCGCATCATCGCCGCGTTTCCGCGCCAGACGGTGGCCATGGCCAAGGAGTGCATCAACCGTGCGTTCGAGGCTCCTCTCGGGGAAGGGTTGCTGTTCGAGCGCCGGGGATTCCACAGCCTGTTCGCAACCCACGATCAGAAGGAGGGCATGGCGGCGTTCCTGGAAAAACGCGCACCGCGGTTCGAGAATCGCTGAGCCGCACTTGAGTCTTGGCCCGCTATGCGTATAATTCGTGCTCTTTGGCGCTTTAGCTCAGTTGGTTAGAGCGACGGAATCATAATCCGCAGGTCCGGGGTTCGAGTCCCTGAAGCGCCACCA
>VFSW01000263.1_pt1 | contig 73462 bp, 64 predicted proteins | sample 5358111 | NCBI WGS metagenome assembly VFSW01 (sample SAMN11554181, study PRJNA540505) | mine drainage metagenome | isolation source: sediment from site ElyBrook_90M | place: USA: Ely Copper Mine, Vershire, VT | collected 2017
GGTGGGTGACTCTTACGGGTTTTTGGCATTGACTCTCCTCTATTTTCAATGCCGCTCCACCATCTAAGAAAGGACCCTTTTTTTGTCCAAAAAACGGGGTCCACTACATTTGGTCCTCCAAGAGAACCAACTAAGAAATGGACTGTTGCTTCGCACGGGATCTATTTCCATCGTCCCAAACTTATCAGGGCTAGCCGATTTTCGTCCGCGCCCATGGGTGCCGAGCATCGGCGCCGCGGCGGATCACATATGCATCACGGGGAGACTTGCGATGGTGTCTTGCCGTAATAGCCATAATACTTCGAATAGACGCGATCCAGTCCTTCGAGACCGTTGAGAATAATCCCCGCGACATGTTTGCGCCCGAGAAGGTCAATTGCCTTCTCGACAGAGTCGCGAGGCGTGCTGTGCGCCCGTACGACCAATAAACTTGCGTCGACTTGACGAGCGAGCGCCAAGGCATCCGTCAAGGGAGTAAGCGGCGGAGAGTCGATCAGTATCCAGTCGAAGTGAGGCGACAACCGTGACATCACCGACGAGAGCGCATCCGACTGCAGTAATTCGGTCGGATTCCCTCGTGGCACCCCGGCCGGCATTAAATACCAATCCAAGGGCCTTAGCCGCCGTACAGACGACATCGGATCGAGGCCGTCTTCAAGACACTCCGATAATCCGGGCCAGTTCCCGATTCCCAATTGCTCTCGCAGAGTAGGATGATGAAGGTCCGCTTCGATCAAAAGAACCGAGCGCTTTCCATGTTCGGCCAAAGCCGTCGCCAGGTTCAGAGCGGTGGTGGACTTTCCATCCTGCGGCATGGCGCTTGTGATTAACAGACTCCGCAGCTTTCCCGCATCAGACATTTCTCGCAAACGCATGCGCAGATATCGGTACCGATCCGCACCGGGGCTGCGCGAGTCCGTGTAGAAAACCAACCGGCTCTCGGGTTGAAGCTGCACCTCCTCCGTCGGCACCCACTCGATGTCCGGTCCATTGCCGACACCGTCGGGGCCAGCTCCCGTAACCGGCGTAGATTCACGCCTGTTTACGTGCGGATCCGGAAGTTGTTGCACCTTCTTCAGTATCATCTTAGGCCTTCGTCAACCAAGCTTATATACGTAAAACTCCGCCGCGAAGACCGCCAGGACCAGCGCCGAAGCCGCCACCCATTCGAAGGATCTCGTCCAAGCGCGCTTTCGTTCTTCGCGCTGCGTCAGCAGTAACGGCACGCCGAGCACGATCGGCAATTTGAACTGTTTGCTCAGCTCCTGTTCAGTGTGGTACGCGGCGTTCTTTATGTCCATTAAAAATGCCAGCGCCAAACCCAGGAAAATTCCCCCGGCCGCGCCCCCAAGGCTGATCTTCATTCGCTTCGGGCTGGCCGGCACCGTCGGCAGGCTCGGCGGGTCCACCAGGCGGAACTGCTGGCCCTCCTGCTGTTTCTCCAGGTTCGTCGCCAATTGCGATTGCTGCTGTTTACTCAACAAATCCGCATAGTTCTGTTTCAGTAAGTCGTAGTTGCGAAGCACTTCCGACAACTGCTGCTCCCGCACCGGCGTCGAATTCAACCGAGCTTGATACTCCGCCACCGCCGCTTTCAGCCGTTTCTCATCCTTGCTCAGGCTGTCGATGTCCAACCGGTTCGCCTCCAACTGGCTCTTCAGTTGCGCGATCGCCGGATCATCGTCGGCATTGGCGCTATCGGCGGCCGCGGCGGTTTGCGTTGGCTCGGTCGCCGGAGCCTTCGCGTCCTTCAGCGCCTTCACAACGGCTTCCTTCTTCGCGATCTCCCTCACCACCTGGAGCACATCCGGATTCTGCGGAGTGTAGCGGTCCAACAGCGCATCGCGGTTTGCCTTCAGCTTCGCCAGTTCGCTCTGCGCTACCTGAAGCGGAGTTGCCGGCTTGCCCAGCTCCGAAGCGCCGGGCACGACGGCGCCCCGCGCCGCCAGCCCCCGAAACGCGCTGATCTGCGATTCCAGGTACACATGCTGCTGCTGCGCGCGGCTCAGGTTGGCCGTCGTGTTCTGCAGTTGTGTCTGGAGCCCGCTCAGAATCGCCAGGTTCCCGGGCTGCTGCTCCGGCAACTCGCCCAAGTGCTGCATCTTGTAATCCCGCAGGCGCGCCTCCTGCCCGGTCAGCTTCTCCTGCACGATCTGCAATTGCGCCGACAGGAAATTCGTCGTATTCCGCGCCTGATCTTCCCGCGTCTTCAAGTTCTCCTCGATAAACAGCGACGTCAGCCGGCTGGTCACCTCCTGCGCCAGGCGTGCATTATCGGCGGTAAAGGAGATCTTGAACGCATTGAAGTCCTTCCGCTCGGGGCTGGCGTTCATCGGAAGGATATCGATATTCTTCCGCATCAGGTCCATCACTTCTTCCGGCGCCAGCCTCCTCCGCTCCTTCGGATAGAGATGAAATTCCTCTATGATCCCCAGCAATCGGGTGCGGGATAGCACTTCCTGGGTCATGGCCTGAAGGGCGTCGGCGATGCCAGTGGAGGTTGTGGATACGACATAGCGCTCGGGAACCTGCTGTTGCACGACCAGGAGTGTCGCCTCCGAAGTGTAATGATTCGGAAGCATCGACAGCACGCCGTTGGTTGCAAGGATCGTACCGCAGGCGGCCAAGATGATCCACCATCGACGCGCGGCCACGAGCCGGACGATTTGTCCAAGACTTTCGCTTAAATCGCTTTCGGTTTCAGGCACGATAACTCATTCTCGACGGATGAGGCTAACGGATGGAGACGCCTCAAAGACCGCGCTTGATGGCTGAATAGGGCAGCAGAGCCAGCTCTGCGAGACCGGGGAGGGGATCCTCTCTACTAAAGACGGACTCAACGTGGAAGTCTCTCAGAGATCGAAGGTAAGCCGTCCAATCCTGGCGCCCCGCGCAAATCTCCATGAAGCAAGTCGGCACATCGGTTACTAGCCGGATCCAACTGACGCCCGCCCGGCCGCGGCACGGTTCCGCCTGTTTTCCTACCTGGTCGGCAAACAAAAGATACGGAAAATCTACTCCCGCCCGGAATCCCAGCGTATGATAGCCCCACGTGCGTCCATTGACGTCGAGTAGTTTGTATTCGTTATCGCGAGGATCGAGCTTATATTCGACTTCCACGAGACCATAATACTGAATTGCTCGCAAGAACCGTTCGGACAAGGTCTCCAAGATTGGCAGATCGATGGTCTCAACGAACGTGCTGGACCGGCCGAATTCCGGGGGGTGTTGTCGGCTCCTGCAAACAACCATGCTTCCAACCCCATTTCCCTCCTTGAAAAATGTGCAATAGGCGAACTGCTGGCGGCCGTTACCCGGAATCAGATCCTGAATCATCACTTCACCGGCGCCAACGAGCGCTGCGGCCTGCTGAAATCGATCCCGCAACTCGCCGCGGCTGTTCGCGCGCCAAGCTTTCGCCTTCGTCGCGTAAAAGAAATGCTCTTTGATCGCCGGTTTGACGACGAACGGAGGATCCGATCGAATTTCATCCAGATCCGCAAGACTCTTCGGGTACCATGTACGCGGGGTAGCAATGCCTAACTCGTTTGCAAGGCTATATGTATTGCGCTTGTCCCACACCCACTGCACCGTGTCCCAATCCGGCGTTGGCACGCGGAAGAATTCCGTCAGCCGCGGCCGGTTACGTGCCAAAGCGGCTACGGTCTCGTCTCGCGTCGGGTAGAGCACCCAACCCCTCAGACCCAAGCGGTGTCCTATGTTCAGAAGGATTTCTACGGTTTGTCGTTCATCGCGAAGACCATCGGCGGCTACTGCGTGGGTTGTGTAGCGCGAGAATCGCGAGATAGAGCGCTCGTCGTCAATGAGGCAAACCGGCACCTTTTTTCGTCCAAGACTGCGAACGATTCCAAGGCCCTGGTAGTCGCCACCAATTACGACGACGCCGACGGAATTTGTCGGGACTTCCGTCGCGGTCTCAAGCCCATGCGAACCATTCGACGCAAAGGTGTTCATGAAAATATCTCGCGCCCCGCAAACCTCTCATGCCCCCCGGAGATACAGCGAACCAACGCTTGGGAAGCATAGCGCGTGCCCGAGACAAACTGCATGAGCGGCCCGAAGGTCCATGCGGCTGGCGCTCCAAGAATGTGCAAACCTGGTACCGACGTTTCGAGCCCCGCCGCGAGCCGCGGATACCCGTTGCAATGATCGATGGACTTTATGAGCGCGGGCGTCATGAATTCGTATTTGGAAATATCCACACGGTAACCGGTTCCCAAAAGAACGTGGTGAACCGTCCGCTCGCTTCCATCGTCCAACTTCACAGTAATGCGTTCGCCCGCCGGCGCCGCGGAACCGACCGAGCGCCCTAGCCGGACTGGCACACCTTCAAGCCGCCGCGCCAGCCAGCCGGCCGCAGCCGCCCGGACCGATCGCCGCCGCAATCTGTCTTGCAGACTGCGAGGGAACCTTCTAAGCAAATCGGGCCGAGCCATGAGCTGGCTTATGCCGGCGGGTCCGACGTCGGTGGGTGCATAGAACAAATGGCGTGCGAATTCACCCAACCCATGATGGAGGGTTCGGGAGAGACGCCCCTGGAGCCAATGAATCCGGCGCGCCCGCGCTACGATCTCCACTTCGGCTCCCGCTTCGTGGAGCAGCGCGCCCGACTCGAGAGCGCTCTGCCCACCTCCGACGACCAGCACCTGCATTCCGGCGAAACGATTCAGATCGCGGTGTTCGCAAGAATGGGACACAAGCGAACAGGGAAGTCCTCGAAACTCCGGTGGGCGCCAGGCAAACGGACCTATGCCCACCGCGATAATCGCGCGCTGGGACTTCACTACTGCGCCGTCTTCGAGTGCGATCCGGAACCCCTTCGCGTCGCGGTCGATGCGCACCGCCCTCCGCCGGTCGAGATCGGGGACGGCATGGCGCTGATACCACATTCCATATTGCACGAAACGATCGATTGCCACCGGCGCGGCAAACCGATTGCCGCTCGCCACCCGGAATGCTTCGAGCGTCAACGAACCCTCCGGATCCGCGATCTGCGTTGCCGTCCAATTGGAACGCAATAGCATCCCCGCCGGCATATTCCGGTCCCAAAAGGACATCGGTTCGCCAAACACCCGAACCTCCAGTCCTTTCAAGGTCCGCAAATGAGCCGCGGCGGAAAGTCCGTAGGGGCCGGCGCCCAATATCGCGATATCGCAGTCACTCATCGCCGCGGCGCTTTCCACATGCAACATTCGTTCGCCGCCTCATCGGGCCAGCACCAGCAGACTGTATCCGCCCAGAATTCGGACCGTCAGGTCCTCGTGAATCGCGAAGCAAATCCTCCGGGGCAGGGAAGCGATCTTTTGTATCGTTTCCTTCGCCAACTCGATGCACCGCGGCGTGTAGAACTCGTCCAGCACACTATATCCGGTTTCGTCCAGCGAGTGTAGAGCCGTCTCCCGAGTGAAGTAATGGATGTGCCCGTACAGTTCTCTGCGTTTCAGCAGACCGCGTTTGCGGATTACCGCCTGCACGCTCAAATCCAGCGGAAAGTGAAAGATCTTAAGGTCGCCTTTCGGCCGGATTCCACGCAGAAATCCAAAATAATCTTCGACGTGCTCGACCACATCCAAGACCAGAATCAGATCGACGAAGGCGCCTTCGTCCTGGCTAAGATCGCCTAGAGTGAACCGTAGCCTCTCATTTTCCCGGTTCCTGCACATCTCCAGGGCCTGCGGAGAGATGTCGTAGCCGCGGAAATGGCAAGTCTCGTCCATCCGCTCCTGCAGCAATTTAAGCACTTCGCCCGCCCCGCATCCCACTTCGCAAACAGTCTTCGGCTCGAGCCGATTCTTCCCTAACATCCGCAAGATTTGCTCGGCCTTGAACGGCGATTCGTCCACATGCCAGAGCGGATTCTTCTCCAGGTATCCGCCCCCGGTGTACAGGGAGTCCGCTGGCGCTTCACGCGAACGCTTCCCAGGCACTTGTGATTCTAGCCCCGCCTTATCTGACATCCAGATACGGCATTCTGATCCCAATTTCAGCTCGCTGACCGCTTTGGCGCCGCCAGGAGCGAGTCACACTGCGCCGCCTGAAGCGGGTAACGGTTTTGCCAGGATCGGAAGTGCCTGGCACGATGGCGTCGCGGGCCGCCATTTCTCGCTACGCGCTGATCTACGATTCCTGGCACACATGCTGCTGTTGGAACCGGCTCAAATTCGCTACCGTATTGAAGACACGATGAACAGGACTGCGAAACGAGAACACAAAGTTCAACGGCGGATGCGCGCTCCTCTTGTGCAACCGGATGCGGCTTCTCCGACTCGAATTCGAAAGCCACCTTCCGATCTTGACCAGTCGTTTCAATGTGCGGATAGTGGCCGGCGACCCGATCTCGATACAAATGGTCCTGCGGAAAGAATCGCGGAAGGTCTCTCCTTCAACCGCCGTTCCTTTTGCCTGACCAGATATTCCAGCCAATTGCTATAAGTCCGTACAGCTGCCGACCGCCAGCTATTTTCAATTTCGTTTTCCGCCATAACGCTCGGAAACTCCGCAAGCAACTCGTGACGCCGATCAGACAGCGCACGTTCCTGCAATTCCATCAGGGCGCATGTCGTTTCCGGTCCAAAGTAACACTGAGGCATTGGCGGGTATGTGTGCCGCTCTCGCCTTAGATAACGCCCAACATCTCTTCGGTATTCAAGCAGGAGGGCGCTCGTGTCGTACTCTGGATGACCTTGAAACAACACGACCAGGCTCTTTCGTTTCTTAACGAAGGTGTCCACTCCGGCGCTTCCGGTCCGCAAGAGAATTCTATAGCCACACTCGACTAAATCCGATTCCGCTATGTCATTCCACCGGGAATGCGGGACCTGAAGGGACGGGCGATGGCCCACCGTCAATTGGTGGTCGGAAGTGACAGCACAGTCGAAGACGCCAAAGCACTTATTGGCAAGTCGACGTCGCTCAATTCCATCCATGGCGAGAAGCGCCGCGTGCGCGGCCAAGCAGGACCAGATACTCGAATAGGTATTGTGCTCGGCCCAGTCGAGAACTCCCGTCAAACTGTTCCAGTAGGGTTCATCTTGCAGGTTCCTAGCGCGTGGCTCCGCCCCGGTGACGATGAGACCATCCAGATGGTTGTTGGGCAAATCGTCGACATCGAAATAGCCGCTTCTCAAATGGCGTAAGGATACATTCGATCGAGGCAGGCTCGGAATGAAATAGGGCGAAAGGCGAACCGCGATTTCACCGGCCGCCGAGTTGAGTAACGAAAAGAATTGCCGTTCCGTCGCCAGCAACGCTCCGTCCGGCATATTGTTAATCAAGCCAATATTGATGCACTTGGCGGAGGACTCCTGAAAGTCGACGCTAGAGCTGTGTTTGCTTACCGCAACGAGGCCGCGGTTCGACGAACCCACTCGCAAATAGACAGGCATCAGAGTTGTCCTGGTGAGTTCAGTCTGGAACTATTGGCCAATTTATCGGCCAACTAACCTGGTCCGATTCAGCGCTTGATCGAGATCGGCGATAATGTCATCGACGTGTTCAATTCCGACGCTTAGACGAACAGTCTCAGGCGTCACGCCAGCCTTTCGTTGTTCTTCAGCCGACATCTGTCGATGAGTAGTCGAGGCCGGATGGCAAGCCAACGATTTGGCGTCGCCCAGATTGACAAGGCGCAGTATCAACTTGAGAGCGTCGTAGAAATCCTTCGCGGCGGTGTAGCCTCCCTTTATCCCGAAGGTCATTAGCGAGCAGGCGCGGCCACCCAGATATTTATTCGCCAAAACATAGTGGGGGCTATCGGGGAATCCAGCGTAATTCACCCATTCAACCCGAGGATCGTGTCGTAAGAAGTCCGCTACTACTTTGCCGTTTGCGGTATGCCGATCGATTCGTAGCGCCACTGTCTCGATTCCCTGCAGCAATTGGAATGCGCTCATGGGCGGCAATACGGCTCCAGTAGTTCGCAGATAGACGCTGCGGCAGCGGGCAATGTACGCGGCATTGCCGAAATGCTCCGAGTATACAAGGCCGTGATACGAGGCATCCGGCCTGCTGAACATGGGGAAGCGCTCGGCCTGCTTGCTCCATGGGAACTTGCCACTGTCGACGATAATTCCACCCATCGTGGTTCCGTGCCCACCCATGAACTTGGTTAGCGAATGTACCACAATATCGGCGCCGAATTCAATCGGGCGCAGCAAGATAGGTGTCGCCACAGTATTATCGACTATCAAAGGAACGCCACGCCTGTGAGCTACTTCGGCCAACGCCTCGATATCGCAAATGTTCCCCGCGGGATTACCAACGCTTTCGCAAAACACCGCCCGCGTCTGCTCGTCGATAAGCCTATCAACATCGATGGCATGATCCGACTCTGCGAAGCGCACCGTGACTCCCTGACTGGGCAAGACATGAGCGAATAGCGTGTGTGTGGTGCCGTAGAGTTGGGGAAGTGAGACTATGTTGGTTCCAAGCTGGGTGAGATTCTGGGCCGCATAATATAGGGCCGATTGCCCGGTGCTGACACACAACGCATCCAAGCCACCCTCGAGTGCGGCGACACGCCGCTCCAATACCGCCGTGGTCGGATTACTGATGCGGCTGTAGCGAAATCCGTCGACCTCCAGATTAAACAGCGCGGCGCCATGATCGGCGCTGTCGAACGCATAAGCAACCGTCTGGTAGATAGGTACTGCCACGGCCTTGGTCGTCGGGTCAACGTGATACCCGCTATGTAGAGCGATCGTCTCTCTTCGCATCAAGTGACAGTTAAGTTAGTGTGAGAATGTCTGGCTTGCGAGATACGAGCGTCCCACCAACTACTCCTCTTGAGTCCTGACTGAGGGATCCGAAAGGTGGTGATCCAGATCTGTCGCTCGCAGGGGGCGGGCAAGAAGTTGATTGTATCGAGGTCGTCCCCGGTGAAGCTCACCGAAGGCAAGAGAGGTCCAATCTAGCCGCATCGCCGATATTATCCGGAAGAGATGTTCGTTCCGCCCAGGTCATAGACAGATCTGACCGGCTTGAATGCAGTCATATAGTTCCGTGTCGAGATTCACGTAGGCTTGACGTCCAGGGTGATTAAAGTAGAGAGGTTCTCGGATCGCGGTGGGATCGAATCCCTGGCGGACGAGGTCGGCTTTCGTGTGTTTGAAGGTGCCTGTGATTTCGAGGTGATCGCGGATTCGCAGGAACAGCGGGCGCGCGTAATGAGGAAGGCGCCGGCTCAGATGCGCGCGAAGGGCGGCGAGATCAAGACATTTGTCCGAGACCAGCGTTGCCATGCCTGCGCGTCCATCGGCGGATGGAATCGCTACGCCATAAACGGTAGCCTCTTTCACTCCGGGAAACGAGCCGATAACTTCGGAGACTTCAGAGGTTGATACGTTCTCACCCTTCCAGCGAAACGTGTCTCCGATACGGTCGACGAAATAGAAAAAGCCGCGCTCGTCCTTTCGCATTAAATCCCCGGTGCGAACCCAGGTGTCTCCCGGCTCGAAAACGTTGGTAAGGATCTTGTTGTTAGAAGCATCCGCACTGGTATAGCCCTCGAACCGGCTGCCGATGTTCGACGGGTCATTCATAACCGGACCGATCGCCTCGCCGGGTTCCTTCGAGGTGCAGGGAACGCAGAATCCTTGCTCATTGCGAAGTGGTTCGCCTGTTTCCACGTTGTGGCGAACCAATGCAGGAGATGCACGATGCGTGAGATACCCAGGGACACGGCCGACGGCGCCGGATTCGCCCTCGATGTTGAACAGCGAGACCCCGCCCTCGGTGGACGCGTAGAACTCAAATATGTGGGGGATCCGAAACCGGTGTTTGAATTCGTCCCACACATCGGGCCGCAGGCCGTTGCCGCACGCCATGCGGATACGATGATTTGTCCCTTCGGCGGAGGGTTCAGCGTGAAGAAGGTAGCGGCAGAGCTCGCCGATATATTGGAACAGAGTGCAGTCCCAACGATGTACGTCTTTCCAGAACTGGCTGGCTGAGAATGTTTCGCGAAGGACGATTGAACCACCGCCGGCAAGCATTGCGCCCGTCGCCAAGACCCCACCGACGCTGTGATACATCGGGAGGCAGTTATACATGCGGTCCGACGGCTGCACATTCATCATCCCAGCGAACCAATGACTCCACTGCATAACCCGGGCATGGCTGACGTTGGCGGCCTTAGGTGAGCCCGTCGTCCCGGAGGTATAGATGTAGAGGGCCCGGTCGTCAATACTCACCGGCCGGCGCTCATGATCGGTCAGCGATTCTCCCGAATGCTGCTCGATCTCCCGCTCCAGAAGGCCGAAGTGATGTCCGTCCGATCCGAGGACCCATGTCGCGGCCACACCGGTGAGGTGGGGAATCGCGGCGGTAAATTGCTCCACGAGTTCGGCGCCAAGAATCACGTGCTTAGCGTCGACGAGATTGATGCTATACGCAAGTGAAGAGCCACCTAGATTTGTATTGAGCAGGGCGACCACGCCGCCGATTTTGGTGATTCCAAGCCAGACCGCAAGGTATTCCGGTCGATTGGGCATCAACAGACAAACCGTATCGCCTTTCGCGAGCCCCTGGCGAAGCGCCCATCGGGCATACCGGTTCGCGCGCTCAGTCAGCGCCCGATAGCTCAGGGATTCACCGTCGGAAAGCAGGGCGGGCGCGTCACCCAATCGCGCCGCGAGGTCATCGATGACGGAGGGAAACGTCCGGTCGGGATGGCGAGCAATAGCTGCCGTAAGTTCAAGCGCACGCGACCATGCCTTGGCAGCGGAGTTGCAGGGAGTCGCCGCTATCGTTGTCTTGCCGATTGTCACGCTGTCGCCCCCGCGTCGACGGTCAGAACGGTTCCCGTGATGTTCTTCGCCTGGTCGCCAAGGAAAAACTCAACGGCGTTTGCAACATCGTCGACGTCTGCGATTCGTCGGAGAGCGCTACGCCGGACGATCTGCTGACGATGCATGTCTGTAAGTCCGTGCGTGAGGTCGGTGTCGATGAAGCCCGGAGCGACTGAATTCACGTTTACTCCCATGCGCCCGACTTCCCGCGCCAGCGATCGGGTGAATCCGATGAGCGAGGCCTTGGTCGCGCTATAGACCGCTAGCCCGCTGAAGCCTGCGAACGCAGTGATCGATGCGATGTTGACGATCCGGCCGCCGCCATCGGCCATCATCGAGCGAACAACATATTTCGTGAGGACGATTGGCGAGACTGTGTTTACGCGCACCAGTCGTTCAATCTGAGAATTGCGCATAAGGCCGAGGGTCCCATCGAAGCTCACGCCCGCGTTGTTGACCAAACCGTATATCGGGCCGAAGTCCTTGCGCAAGGCTTTCACTAAGTCGGCTATACTTTCAATTTCGCCTAGATCGAAAGCGGTGAAGTGAAACGACCCAGGACGGTCGCGTTGTGCATCTTCGATGGCCGACATCAGCAAGTCAGTCTCCTTACGCGCAACGGCGATGACGCGGTAGCCGGATGACGTCAGCTTCTTTGCGATTCCAAGCCCTATTCCCTGGCTGCCGCCCGTGACCAAAACATTACGCATGGATCCGCGCTAATTTTCCAGTTTCAGCGAGCGCCAGCGAAGGAACAAAAGCGATCGAAGTCGGGACCTTGTGCGAGGGGAGGGTCTGACGGCAAAGCGTTAAAATGTCTTGCCGAAGTTCCCGGTCGTCGCGGTTAGCGGCTTTGGGTGCGCTATTTAGCACGACGTCGGCGACAACGAGCGCGCCTATGATAGGATTCTTTCGCGCACGGACAAGAGACATCATGACTCGAGGGTGCCGGTTGATCACCGCCTCTACTTCCTCAGGGTGAACTTTCTGACCACCGACGTTGATGACCCCGTCTCGCCGGCCGGCGAAGTAGTAGCGGTCGCCGCGCAGTTCGAGCATGTCGCGCGTGTCAACAAAACCGTCGGAGCCGACGAGGGGCTCCGCGTCAGTTCCCAAATAGCGGTCCGCGATTCGGTTCGATCGGACCCGAAGCGCGCCGTCGTCGATCTTCATTTCCACATCACCGCATTTTCCCATCATGCTCGCAGGGAAGCCCGCCAGACCGTCGTTGACCTCGAACGCCAGACCGGCTTCGGTCGAAGCGAAAGCGTGAGCGACTCTCGCGTGAGGGTAGACGGACTGAAGGTGGGTGAGGATCGCCTGGTCGGCGATTTCGCCTGACAGGCGAATGTATTCGGGAGCGATTCTATTTGCCAAAGGGCTCATCAGCGCGCGACGCCAATGGGAGGGCGTCCCGGAGATGTGAGTAACTCCGCAGGCTCCGGCGCGGACCAGGAAATCGGCGGTTGATTCGAAGCTCGAGAGCACCAAAGATGCCCCGGTTAGAATGGCACGCAAAAAGATCTGGAGACCGCCGTAACGCCGAATATCATAAAACGTGCTCCAAACAACTGGACTAGCGGACTCGCGGAGCTGGATCGCTCCCGCGAGACTGGGCAGCGTATGAACGACCAGCTTCGGTGGCCCCGTAGTGCCCGATGTGAGAAGAACCCATTCCGTCCGGCACGGCTCGCTCCGATCATAATCGGCTGGCACGATGTTTGTTGTGCAAAGGTAACATTCGACATTGAGAATGGGTCCGACAGTCTCATGATCCGATACGAGGGCATCTACGGCCGCCGACTCGATGATGCGAGGAAGATAGTCTCGCGGCACATCGGACTGGCAAAGGACTACGCGTCGTGCGATGCCGTCGAGTTCGATGAGCGCCAAGGCTGCCGGGAGCTGGTCGTGAGTCGCGATGAGTACCGAGCGCCCACGCAATTCTTCTGCTCGACCGTCGAGGGCCGATCCTCGAACGAGGTCCGCCAGACAAACGGCCGCGTCGGATCCCCAGAGGTATCTCTGGTCCCGACTCCTCAGCCCTTCTGAGAGCACACGAACGCTACTGGACCGCATTTTCGTAAGAGTTGACGAGGTCTCCAATGGTAACGGGGAACGGCACATCGACGGAGGAACTGAATGGGTCCACACCCAGCAGGTCTTCCAGCCGAGCGATGATGACCGCCAGGCACAACGAATCGAGCCCGGAATTTAGGAGCGGCAGATCGTCTCTCAGCGGCGCTAACGTTCTGTTGTGCTCCTCCGCGACTTGCTTGATCTGAGTGAACACTTCTAATCGAACGGACATTTGATCACGAATACCTCTTAAAAGTCTGCGGCTTAATTCGGTGCGCTCATCCTGGGAAGTTCAGGATAGCGCAAGGTTCGGACCCCATATCGTTTCAGAAAGCTCAACACTTCGTCACCAAGATCGTTGGACACGCGAGGCTGTTCCTTCTTGCACACATCGATCCAGACGATCTTTTTCGAAGTAAGCGAAGCTCGTACGTCATAAGGTATTTCCCAGAGGCTGAGGAATACATCGACCGCTTCAGTTTCGGCCGCCTTCGCCGCTTCCCGAACGTCTCCGTAAGTCACCCGCAACCGCCACCTCCTTGTCCGCCTCCAACCACCGCTTGGCTTGCGGACCTCATAGCGATCTCCGTTCTTCTCACACGGCAAACCGGATCCAATAAAAAAACGGATCATTTCCTCGACGAGCTTCTCAAATAGTTCGACTTTCTCTTGTTCCGAAAGTTGCTTCGGGAACGCCGGAGGCCTTCCGACTATTCGTGCTGGAAAACCGACAGCCATGGAATTGGGCGGAATTGTGCCTGAAACGACTGAGTTCGCTCCGATCATCGAGCCATCGCCAATCTTGGTTCCCGGGAGCACAAAGACTCTCCATGCCAGCCCAGCGCTGCGGCCAATCTCAATCGGAGCAAAACCAACCGGGTATCCGTCAAACTGATTCAAGAAGGAAGAGTGACCAAAAATCAAGCAGTGCCCGCCGATTCCGGAATCGTCTCCAATCACGACGGATGGCGCTGGATTGATAAAAGAAAGCTGCATGATGTAACAATTCCGGCCTACTATAAACCGGGAGTCTGGAAATTGGAGGCCGCCTACAAATACCTGCTCGTTTATCTTGGTTCCCTCACCGATTTCAATGTGTGGCGTGTCCAAGAACGTCAACGAGCCGATTTGCACGTACGGCCCAATCCGGATTTCTTTTCCGCGGATGATCGTGAGGAACCCAATCGAAGTGTGGTCCCCGACTTCCACGGTGTCCGCGCAAATCACTGCCCCAGGGCCAATCGACACGCCTTTGCCGATCCGATATCCTTTTAGCCGATAAAGAAAAATCTTTATGAAGCTCGGCCATAAACCGTACAGGAAAACGGAGAGGATAGGTATGCGCGGCTTTTCGATCAGCATTCGCGGACGTCCGAGTGGTCGGACAGACCGTGGGAAGACATGGCGTTTCGACCGTGAGATCCGTTAAATGGAAGCGCGGTGAGGATAGTCCCGCAGCATAGATGGAATCCGGTGTCCGTGTGATTCGAACGGAACTCATGAGGCGACCGCACAATGCTGCCTATATCGCCAGCTGATCCATCGTTGTCTTTAAGCATTTCGCTAAGTGGCCATGCCAGAATCGAGAAAGTGCTCCGGTCAGCGGCTCAGAATCTTTCTGCTAGCAATGACGTAACGATATCGAGATAATCGTCCTTCCCGACCTCTGGGACTTTAGCCATGTGGTTGCCGTTTCGTACGCACAAAGTGCCGTTCGCTTCAAGTGTGCGGTCGTCTAATAGCGCGCCTGTCATCGTCTGGTCTTCGCCCGGCGCGGAAGCTAGGACCGGTGTGCTATCAGTGCGATTTGAATGAGCATCCTTCTGCGAGGCCGACCCGATTGTGCCGACGTCGGCACTAGCTAGCGATATCACGCACCCCGCTTGAGTCGAAGCGAGCGAGCTCCCTTCACCCTGAAGGAATTGCTTTGGTCCAATACAATGATCGACAAAGCGCGCCGCCGCAGCTTCGATCGATCGCAGACATTTGGTATATAACGTTCCTGGCGTGGTACGAATTCCGACTGCCGCGCATGTCGGTACCGGATCATGAAAATCAAGAAGCAGCTTTGCGCCCAGGTTCTTTGCATGCCAAGCTGAGAACACAAGGCAAGGCGGCACATTGCAGAAATGTACCAAATCGTTCTGCACGCGATTGTCCCCGAGCGTTAAGCGCGCAAACAAGGCGACGAAGCACCGTAGTAATTGAATCGCATGGCGCCACCCACTGGAGCTATCCGCGTTACCACACTTCAGCCGGTCGACTGCTACCCCAGAAATATACTTTGGTGCTGGCGAAGCGTTGTCGGTTGCCAACGCGATCACTTCAACTTGATCTCCACTGTTCACTAGCGCCTCTGTATATTGCCGGAGCCTTTCGTCGGAGTCGTCGCGGGTCACAATGCAGACCCGCCGCCTTGTATTGCGCAATTTCTCCGAAGGCAACGAGGACCGATAGAAGCGCGCGACTTCTCGCGGCAATGCAGACCAAAAGTCGCTCTCATACTTCGAGTTCAGGTAAGCAAGAAACTCTTCATAATAGGATAGCGGATATTCACCGCGTTGCTGAGTTCCCTCGAAGCAGATGTAATCCGGGTGAGTATTGAGTAATACCATGCCGCCCCGCGCGGCAATCCAGTCGACCTTCGACTTCCAGACGTCAGTATTTGTCTGGAGGAGAATCGTGAATAATGTGAAATCCTGGACTAGTGTATATGGAAGCTCCACATAGCCGCCACCCGACGGCGATGGCACCCAGAATGGAAAAATCGTCCTGACTCCATCGGGCTGGGGCTCAAACGGATCCGTGTCAAACGTGGATCCGTCGTAGTCGACTCCGAGTTGATGGAGCCACCCCAGTTTGTGCTGCATCAGGGGTGAACGGAATCCCGTGGCGTTCCACTTCTGCATGCACTCTCGAATTTGTTTCGCCTTGCCAGCGAACTTGGCCTTTGATTTGTATAGCTTGCCATCATGCTCCAGCCCGTGTACTCCGACCTCGAATCCGGCTCGATCAAGCGCATCACGGAGTGGATCATCGACCCGGTAATCTCCCTTCGGGACGAAATTGAAGGATGAGCGAAAACCGTGCTTCCGCTCTATTTCCATGAGCTGTAAAGTCCGCGAGAGTCCTTTGGCCCCCTCGACGTCGTGCGTGAGAACTACCGCGAAACGCTTGTTATTAGGCCATCCCTGCCAATTTGGGGGCTGCGCCCCCGCACTGGGATCGATCGGCCATACATTGCGAAAACGGCGCTTTCGGGATTCTGCGCGACGTCGCCGCAAGAAGACTCTCACGCCCCAGGGCAGGTACGGCTTAACGACAAAATAAATATTGCTTAAAATCATGGCTTGGGGAGTCGCCGGTGCGAGTTCAGACAGAGTGGGTAATGAGACGATACCGGCTTCGCCGCGGCTTAGCTGGAGTCGCGAACGCCCATCGCTTTCGACGGCTGCAATGCGTCACGGTCGGCACGACGATTCGAGAAGGCCCGCCGATATGCCGCTAATAGATTCGTGACGGAATATTCCCAAGCCAACTGTTCCGTGACCCGCTTCCGCCCGAAGGCGCCCATTCTTAACCGCTTGTCCGGATGATCAAGTAGGTCAAGGATTTTGTTAGCAAAATCAGGTACCTGGTTTTCCTTGTCTGCGTATAGAGAAGCAGCCTCGGCGCTGAATCGACCCTCTTTAGAATCGAACTGAACGATTGGCTTTTCCAGAGCCATGTACTCCATGATCTTGATCATCGTGGAAATATCGTTCATCTCACAAGGCTTGTCGGGATTCACGCAAACATCTGCAGTCGAGAGGATTGCGACCAGTTGGTCGTCTGGAATTCGGCCAGTAAAATTGACTTGGTCATCGAGACCCATCTGCGTTGTCATTTTCCGCAATCCCGTCAATCCTGTTCCGCCACCCACGCATGTGAAGTGAACGTCGTGGCGTCCGAGGTTCTTAAAATAGAGCGCCACGTTGAGAAGGATGTCCAGGCCATCCTGGGTGCTCATGGTCCCAACATATCCTACGAGATACGGTTTTCCATACTTCAATGAGGGATCTGGCGCTACAGGCCTCATGGTCTTCGGATCGGGCCCGTTCCGAACGACGAACACATCCTCCGGATTAACGCGCCCCCTCGTGATAGCTAGATCCCTATAGCTGTTGTTCGTGGCTATAACCACGTTGCTAAAGCGATAAGTCTGCCGCTCTAACCACACTTGAAGCCTGTAGAACACGTCAATCTTGCCATACTTCGATAAATACAGTTCAGGACTAGCGTCGTGATGGTCAAAGATATACTTCACGCCAAGCAACTTGAAGGGCAGAGCGACCAGGAAGATATTGTCCGGTGGACTGCATCCTTGAAGCGCGTGAAATCCGTGTCGAATATAGATCCACAGAGAAAAGAGAAACTCAAATGCCAATGCGCAACCGTACTCCCAGATGTATCCGATCGGTGTGCTTCCCTCTTTCACCCTAGGATGACGATAAATGTGAATTCCGTCGATCACCTCGTGCCCTTTGCTGTAGCCCTTGTCCTTGGGGCACAGTACCGTAACTTGATATCCGTTCGCGCGAAGGGTTAACGCTTCCTTCCACACGCGAGGATCAAACGGCACGGGAGCATTCTCTACAATAATCAAAATGCGTCGCACGATAGAAGCCGTTTCTAGGAACTACAGAACCTTATAGAGACCGGCAAGAGCACATAACATGGTTGCCTGCCCCCAGTGTAACGTAGGTGTCTTATTGACTAGCCAACTCGAGTAGCGGCGATAATAGAAGTACCCCGTGGGATCCTGCATATTCCTCATGGTCCATAGGGCCACCTTGAGCGCCAGGTCTAGGCTTGTCGAATCACGGTCGATGAAATACACGAGAGTGTCAATCGCTTGAGAGCAGCACTGAATGTCAAGAGGTAACACCTTGTGATTGTAATATTTTGGCGTCCCGTCGGCTAGGAAAAAGGTTTTTCTCCAGTAGTCGTATCCTTGCGCCAGATGTGTCTCGAATTGTGTGTCCCCTGTTCCCTCAGCGTAGTGTCTGAAGCAATCAAGCACGTAAGCAGTGTGGAAATTGTCGACCCAATGCAGGTTGGCGTTTTCGCCATAATACCACGACCCATCAGGCCTCTGGTGCTGCGCCGTATAGCGCATGGCCTTTTCAGCGAGCTCACGATAGGAGTTGTTGGCGGTGTGCGCATATGTACGCGCGAGCAAACTCGCGCCTAGCGTATTCGCGTTATGAACCTGCTTGTTATCGGTCGGAACGTAACTGATACAAAGGCCGTCGCCATCGGCGAAGGTTTCCAGGTCACGCAGGATGTGTTCGCAGGCGCTCACGGCCACCTGGAGATAGCAATTCTCGCGAGAGCGGTCAAATGCATCCAGGAAAGAATGGCCTATAAGCGAGGTCCAGACTACCGTCGGAACTCCTTTGGGAAGGTAAAAGCTCCGCGACTGATAGTCGAAATGATTGCCCCAACAGGCGCCGGAGTATCCGGGTGCTCGGTTGTCGATAAGCCACTGCAATGTGGATGTGGCCTTACGCTCCCACACCGCATCGCCTGTAGAGTCATGCAGACGGAGAAAGCCTCTTGCAATAAAACCCATTCCCTTGGTAGAGTGGCTCTTCGAGATCCCAAGTAAGGGGCGCGTATTGATCGGAAATCGGCGCACACCTTGCTGCAGCACCGTGAGCAGCAACTTGTTATTGAATGCTAACGGCCTTACCAGCCTCGCATTGAGGCCATCAAAAGTGTCGTAGGCTTTGTAGTCATTGCGCTCAAGCCATTCTGACAATCGCAAAATGGACTCATATATCGTGGTTTTGGCTGCCTGAGCGCTTTGGTGAGCGGTTGAAAGCCTACCAACAGATGCCGTCATAGTTGCCTTTCTCGCCTATTGCTTTGGTAATGCGCACAAAATCTACGATTACCTGGTCGCCACGGAGCAGTTCCGGTACGCGTTCGAACTCCGGGTCCTTGTTCCCGATCACGACCGTCTCAGCGTGATCAAGTGCGGCGTCAATGCTGTCGACCATGAGCCGCGATATGTGAGGAATGTGATTGAGAAGGAAGTCGCGGTTGGCACCGACCAGGCTGGCGATGTTGACGTTCTTGTCGTAGATGCGCAGGTCATAACCTTTACCGAGAAGTCGTTCGGTCACTTCGATCATGGGACTCTCTCGAAGGTCGTCCGTGCCAGGCTTGAAACTGAAACCCAGTACGCCGATGCGCTTATGGCGCGTGTCCATGATCATTTGAAGGCCCCGGGCAATCTGAATATCGTTACTCTGCAGGATTGAACTCAGGATCGGTAGTTCTAGGTCCTGTGCCTTAGCTCGATACGCGAGGGCCCTCAGATCCTTCGGCAGACACGATCCGCCAAAGGCGAAGCCGGGCGAAAGATAGGCAGACGAAATATTGAGCTTGCGGTCTTGACAGAAGATATTCATGACTTCATGACCATCAATACCGAAGGATTTGCAGAGAGTGCCGATTTCGTTGGCGAACCCGATTTTGAGGGCATGCCAACTGTTGTCGCTGTACTTAACCATCTCAGCTGTTTTCAAGTCTGTCCGAATCACAGGGCCGGGAATGCCTGCATATAGCCGCACCAACAAATTCCCACTTGTTCGGTCCAACTCCCCGATCACTGTCTTCGGAGGGCAGTGGAAGTCCTTCACAGCGGAACCCTCACGCAAGAATTCAGGGTTGTGGCACACGCCGAAATCAACTCCGGCCTGTTTTCCCGAAGACTCCTCCAGTAATGGGATCACGATCTCGTGCATGGTTCCCGGCAGGATCGTGCTGCGAATCGCTACTGTGTGCCATTCGTCTTTCTCTTTCAGCGCTGGGCCGATTTGCTCGCACACGCGACGGATGTAACGCAGGTCAAGGTTCCCGTTGGGTTGGCTCGGAGTGCCGACGCAAACGAAAGATAGCTCTGTCTCCAGAGTTGCGTTGAGCACGTCATGGGTGGCGCGCAAGCGCCCGCCCGTGACGGCAGAAGAGATGATCTCACCGATATCCGCTTCGATAATCGGTGAGAGACCGCTATTAATGAGATCGACCTTGGTCTGCGCCGGATCGACGCCGACGATTTCGTGTCCCGCGTTGGCGAGACATCCCGCCGACACGGTCCCAACGTAACCTAATCCAAAGATGGAGACTTTCAAGATATTTCCTTTTTACTTCAAGCGAAGCGGGCCGGCAACTCTCATGTGAATGATAGCGGTGCTCGCAGGCGCCGACGGCTACTTGCGGAAATCGATCTTCCCGCGAATATTCATGAGCGTCAAGGCAGGCATAAGTCCTTAATATGGATGGCAAGCCTCCGGGCACGTATTAGGCTCGCTATTTGGTAATCGAAATCACTCGTCCACGACGCACCGCTGTAGCCGGGTTCCTGGTTATCGATCAGCCATTGGGGAGCGAACTCTTCCATATTGTGCGACGCGGCGTCGCCTGTCGCCTCGTGCATCCTGATAAAGCCCCTCGCTACAAAACCCATACTCTTGGTGGAATGGATGTTCTGAATGCCTATGAGAGAGCGCACGTTGATGGTGAGCCTTCGCGCACCCCGTTGGAGCAAGAGGCGCAGCTTCTTGTTGTTGAAGATCAAGGGGCGGCGGAGTCTGGAATTCAGACCGTCGAAGGTAGCGCACCCGCGGTAGTCGTCTACTGCCAACCACTTTGCATACCGGCAGATGGATTCTTAGATTTGAAGCCTCGTCTGGCTGCCGGACCCGTCAGCAGCAGGCACATTGCCAACGAATGCCGTAATATTTGCCATGGTTGCTCCCAACGATCGCTAATTGATGCGAAGTCTGCCAGAACGTGATTCCCAAGCAGTCGATCGCTGCGGTGCGCTCGCAAGCATATGAAAACAGAACGAAATACGATTCCTCCTCAACTCCTTTCAATCGTTAGCATCAATATGGTACTCTACGTGCGTGCGTCCCAAATGGGCTAAAGAGACTGAAGTCGGTTGCCGATAGGCAATTTGGAGAACTGTTCATGAGTCTTACGCGACTGAGTTTAAGGATGGAAGCTTCTGCCATGAGAACAATCTGGTGTATTTTGCTACTAGCTGTTTCAGTGGATGTGGCGGCCTATAGTGCGAGGGCAGGAGTAAGCGGCCAAGCGCAGATCTCCGGTAGCGGATTTACCTCCGAGCACTCGAATCAGCCAAACGGAAGGACCCATCAATGAAGTACCGACTTCTTTTCTTTCTAGCTGTCTTCAGCCTGTCTGCCTATCCGCAGGCATGGTCCACGTTTCTGGATCCTTCGCGAGCTATAGATTGGACCAGCGCCGGGTTCGCGATACCGGCCTACAGTACCAATTGCGCGGTTCAGCCGACATTGACCGCCAATAGCTCGAGCGCTGCTGCCGCTAATACTACGGCTATCCAAAACGCCCTATATTCTTGCGATGCAACGCACAATGTCGTCAGCCTGCCAGCAGGAACGTACTACGTCAACGGCATTACCTTCGGATCGCAGGGAAACCAAGTACTTCGTGGGGCAGGAGGAAGCGCCACCTATCTTTACGTGCAGAGTCTCGCCAGTTGCGGCGGTATCGGGCATGGGCTCTGTATGATTGCTCCCAATTGGACATACAGCGGTGCCGGGAATGTACTGCCCCCGAATGGCTCGAATCAATGCACCTGGACTGCCGGGTACTCCCAAGGTACCACGACCGTCACGTTGAGCCGCTGTGGGGGCACTCCTCCGGTGAACAACACAATGGTTCTGGATCAAGCAAATGACACCAGCGACACGGGCGGAGTCTACATCTGCGACGGGAGTACGGCAGATTGTACGTACGAAGGTGTAAGAAATGCGGCTGGTCGAACAATTGGCGGAGTACTTTATAGCAGCGAACAAGTTGTCTACATCACAGGCGTCACGTCTCTTGGGGGCGGCTCCTATAGCGTGACGATTTCTCCAGGAGTCTATTTAACCAACGTCCGATCCGGCCAGAATCCAGGAGCATGGTGGCCGGGATTTGTGCAGCACGACGGCGTCGAGAACATGACCATAGACATGACGAATATTGAAGTTAGTGGGAGCGGAAATGTCGGCATGTTCAGTTGCTACCAGTGTTGGGTGACGGGTTGCAGGCTCATTAACGGATACCGGAATCATGTTTGGATTTTCCAGAGCATGCAAGACGTGATTCGAAACAACTACTTCTATCAGAGTCCCGGGCACGCGGCAACAAGCTACACCATCGAACCGGAGACTGCCAGCAACTTCCTGGTTGAAAACAACATCTTCCAGCAGGTCACGACTCCCTACACCGCGACGGGCGGTGCGGTCGGCGGCGTATTCGGGTATAACTTTGCGATTAAGAACCTATTCGCAGACGGCTCATGGACGTGGCCGTTGTACGTTTCTCACAGTGCGGGAAATGTGTTTGATTTATTCGAGGGGAACGATGCTTACGGAGTCTCTTCAGACAATGCTTCCGGGCCGTCCGATCAGATTACGATGTTTCGCAACCTGATGACGGGGTATCAGCCGGGGACGACAAATGCTACCGAGCCCACTCTGATTAGGGCGCTGACCCGTAATTACAACTTTGTCGGAAACGTCATGGGTCAGTCGAGCATCCAGACGCAGTATCAGGCATACGCAACGTCAACGACGGCATTTATCGGAGCCGGACCAGGCAGCATCTATGACCTTGGCGGGGGAGGAACGGGGGATGTGTGTTCATTGAATCCCGGCACAAGCACGCTCTGCGATCCATTAACTTTCAGCACGCTGATGCGTTGGGGCAACTACGATGTCGTAAATGCGGCTACACAGTGGAACACGACGGAAGCGTCTCCGGCCGCGGTAGCCTATGTGAATTCGAACTTCACCGCCTCGTATTTTCGTTCCCTCGCGCACACTCTACCATCGTCTCTCTACTGCAATTCGCAGCCGTCCTGGTGGCCCGCAGCGAAGGCGTGGCCCCCAGTCGGACCAGATGTTTCATCGGGCAACTTGGGCATTTGCAGCGGGATATATTCCGGGGCGCAGGCGACGGCTTCGAGTCAGTGTACGGGAGGCACCCTCACGAGCGCTTGGGCCTCTCATGCGAACTCGATACCAGCACAGGATTGCTTTCTGACTATCATGCAAGGACCTCCTGACGGGACCGGGACCGTGCTGAATTTTGATGCTACGCTTTGCTACGGATCGTCCGGGATGGGGCCTGCTAGCCCCACAGGACTCAAGGCGACGATCGTTCGTTGAGAGCGCGGCTCCGACGGCCCGATGATCGGGAGGGCGGGTGACCCTTTCCTCTTGCGGGTCGGATGTGGCCAACGGTCAGCTTTCTGCATCGGGTTGCCGGGCTCATTTGAATCCCCCAACGAGTTCGGCGGTCGGTCTCGTGCCTCTACGTGTCGGGGCGAGTTCGCGTAGAAGCGTCGCGAACTGTTGCAGCGGTGCCAAGCCCCAATGCAAGAGGATGACAGTGCCCAGATAAAGCGTTACAAACAGGGCCGAAATGACGATGATTGCCCCTAACGCAGAGGCCATGCCCGAATGGGCACCCCAAAATAGCGTGCCTCGGATGATCGCAGCGGTTGCTAAGCCGGCCGCCAGCGCAGCAGCAGCGAACCTCCAGATAGTGGCAATCAAAGCTGAGACCCCAAACCCGATTGGTCGCCCGGCATACCACAAGCCGGGAAGCAAAAGGACCCAACACGAGATGCTCCAGGCTGCGGCAATTCCCGCTGGCCCCCAGGGCAGCGCCGACAGACACAAAGAGACGGTTAACGCGAACTCCACCAGACTCCAACGAAGCAAGCGCCCCGGATTCCCGAGAGAGAGGTGAGTCCAGGCGACGATGCCCGACAAGAGCATAGCGGCTATGCCCGGTCCAAACAATTGAAAAATTCTGCCGGATTCCGACCATCGCGGTCCAAGCACCAGGCGGACCACATCCTTGCCGACCAAGGTAAGATCTGCGCTCACTGCCATAGCGATGAATGCGATAACCCCCAGCGAATTAGAGAGGTATCGTCTGAAGCGCACCGGGTCATGATTCAGCCGACTCAACGTTGCCAGAGCTACATTGAAAAGCGGCGCCATGAGCTGGCTGGCCGAAAGCGCGAACAAGTCGTAGGCCTTCTTGTAGAAACCGAGTCCCACCGCATGGAAGTGCCAGCCAACGATCACGTTGTCAACGTTCTGGGTGGAGTAGCGCAGCGTGAACATCGCGTAGACTTTCGTCGCGAATCGGACCATGCCGGCTGTCTTACGCGTCCGCCGCGGTAAGCTCGGAATCCATGGGCAAAGCCACCATGCTCCGATAGTCACGCTAAGTTGCTGTGCAAGGATTCCTACTACTAAAGCCCAGTATCCCCAGCCTAGGAAAGCCAGCAGAATAGCAACGGCCGTATTTACCGCCCGGCCGACGATGTCATTTCTGGAGGTCGCCGCGAAGCACATCGCTCGCTTGAGGAGCGCCAAGTGTATGACCGAGGCTGCCGCAATGAGGATCCCTACTGAGAGGCCAGTGGCGACATTTGCCACGAGCGGATTTTGGTAGAAGCGAGCTAACAGCGATCCCGAAGCGGCGAACGCGACCGCGAGAATCAGCCCTGCAACTGAGTTGAGCCAAAACAAATTACTGGCCGTGCAGTGGTCAAGTTCTTCGGACTGGATCACCGCCTCGGTAAATCCGTTGAGGCCAAAGCTCACAAAAAAGAGACTAAACGTGGTGACCATGCCAAGCATTCCGAATTCCGCAGGCACCAACAGCCGGGCCAGGATGACCGTGCTGATAACCTGAATCGCGAGCGCCACCCCCGAGGCTGAAACAGTGGCCGCGCCGCCACGGACAGCGAGTTGTCGCAACTCGTGACCTCCAGCCTTAGGACTGAAGGCGCCGCTAGCGTCAAATGGAATCATGCTTCCTATCAGTCATATCTCCCCACTGTGACGATCGAAGCCCAGGCATATCGGTTCCGCTCGCTCAAGCCGTGTAAGCAGTCGCCAACTGCTTTTACAATAACAACTCCTCACGATCAGCCCGCACGCCCCAACCGCAGCATCTTAGGTGGCAGAAGATCGGGCTTCGGAGCTCGGCCCACCGCCCAATACAGGACTCGAGTCGTGCTCTCGGCCTTCGCTTCCCACGTTAGCCACTCCTCAGCGTACGACATCCCTTGACGCCGTAAGCGATTTAGAAGGTCCCGATTTCCCGCGAGATCCGATAAGACCTTCTCTATCTGCGACACTATATCGCTTTCGTTGGTCAGGGGCACCTTGTACCCTACCTCGGGAAGAACGATATCCCCGGGCCCGCCGAAGTCCACTACCACAGGAACGCACCCGACCGCAAGAGCCTCGAAGACCACACCTCCACCGAAGTCGCGAAGGGATGGAAACACGAAAACATCGGCAGATCGCATCCGCTCGAGCACCTCCGAATGGCTGAGCCAGCCACAGAACGAAACAGCCTTCTCTATTCCGAGGGATCTTGTGAGCCGCTCCAGGCCGTCCCGCTCCGGGCCGTCGCCAATCACGGTAAAGCGGGCCAAATTGTTTCGCAAAACGGGGGCAGCCGCACGCAAAGCAAGATCACAGGCCTTCCGAGGAACAAGGCCGCCAGCGAAGAGCAACTCCAGCTTGGCGTCGGGTGCCGGACTGCGCGAGTCATCGGAACAGACGCTGCGGCCGATGCCGTTCTCTGGGATAAAGAACAGTTTGTCGCAGTATGTGCCAAACTCATTATAAGTATTAGACGAAGCGACTATAATCGCGGTGGCATGGCGATAGGTGGATCGGGCAAAGGGCGCAAACCTATATAGATTTCTTAGGCCGGAGATCCATTCCCTTTGTTTCTGGAGCTGGCTAAAACCTGCCGGCCACGGCAATCCGCCATTAAGCGGTCCAATCACGAAGGGTATTGGTCCCTTCCGCAAGAAAAAAGCGAAAGGACTCGGCAACACTGCTGTTAATGGTACGATTCGCAGGACGACATCGAACTCTCCTGCAAGGACGCGGCGCCGCAACTGCCGCCAAGCGAACCATTCAAACGCCATAGCGAAAGGGTACCTGAAAGCGGTTAACGCCTGACCGTCATAATTAGATTTGAAGATCCTGCGAAAACCCCAGTCAAAAATGCGATCCAGCAGTGGCGTACGTACTACCTCGATAGAGCAAAACGGGGCGTTCGCGCGCCGCACAGCGCCCTCAACGGAGGCTCGGGTCACCAGGGTCACATCATGTAGCTTGGAAAGCGCAGCCGCATGATGGTAGGTGACCAAAGGAATGCTGACCGTCTCCGGGTCACAGTCCGGCCCCAAAAGCAAAATACGTAACTGACTCACAAAGCCTCCAATGTGTCCCGCGACCGTCTCTTACAATTCGGGAGACACTCTCGACTTTCTCCTTCGCGAGAAGGCCGGAACACGAGCATGAGAGACGCTGGCTCTTGAGTAAGTCGGCACTCGATGACGTCGAAAAGCTGCCGGACCACGGTTTCAACCTGGGCTGCATTGTACTTCCCGCGAGGTGTGTTGGTAGCGAGGCGGCAGATCACGATGCCTCCAGGCGCTAGCATGGCGGCATATCGTCGCAAAAAACGAGCCACGTTAACTGCCATGTGCGTTTGACTTCGGGAAATGTACTGCAGCGATTCGCGAAACAAAAATACGTCCGGTTTCTTATCTGGCGTGAAACTGTGCATGAAACCTTGCACAAAGGCAACCCGTTCACGTCCTGCTCCAGAAGCTCGTTTGGCAGCGATGCTAAGCGCCACATCCGAGATATCAACTCCGGTATAAGCTCCATATACCGGGGGCATTTCGGTGATCGTATTGCCATGGCCCGATCCGATGTCACAGATATCTCGGCCCGCGCAGTACTTGGCGAGAAGCTCGTAAATGGGATCGTCTGGAGTGTGGAGGGTCCGCGAGTCCCACCGTCCCGAAGCGTATTCGCGGTTCCAAGTAGCTCGCTGCGCCCATTTAGGCAAAAGACGGCGTTGAACCAACCCGTGAATAATGTTCATTCCCTTAGCCCCTGTGTCTTCTATTCGTTTCGATGAGACTGCGCGCCGCCACTGGCTTACGCGTGAACACAGTTATGTCCCGACTCGCCCACCGTGCGCCAGCGTTCGCCAAGGTGAGCCCAATGGAACTGTCACAGGCCCCCCCGCGAGCATCGGCGGTGCCGTTTCCTGATCAGGCTCAGGATCTGCCTGCCCCCAGCGACCAAAGCCGCCGTTCTTGCCTAGACGCGAGAGGTTCGTTGTGTTGTCCGCGAACAGCCCCGCATTAACACCGCTCACGCTAACTACGGCGAGCAATACAAAAATCCAGATTGGATTCAGCGTCCGGAATCCGGCTTCAGTGATGCTGTAGATCGCACCGGTGATGATATACGTTAGCATCAGGCCGCCGACTTCCGGATCGCGTCGAAAAGCCTTGCATGCCCGCCGGTAACCTGTCGTGAGGATAAGGGCGATCAGGCATACCCCAATCCACCCGAGATTCAAATACACCTCCAAATAGCCATCGTGTGCCTCGTTGATTTGGTCAGGATGGAACCAGTGCAAGAGTTCGAGATTGTGGTGAAAGATCTGCGCGTTGGGGCCGGTCCAGAAACTATCAAATCCAACGCCGATCATCGGGTTCGAAACAGCGGGCAACATCGCAGCCCACATCAAAGTTCGCCCCGAAAGATTCGAGTCCCTACCCAAGGCATTCGCCGCCGCATCGCCGGACAGCAGGGCACCCGAGCCCGCAAGAATGATGGCCAAACAGAGCAGGTGGACTCGAGAGGGCCGGACTCTGATCGCACGTAGCTGAGTCACCAGCATGAGTCCGCCTCCGAGGAGAAAGCACGCTTTGGAGGTTGACGAGTTGGCTACGCTCAACAGGTATAATCCAAACGCAAGTACTATACCCTCAGCCAGCAGGCGTCGACCCCGATTGGGTGCGCCCCGGTGCGTGAAGAGCCATCGGAGACTCCATAATATTCCGAGTGAAATCACGCAGGCGATGAGGCCGAGCATATTCTTATTGTCTGTTACGCCGACGATTGACAGCTTTCCATCGTTATCCCATGCGCGGCCGAGAGTCGTGTAACGAATCAAGGCAATGGAGAACGGAAATAGAATGAATGCGACCCTGGAATAGACACGCCGAAGCGCTTCTAGCGGTTGAATGTCCGTGGCGATGATGAGCACCATGACCACGTCTCCCACGTCCTTCGTCCAACGCTTGAACGCAGGACCAGCGTAGGGGGCCCACATTACGCTAATCAGGCAATATATGGAGTAAGCGATGATGGGAGCTATTACTGCAAGATAGGCGCCCGTCTTCTTTCGCCGACTAAGGAGGACAATAATACCGATTACCTGAATCGCCCCAATTACAGCCGCGTCAATCGGACTTCCATCCAAAGTTCCCTCAAGGCCCCGGGGGCCGCTCATTCCGAACCAGGAGGAAATAGCTCTCGATCCTGCAAGCCCTATCCAAATGACGGGAACCCAAAGCCCTTTCGAGGTTCGGACGGACTTCTCCCGATTCAGATAAAAAAGGATTGCAACTGCCAAGCAACAAATCAGGATGGCGAGCTGTCCGCCCATTCTAGGCTCCGTCCAAAACGCTATCCTGCAGCTGAGGAGTTGCCGCCCAACTCCGCCGGCGTTTCCTATGGACGTTCAATTGAACACCGCCTTGTACAATCCGTCTATGCTCGTTGCCCTCATCCTCGCGCGATGAACCACTTCCACAGCGATTACGGTAAGTGCAAAGCCGGCAGGAAAGGATATCACCGCCGCGGCGCTTCCGAGATTGAGGTGTCTGAGGCCAGCGAGCATCTGTAATACGACGATCTGCGAGATATATCCAAACAAGGAGTACTTCCCAAGTAGGATGAGTTCCTCTCGAATCCAGTTCGTTTGGTTGCCGAGAGTACCAACCAGGTAAATGATCGTTACGCTCAAAAGCGTTCCCACAACCTCAAGTGGATAAGGCACGTTCCACGTTGCTATCGCCATTGTGTAAAGAAGATAGGACAATACAAGCACATAGGGGTGCCGTACCAATGTGTTAACTACGGCAATGGGCCTGAATCCTGCCAATATTCCCAGCGTTCCGATAGCGACCATTTCCAAGTGTTGACTGTGCCCGCCGCTCAAGTCCAATATCGCTATCAGAGCGAACAAGCAAACACAACTAGCATGAAAACCGTATCTCCAGCCGCTTAATGGGACCATGAGAGTCCCGGACAACATGAGCAAGTAAGCAATAGGGACCAAAATATAGAAAGCCACGACCTTGCTGGTGAAGGTTCCGGTTACGAATATCGCTAGGACGCTCTTGACATCCAGGAAAGCGGGAACCGCGTTTCCAGCGGACAAGAAAGGGAGCAGGCTATTCCGAACAACGTTAAGGACGATAAAGATGGCTATAAGTTTTATTCCCCTTGTAAATAACCTCTTTACAAGTCGCGGGTCACCAACATCATACTTTGAGAGATAAACGTTGGAAATCATGAACCCCGTAATGAAGATAAAGGATGGAGTTAAAAACCGCAAGTATCGATAATATGGCCATTGGATTCCTATAAAATAGTTAAGCCAGTGGTAGAGAACCATGAAAAGCACCAATGCACCTTTTGTGAAATCGAGAGCGGGAATGCGCGTATCCTTCGCCGTGCTTGCAGTCGTCTGGATGCCTCGCGTCACCGGGGACCGAGTGCGAGATTCGAGTTCGCGGCCCATTTTCGCAGTCATTTCATGTGCCCCAGGGGTATTAGTCCGGTCCCTGCTTCATTCAGTACTTAGCCGAAAACGAGCCCTTGAGCCCCCAGAAGTGCTTCTCCACCAAGTGCCACGACATCAGAGCAAGCGCATAGGACAAGCCGATTCCGCCTGCCAAAGCAAGAAGCCAGAAAATGAACCTCGATTCCTCAGGCAAGCCGCTTGAAGCTTTTCGAACAGCCAAACCGTAAACAATGAAAAGTGGGTAATGGAAAACATAAATGGCGTAGCTGTACTTTCCAAACGCTCGCAGGATGGGTTTTCGCAATAAGGCGGCCTGCCGGGTGGGCGATCCTGAATACACGTAGGCATAAAGCACGAGGCATACGTAGATGAGGGCAAACGACGTGAAGCCATAAGTTGCCATCGAAGAGTTTCCGACGCTTGTTGATCGTCCTATTAGCAGCGCAGCGGATAGCGTCAGGACCCCGCAGGTAGCTGTCGCAAGCAAGAGGCGGCCATTTTGAAGTAATGAGAGCATCCTGTAATGTCTGACAAGTACGGCGGCGAGCGATCCCAAGGCCAAAGGCTCTACGCGAAATGGCGTCAACTCATAAAGAAACATTACCCCGAAGTTACTGTGCGCGTAGATACAGCGGAGGGCAAAGGATGCGCCGATGACGGCCAAGCACACATAAGGCAACCAGCGGCGTCCAGCGAAGAACACTACAACTGGCCAGAAGAGGTAGAATTGTTCCTCGACCGAGAGAGACCAGAAGTGGGCTAACCAATTTCCATGTTCGCCGAAGGCGAGTTTCCAGTTGGATAGGTGAAACCAGAACCAGGGCTCCGAAGAAGTGTTTATCGACTGCCAACCACCAAAATGATGAGCCAAGGGAAGCACTAAATGGAAATATGCAAATACATAAAGAATGTAAAGAGGGAAAAGTCTTAAAACTCTTCGAGCGTAGAAGGAGGAGAAGTAGTTCTTCGCATCGGCCGTGTCAAGCAAGATTCCTGTAATCAAGAATCCGGACAAAACGAAAAACAGGTCAACTCCCGACCATCCCAACTCCAGAAGGCCCGGAAAAAGCAGAGGGGGTAGGCCTTCAGATACGGGCATGGGTTGGATCATTCCGGAATGGCACAGCAAAACCAAGAGCACAGCGATACCCCGCACACCATCCAATTCCGGGATCAATCGGCGTGTGCTACTTCGACAACCCTGAACAACGGAAGGCGTTCGTTGCTCAATCTGCGAATTGGCCACTGTGTATCGAATCTCCCTTGTGCGGAAAGGCAATGCCGGTCAACCACGTACTAAAAGGCCGTAAGCGCCCCCGCCCCGTTCTCTTCGCTCTTAACTCGCCGATGTCGTTGAATGTTCCGGCGTTGTATCCAATTCCAGCAGTGGCCTGCGGCCCTTCGCCGGATAAAGTTTCTTTTGGGGCGCCAAGAAGCGGCGCAAAGGTGTACCCCAAACTCTCCGAACCGGTTCCAATTGTCCACATCGGACTTATCGTTTGGCGAAAGGACCGTGACTGTTCTTGCCAAGTCAGGGCTTTCAGCAAATGTTCGGGAGAGGAGTCCCGGACCAGTCGCGTTCAAAATGTGGAATTCCTCTTGAAGGAACGGAGGCGATCCCCGCATCATGGGCCGCACCCACTCCGGCTCCAACTGGCTCTTCACGCAGTTGTCGATGACGGCCTTGAGGAATGGGTGGCCCGGAGCAGTTCCAAACGCATAATTGCCCAGTATCCAATCCATGCCAAGATCGACACGCAGAAAGCGACTGACTGTCAGGGCCTCAAACGAAAATACACAGCTATGCTGCAACAACGGAGTGAGAGTCGACGCAAGCAATACATCGGTGTCAAAGTAAAAGCCGCCATAACGATATACCGCAAGATACCGAAAGAAGTCGCATTTCTGAATCGGATACTTGAAGGAGTTAAAGACGGGCAGGTACTGGGGGAACTCGTCGACGATAAACTGTTCGACCTGGGCGTCATCGAAGAAAATAAACTCGAAATCTGGATTCAACAGTCTTACATTCGCCATCATGGCTCGTGTAAGGAGGGGGAGGCTCACAGTCCTCGCCGTTTGGATAATACGTTTTGGTATTTGGCTTTGAGGGAGCACTGGACAAGTCGTCATGTCGTCACCGTATTATCGAGGTTCCAGCAATTTCGAATAGACATCTCTTGTCAGGTCAGCCACAGTATGCCAAGAGTGTCCGGAGAGAGCGTAGTCTCGGATCTCCTGACGTCGGTGGTCCTCCAACTCTCTATACAAGTCCGTCTCAAAATACTGCTGGACCGTACTGGCTAAGTCGTCAGGATCTCTTGGCTTACAAAGAAAGCCTGTTCTTCCCTGGACTATATCTTCCGAGAAGGAACCTACGTCCGTTGCGATTACTGGTAGGCCGTAGGCGTATGCCAAGAATAGAATCCCGCTTTGGAAGATATCGGTGTAGGGCAAAACAGCGACATCCGCTGCTTTGAAGTAGGTTTCGGTCTCGGGATCTGGAATGAACTCGATCTTCTGTAAGATCTTCTCCCGGTGTGGATCGCGCTCAATCGTCTGCTGGATCGATTGCCAGTACGCTTCGTATCCCTTCTTGCTCTCGCCAGCGATAATCAACCGGTAATTTCCCCGGGCGGCAAATTGTTGAAACGCGGCCACCAAATCCTCGAGGCCCTTGTATTGCTTGATTGCGCCGAAGAACAAGATGGCTTTCTCGTCATTTCGCAGCCCAAGCTTACTGCGTGCTTGGTCCTTCGTAAGGCCGGAAATTGGCACAGCGTTATTAATGCCGTAGGGAATGACGGAAATCTTCTTTGCTTCCACGCCGAACTGGCCGATGAGTTCACCCTTCATCTTGTTTGTGTGGACGAAAATATGATCCGTAAGCGCGTACTGACATCTCAATGTAATTCGGTTCAGCGTAGAGTCTTTTCCATCCCGCTTCCCGGCGTTCACATTATGAGCTGTCAAAACGACTGTTCTCCCCGCCATTTTGTACAACAACATCAGGAGCGTTCGGTCGAACACCGGGACTTTGTTGTTCCAGAGGATGTGAAAGATTCTCGGCTTGGCGGTCAAAGCATATCGAAACAGTCGGGCGTAGAAGACGAGAATTCTGCTGATCCTTCGCGCCAGGCTCGCGTTCTGCTGACTCCCGTGCAGATTCCGAAAGCGCGCACGCGAATTCCCTTGGAACTCGGGACCGTCGATTTCGTCGCTTCCTATGACCTCCACGGCCAAGTCCTGCTCGATCAGTGCCATTCCAAGGCCGACAGCGTAATGCCGGTCCTGCCCCCCGGTGAGTAATCCAATGTCCAGAGAGGCCTGGCGCCTCGGAGCATCCGCCTGAAGCTGCGGCCGGACTGGATGGGGAGGCTCACGCGCGGCGAATTCTCCGATCCCTCTTGTGTCTTGGCCGGTTTGCATCAAATAGCCCGTGCGGTGGAGTTGAGCACTGGCTCGATGCTGTCCGTCGATGGCGCGTCGAAGAATTGCCGGAACAGGAGTTCCATCGTCAGTAGCTTGTGTATCGCGGTCGTCGAGTTGCGATTTCCCCTCACATGCCCCTTTACCATCGCTTCAACGTTCCTCCGCTCCAAAAACGACCGCGAAAGAGTGCGCGGATCGAGCAGAATCTCCTGCACGTACCTGGCCAGCGCGTCGCGGTACCATACCCGGTAATGCAGAAACTTATGGCGCCCTAAAAAGATCCGCTCCAGATGGAGCGGAGAAATCCAGGAGTTCAATCGCGCCGCCCACTGCGGCATTCCGTAGTCGCAAGCGTATTCGGCCTTGAACGTAAATTCGAAGTAGGCCCTCGCCAAAGCGGATGTCAGCGGGCCAAGTGTGCCGCCCACCCCACGATCCGAAGGAATCCGCCGTAACGCAGGGCTCCCATCGCCGATCAACCGCAGCCGGACGTCCTCGCGCGGTGAGAGAGTCGCGGGTGCGCGGTAGACCGCGGCGACAAAGTCATTTGCCAAAAACGGGGAACGTACCGTAAGCTGCGTTTGCTCCAGCGCCAGCACTCCGTGGTGATACCACGGGGACTGCCGGAACGCGGCGAATGTTACTGGGTGTACGCGTCGAACCCTTGCATAAGTATCGTAGGCTCGACGAACGTTAGAGACCATCTCGCCGCGGAAAAGCCCGTCGGCCGGCAGCATCGGCTTGAACATCACTGCATGGCGGACAATCTCGCTGCCGTAGGTGCCCACCGCTTTGGCTGGTGCAATCTGACGAGCCTTTTCACTTACGTAAAGATCGGAGGCTCGGTACACATCCACGCCCCCTTCGGTCAGGTAAACCGTCCGCTCAGCGTAATGCGGAAAGCTCCTGAGGAACTCGTTCCCGACCGTGATTACCTGATGTGTCTGTCGGCAAGCGTCGGCCACTTTTTGCGCGATTTGTACATCGCGGCAGTCCCGAAACATGCCCCCGAAGGTGTACATCGGTACTGATCCCGCAGTTGGCCCATATTGCGCCAGAATCACCCGGGTATCCATTCCTCCTGTCAGTGCGACTGCGGTTCGCTGTGGGCCTTCAAAATAGCGCGGGAGGCTCTTCGCGAGCGATTCGCGCAATCCCCGGTAGTAGGATTCGGGATCCAGTGGCGCCTGTTCCTCCCACTCCTTTGGGTCGAAGTAGCTTTGCTTTTGCTTCAACGTTCCGTCGCGGAAAATCCAGCGAGAAGCTGCGGGCATCGCCGCAATATCCTTGAAGATGGTGCGATCCTCGAGCACACAGCTCAAGGCCAGAAACTCTCCGAGACCCTGCGGACACGCCAGGCGCAGATCGGGACGCGCCGCTAGGATCGCTTTGGCTTCTGCGGCAAAATAAAACGCACCCGTCGATTCGTGATAACACAGCCGATGCATTCCGTACCGGTCATTGAACAGCGTGACAGATCCGGTGATAGAATCAGCCAGCACACCGTGAAAGATCCCATCCAGGCTCGATGCAAAATGAGGATCATTCGCGGCAAGACGCAACAGAAATGCGGCTTGGCTCTCATCGTCTTCCTCCGCCAGACCCTGGTGCCCGTACTCCTCTCCGGAAAAGATCAACGTGAGATCCCGTTTTCGGTCACGCAACGGCATGCCGTCGGAAAACGAGTCTTCGATTACCGTCCAGCCTGCGTACACGCCGAGCGATTCGTCGATCCACGTACCCGTCTTATAAAACGGCTCGTGTCGCATCGACGAAACCATCCGCATAAGCTGCGGTTCGGCCCATTGGCGCGGCCTCTTCGTAATCAATCCCACAATCCCCGGCACGGCTTCTCCTAAAACTCCATTTGATACGGGCATGTCGGCCCAGTCTGCCGTGGACTCCGCAGCGCCACGGTAGACAGATTCACTCGCGCCTCGGCAACCTTCGTAGACACGGTTGTTCTGGCCTGCCCTGAATTGGTCAAACCATAAGCAATCTGAAGATTTCGTGTTGTCGGATGCATAAGCGCGATAGCGGGCATTTGCGGTAAGGGATCGAAGTGAAATGGTGATAACTGTTCGGCGGGCGGACCTGGGTTCTTGATCAAGGCGAACGATCTAACTGGCTCATTTATGATTGGAAGTGGAGCCGGCGGGAGGATTTTCACGCTCCATCTGCCGATTACTATTCGGCTGCTCTGATTGAGCTACACCGGCTTATGAAACTTCTTGAACAACCACGCCCTCGCTCGTACTCCGGCTGATATCACCGGATGAGGAAGAATGCCAATAAGGCGCCGATGAAGATTTGCCTTCATGCAAATCCTTCCCCAAGCTGTTATAGGAACGAAATACCTGGGAATCAGAATGTTGGTGAACCCATTGCGAATCTTAAACTCTCGTAACGGTGTATCCCGTTTCTTTCCGTAATCATAAAGCCCGTAACTGAGATGTGACATACCGCGCTCTTCGCAGATCTCTACTGCTTTGGCCAACAAGGCATTAGCCGGCCTCTTATCAGATTGACTCGCCTTCACGGTCAAATTCAGGATCGCTGCCAAATCTTCTCGATAAACCAGATGCAGGAACCCGATCATTTCCTCGCCAGAATACGCACAGATGAAATCGCATCTTCCGTTGAATTCGCCGTAACGCTTCCACGTTTCCTCAATAGTCAGTCCATAATAGGCATTCTTCATGCCTTGGCGAAGTGGAGAATCGTCGTTCACTGCCCGAATTCCTTCAGCGACGGTCTCGTCTAACTCTCTCACCGTAAGTACGACGCCGCGCTTTTGGGAGCGCCTTACGTTTTTTCGAGTTTCCTGCGGTAAACCTTCCCACCAGTCTTTGAACTTGACAACTGGTATGGCTGCCACACTCTCCCATTCCATCGGGTACGAATATCTCGGCTGGGTCACAGGGAGTTGTTGAGCAAACGTAAAAATATCAGCCTTTAGCAACTCCCTATCGTTCTTGAGGGCTGAAATGTATGGTTCGGGAGTGTCGATCTCTCGCTCCCGCATTTCTTCGCCGCGAATCTTCGCGATTTTCAACCGCTTGCCCGTGGTGATGAGTATGTCGCCATTGACTTCGATGCCAGGAATCGTAACCCATCGTCCTTTGGTCCTGACCTCAACGGAATGAACAGCGTGGATCATGCTGGTATATGGGAACTCTGTACCCATGTGACTATTCTTTCGAACCGAATTCTTCACGTTTGCCGAGGGCACAAGCACGTCATCTTTCTCGCTTCGGCAACAGCGCTCATGCCGCTCGAACGTGTCGACGGTCGGGGTTTACGGTGACCAATGGACGCCGGGATTTCAAATTGCGTAGCCCGTCGCTATGCGCACATCGGCGAGGAGTTGAACGAGGTCACCGCCGGTTAGGAACTGATATTCTTCGGGATTCACTGGGTGCGTTTCGATCTCGACCGAACATTTCCGGGCCAAGGCGACAAACCGTCGCAGTCGGTGAGGTTCAAGCGGCGTGATCGAGAAGAAGAAATCCGTAAGCCGGTGCCGTCGAGAGAGTATGAGATCAATGGTCCGTCGATAGAATCGATTGCCCCAACCCTTCTCGCCTCGGCTGAAAGAGAAGCTTCGCCTCACTATGAGGTTGGGTGGGAGCAGCCGTCCCGCGAGAATGTCGGTGCATAGGTGCATGTGATGGTGGCCGTCTATCCGTGTCGGGAACGCTCCGTAAATCCTCCGATACTCCTCAATCTGGGCGGACACCAGATGCTCGAACGAGCGGGTGAGCGAAGGGTGAACGAGAGCGGGTGCAAGGCGATGCCGTCGCAAGCAGGACGCCACTTTCCCCTGCAGTTCTAGGAGCGCCGGCGGGCAACTTGGCGCGGAGAACGGGGCGGTAAGATTCAGGTGAAGGCCAGTATCGATTCCACGATCGCAAGCAATCGCGGCAGCTCGCTCGGAGTCTTCCATGAAAACCATAGCGCTGGTTGAAGATAGAACTCCACGGGTCGAGCACTCCAGGATACTTTGCGTCGTTTCCCGATTTCGTCCCCAATCATCTGCATTGAGGATAAGGAGCCCCGCACCCAAGGATCTTTCGGTGCGCATGGCTCCTTGGCACTCGTGAATCATGGAATTGTGCGGCCAGCCCACTCGCACGTCAGATCCGATCCAGAGTGTTGGGGATTGCGGACTTGAATCTGGCGAGGGGATTGCCAAGAAACGCCTTCAGCCGGCCGAGTTGCTCATTCCGGATGAACCGTCGCATTTCAGTAGAAATCGCCATGTCATAGCGGCGAAGCAGCCCCCACCAGTAGCCCGCGCCGAGTAACAACCCGCCAAGCACAAACGGCCTTTTGGTCATCTGGTACATCGTTCGGAAGATTTCCCAGGCCGGGTGATTACCGAACTTGTAATCCTTGATGCCCTGGCTGAACGAGGCCCGCCACCTGCCATGGGCTGCGGTTCCCATCTTACGGTGGTGATGCGTCACTTTCTCGGTGAACGTTCGTGTCTTCCACCCTTTCATTCGGGCGGTGATCTGTGCCATGTGATCGATGCCGCCACCCTTCAGTGGCACATACCCGCCAATTTGGTCGAAGCATTGACGCCGAAAGAGTTGGCACGCACCGGAAACATTCGCCTTGCTCGAGAAGCGGTAATTGTACATCTCTCCCGAGTCTTCCTGGAATGGCGTCCCAACCAAGCCTAGCGTGGGATCCTCCGCCAGTTTTTGCAAAAGGAACGCGAAGTGCCCTTCCTCAAATGAGAGGTCGCCGTCCAAACTTCCAATGACTTCGTACGGCAAGTCCCTTACCTGGGCATAACCCGCATTAAACGCATGCACCTTACCGGCGAAGTGACGTTCACCGCGCTCCGGCATACGGATCAGTTCCATCCACGAGTGCTCCGCCGCGTACCCGCGGACGATTTCATCGGTCGCGTCTGTCGAGCCATCACTGACAATGATCCATTTGAGCGGTTTGACGGTCTGCGTGACGACGGACTCTATGGTCAGCTCGATGAATTTCGCCTCATTTCGCGCAGGCGTGATCAGGACGTAGCTCGGGAGCATCGCGGTTTACAGGGATAGCGGCGCCATCATGAAACTCGAGACAGCGGCGGCGACCTCTTGCTGGCGCTCCGCAAGGAGATGCGGGAACATCGGCAGTGACACGATTTCCACGGCCGTGGTCTCAGACACTGGAAAGGCGCCCTTCGCCAATCCGAGATCCTGATAGGCTTTCTGCAGATGCAGCGGAATGGGATAGTGAATGCCCGTGCCGATTCCCTTCGATCCCAGATACTTCATGAACTCGTTGCGCTCCCGCACCCGCACCACAAACAGGTGATAGACCGCTTTGCTCCATTCCGGCTCGTAGGGCAGGAGAGGAGCACTCTCCAGTCCGGCGAATACCTCCCGGTAACGAGTCGCCGCGGCGCGGCGCTGCTCGGTCCACTCCGGGAGATGCTTTAGCTTCACTCGCAGGATCCCGGCCTGAATCGAGTCCAGACGGCCGTTGTAGCCTTCTATGTCGTGATAGTACTTCCGCGCCTGCCCGTGATCGCGCAACATACGCATTTTCCGCGCCATCTCCGGATCGTTAGTCGTCACCGCGCCGGCTTCGCCACACGCTCCAAGGTTCTTCCCGGGATAAAAGCTGAACGCCGCCGCCACACCCATCGACCCGGCTTTTCTCCAGCGATCGTCCTTTTTCGAAAAGTACTCCGCTCCGTGCGCCTGGCACGCGTCCTCGATCACGATCAGCTTGTATTTCCCGGCGAGTTCCAGAATCGGGTCCATATCAGCCATCTGGCCATACAAGTGAACCGGGATAACGGCCTTCACTCTGGCTTTTGTCTTTCGGTCGACCAGGTTTCCGCTTGCCGAGTCAACGTCGCACTCGGTCTCGAGATACGCCCGCAGCTTTTCCGGATCGAGATTGTACGTTGCCTCGTCGATGTCCACGAATACGATCCTCGCACCGGCTTGCGAGATTGCTTCGGTGGTCGCAATGAACGTGTTCGGTACCGTGACGACGGCGTCGCCAGGTTCCACACCGGCCGCGATGAGCGCAAACCGCAGCGCATCTGTACCGCTGCCAACCCCGACGCAATGGCTTGTGTCGCAGTATCGGGCGAAATCTTCTTCAAAGTCCTGCACCATCGGTCCGCCAATGAACCCGGCTGTCTCGATCGCCGTTTCGAAAACTTTGCAAAGATCTTCTTTCAGCTCCGCGTGCGGAGTCACTAAATCGAGAAAAGGTATTTTCATCGTTTCACTCATTTCGCGCTCCCTACCGGCATGGCCATGGACAGCAGGATGCGAGCCGCCACCACCGTAGAAGCCGGGACGTCGTTCGTAACGACGCCCCGGCGCCCACCTTGGCCGGAATCGTCGCACTCGGTTCGATGGAAGCGCCCTTATTCACCAGAGTCGTCATATTGTACCTGGCGCTACGCGGGCGATCTTTGGTATCTTGGCAAACGCTCTGAACTTCTGCACCGAAATCGCAGCCGTCCATTCTAATGAATTGAGTCAGCTTTCTGTGCTTGCCGAGTTTCACGTAGGGGGCCATGCCTTTCTTTCAATTCAACGATTCCACCGCGGCTTCGAGCATGCGAACAATTCTCAAGCCGGCAACGCCATCTTTTGCAGGAGGTTCAGCGTTTTCGAAGCGGTGAACCAAGCATGCCGGCCCCCATGGGCGCCAATGTCGCTTCCATGCCGCGTTCGGGCCGCGATTAGAAGCTCCGGCTCGGATCAACGATAGTCCGGATGAGCTTGTTGAGCAGATTCATCCCTTCGAACAGGTCAGTTCCGGCCGGAGGCGGATTGAAAGCCAATTCCGCGGCGAGAGATCGGAAAAGTCCCTCGGTGTGGGCGATATCGCAGACGCCATGCACGTCCGTGTACTCGAACTCCGACGATCCCTGCTTGGCCGCCAGGTCCGCGAGGTACGCCATGAACCTCTGAATGAACCCCTCGAAGAAGGCCATCATGACAAGGATCGGGACGCCCGAGAGCTTGCCGACGAACAGACGGACCTTAGTCAGATCCTCCTGGACGGCCATCGCGTCATGATCGGTCGGTAGCGCATGGGCCGCGAGCGTGAACGTCCGAAGCATCCGCGGATGGGAATCGCGCACCTCTTCATTGAGGTTTTCGAGGATATTCGAGCGGGCCGCGTCCGTGCTCGTCGCGAGATAGGCGCCGGTCATCCAGTAAATAAAATTGCCTTCGAGCACAGAGGAATATCGGGCAATAATCCCGCGCCTCTGGTCGCTCGAAACCCGCTCAAGGCTTGGAAGCCATGCCATCAGCTCGTCGATGGCGCGCTCTACATCCCGCTGAATCGATACCTCGAGCGTCGCGCTCTCCGTAACTGCCGCTACAGTAGCCATAGTCCGTCCCTTTCGTATTACCGTCTTCTCGCAGCAGCGCAGACCTACAAGAGGCGATCTGCCGCGCTCCAGGTGCTCGGATTGACCGATATTCTGCGTCTCGTAAAACAACGCCGCCCATCCTTAGAAATTCAGCCGCCAGAGCGGCAGCCAGCGTATCTGTTTGTTTTTAAGTTAGGTTTTCGGCTTGCAATAAGCTTGTGCCGTTAAAAAGTGCCAAGTTCGGTCGCAAAATTAGGAACCGGCGACAAACCTTGAATGCTTTGGAGGGGATGCTTCAACTTCGCTCGCAGGATGCCCGTCTGAATCGAGTCCAGCCGGCCATCGTAACCTTCAACGTCGTGGTCGTATTTGGTCGCCTGCCCGTGATCGCGCAGCACGCGGATTTTCTGGGCGAGGTCGGCTTGGTTCGTCGTCACCGCCCCGGCCGCACCGCATGCTCCGAGGTTTTTCCCGGGATAGAAACTGAACGCAGCCGCGAGTCCCATCGAGCCGGCCTTCTTCCACCGATTCTCCTTCCTCGAGAAATACTCCGCGCCGTGCGCCTGGCAGGCGTCCTCAATGACGATTCGGTTGAAGCGCTCGGCCAACTCCAGGATTGGGTCCATGTCGGCCGTCTAGCCATAAAGGTGAGCCGGCACCACAGCCGTCCATTGCGCCGCCTTTAAATCCCGCGGTGTCCAGAGCCTTGGTGAAGACTGCAAGTAGCTCTTCCCGAAGCTCCTGATGAGGAGTAACCAGATCTAAGAAAGGGATGCTATGGTTCACAATCACTTTGTGCTGCCGCCAGCCGCCGCGGATGCCAGTAGTCTCAATGTCCGGGCCGGATTGCCAGCTACGACCGCATAAGCCGGGACATTCTTCGTCACCACGCTCCCCGCGCCCACGATCGCGTTCTCGCCGATCGTCACGTTCGCCAGAATCGTCGCGCCCGATCCGATCGAAGCGCCTTTCCTGACTAACGTCTTCTCGACCTTCCAATCGCTCTCCGTCTGCGGCCGCCCGTCCTCGGTCGTCGCCCGCGGATAGCTATCGTTCACGAACGTCACGCCGTGGCCCACGAAGACGTTATCCTCGATCGTCACGCCTTCACAGATAAACGTGTGCGTCGAGATCTTACAATTCCTCCCGACCTTCGCGTTCTTCTGAATCTCCACAAACGTCCCGATCTTGCTGTGATCCCCCACCTCGCAGCCGTAGAGGTTCACAAAATTGAAAATCTTCACGCCCTCGCCCAGCTTCACGTCCGCCGCGATGAACTGATTCCCGTTCACGCGTAGACCGCCTTGCCTTTGCCCTTCAACGATTCCTCCGCCGCTTCCAGCATTCGCACCACACGCAGCCCCGCCGCCCCGTCGTTGAAAGGCGTCGCGCCGTCCTGTATACAATCGGCGAAGTAACCCAGTTCCGCCCGCAGCGCCTCCATTTGTTCGATCTTCGGCGCCCACATGTCCCCGCTCCGGTAACTTACCAGAAGGTCGTACACCCCCTCCCGGCTTGTCATCTTGACGCCCTTGTCGTAGATCTTGATCTTCTCGTCCGCTTCCAGATCGTTCCACACCAGCATCTTCTTCTCGCCGCCAATCAGCGTCGTCCGCACCTTCACCGGCGACAACCAGTTCACGTTGATATGCGCGATCATGTTATCCGGGAAATACGCCGTGATATACGCCACGTCGGTCAACCCGTTCAAGTGCGATTCCCCGGTCGCCACGATCGTGTCGGGCGTCTTTCCGAATAAGTAATCTACGATCGATAAATCGTGCGGCGCCAGGTCCCAAATGACGTTCACATCGTGTTGGAACAGCCCCAGATTTACCCGCGTCGAGTCATAGTAAAACAGCTTCCCCAGCGCGTCCTCGGCCACAAGCTGCGAGATCTTCTTCACGGCGCCCGTGAACAGAAACGTGTGGTCCACCATCACCCGCAGATTGTTCCGCGCCGCCAATTCGATCAACTCCTCGGCTTGCGCCGATGTGGAGGTGAACGGCTTTTCGACGAAAATGTGCTTGCCGTTCTCCAGCGCCTCCTTGGCCAGATCGAAATGCGTCCAAACCGGCGTGATCACCGCGATCGCGTCGATATCCGGCGAACTCAGAAGCTCGGCCACATCGGAGGTGACATGGACGTCCGGAAACGCCAGTTTCGCTCTTCGCAGCGCCTGGGGACTCCTGTCGCAAATCGAGACCACCTGCGCTTGCTCCAGCACGCGGAGGTTGCGGACGATATTCGGTCCCCAATATCCGTAGCCGATCACGCCGAATTTAATCATGCTCTTTCTCCCGCCTCGTTCTTAGTAAGCGCCGCTGCCCGAGAAGACCGCCCGCGGAGTGCGCAACAAAATCTTGATATCCAGCCATACCGACCACGCTTGCGCGTAAGTCAAATCCAAGCGCACCATGTCGTCGAACTTCATCGTGCTTCTTCCCCCGATCTGCCATAATCCTGTGATCCCCGGCTTCACCGAAAGTAATCGCCGCTTATGCCAGATCGCGTAGCAATCGAATTCGTAGGGAACCGGCGGCCTCGGCCCCACCAGCGACATATCGCCCATCAAGACGTTGATGAATTGCGGCAATTCATCCAGGCTCGTCCGCCGCAAAAATCTTCCAACCGTGGTTACACGTGGATCTTTCGTCAGCTTATAAACGCCCGGTTCCCCTGGTAACGCTTCCTCGCTTGCGTTTACTCCCGATATCAAGCCCCTCACAAACTCTTCGTGAATCGCCGGATCGTTGTCCGAGCACATCGATCGGAATTTAAGGAACGTGAACCGGTGGCCATGCTGCCCCACTCTCTCCTGCCGGAAGAGCACCTTGCCTTTCGAAGTAAGTTTGACCGCCAGCGCGACGGCGGCGAAAACCGGCGCAAAACAAAAGAGCGCGACCAGACTGCCCGCAATGTCCACCGAACGCTTCATGAGGCGCGATATCCTCTTTGGGTCCAGCTCCGGTTCCAGTTCGGGATACAACATTCGATCCGATGGATTCTTGGCGCCGTTTTCATCCCGGCTCTCCGGGAAAACGTGAAACGAGATTTTGATTTTGTCGATCTGTTCGATCGCCAACACGCCGCTCAGCGCCTTGGTAACCCGCGTCAGCAACGCCTCCGCCACCGTCCTGCCATCCGTCGTGCCGATATCCGTGAAAATAACTCCAATGATCGCGCCGCCCTTATACCAACCCTTGACGTCGGTCTCCCTCGTCGACCGCGAAAGCGCCCGCAAAACCGTTACGAGCAGAGTGTCCGCGTTTCCGATGCGAACGAGGCTATCCGAGTCGAGAAGCATGAGCACAAAGCGCATACGCGAGCGCTCCGTTCTCCTGCGCTCCAGACAGAGCATTCTTCGAAACGAGTCTTCCGGGAGAACGTCGGAGACGGCTGTCCCATCGCCGGCAAGCGTGTGTTCGATCGGCGAACGAAACACGATCTTCGGGTGTACTATGCTCGACATACGCTCAGGCACCTTTTGATTTCGGGCGATTCATTGGGGCCGCGAGAAATTGCACGCGCGCTAACTCGCGGAGGACAAGGAGAGCTTTGTTCGGGAATTTCGGCGATCGCCGTTGCCGAAGCCGGTTAGACCGCCGCGGCCTCGTGCCCCGTCATCGAGAGATCTCGTATCGGAGCCATCATCGGACCGATCGGCCTCACCCAATCGCGGTCGATCTCCGCTGAGACCGACCTCTGCAGCATCGAGATCGACACCACCACGCGCCAGACGCCCTTGAAGTTCACTATTTTCCCTTCGACGCCCTGAAGCGGCCCCTTCTGAACGACGATATCCTGTCCCTCGCGCAGGAATGGCCACGGCTTCGACGCCATGCCCGAGTCCACCAAACGGCGCAGTGAGGCGACCTCGTTCTCGGGGATGGTCAACCACCTTCCCGCGCTGTTCACGATCCCCAGAATCGACGGCATCGTCACCACCCGCACCGGACTCTCCAAGTCCAATTGGCAAAACAGGTAGCCCGGAAACAGCGGCATCTCCAGCACCTTTATACGGTCCGACCATCTACGCCGCACCGAATACGTCGGGTGTAAGGGTTGGTAACCCTGCGCCTCAAGCATCGCCGCGGTGATCGCTTCGCGCTGGCTTTTCACACGCAGCGCGAACCAAGGAAACGTGCTCATCGACATGTTTGGGATCCCTCCGAGATTTGGGCAGGCTGCCGCCACAAGGAGTCACACCAGGCTTGAATAAGAAGCGGCAGCGTGCAACCGAACTCCCGTAGTCGGAAGTGCGTAAGATTTAACCGACCTAGCCTGCAAACGATCTTGAGGCAACCGCCGTCCCTTGTCAATCATTTTCCAAGTATTGGTAGTTCCAGTACCTTACCTAATCGGCCAGGAAAGCCACTCCCTCTAACGAATTGTTACGTCCCTCGATGCGCCACTTACCGGCACGTTCCGGAGGCGGAACGAATCGAAGGGATGCGAAGTAAAACGGAACGATCTATGTCTTCTCCGGCCTTGGTGAAATCGGGGCGCCGGCTTCGATCGGTGGAATCTGCCGCGGACGCGATCACGGCTTGCAAGCGCCGTCCCCGTGCGCTTTCAATGCCGAAGGCAAGCTCGCTCGCGCAGGGCCGGTCCTACTGCGGTGACTATTTGTTCGTTGGGTTCGGAGGTTCTTCGCCGGATTATCTGGGGCGGCTGGTGGGATTTGAACCCACGACATCCAGAATCACAATCTGGCGCTACTACCAACTGAGCTACAGCCGCCACGCACTCTTTTCACTTTACCATTCCGGAACTTTCAGGCGCTATCCTGGTTCATTCACACAGTGTCCCGTCTCGCGGGATCAACCAAAAAACGATGTTCGCAAAACTTTCCTTCGCTTTCCTTATTCTGCCTCTCGCCGGCCGGACCCAGAGCGTCCTCACCGCAAACTACGACAACAATCGCACCGGCGCGACGCTCGCCGAACGCATCCTGACCACTTCCAACGTCAACGGGACTCAGTTCGGCAAACTTTTCGCCTTTCCCGTCGACGGCCAAGTCTACGCGCAACCGCTCTTCGTCCACGCACTCCCGCTCCCGGGGAAGGGAACTCTCGACGTTCTCTTCGCCGCCACCATGCACAACAGCGTCTACGCCTTTGACGCCACCGGCGCCACCGGACTCGCCCCGCTCTGGCATGTGAATCTCGGCGTCTCCGTCGAACCGATGGATCTCAACGACACCGACCCGAACGCCGGTCCCGCCGGCATCTACGCCGACATCCAACACGAAGTCGGCATTCTTGGCACTCCCGCCGTCGATCCGTCCACCTTCACCCTCTACGCCGTCGCCTTCACTAAAACCAACGGCGTTCTCTCCTATCGTCTCCACGCGCTCGACCTTGCCACCGGCGCCGAAAAATTCAACGGCCCCGTTGAAATCGCCGCCACTGTCCCCGGCAATGGGTGGGACGCCGTCAACGGCCAAGTCGCTTTCAACGCCGCCATGCACCTGCAACGCCCCGGCCTGCTGCTCTTGAATGGCGCCGTCTACATCGGATTCGGCTCCCATGGCGACTTCGCCCCCTGGCACGGCTGGCTCTTCGGCTATGACGCCTCCAATCTCCAGCATCAAACCGCTCTCTTCAATTCCACCCCGCAACAGGCCGCCGGTTCGTTCTGGGGCGGCGGAAGGGGGATCGCCGCCGATTCCCAGGACATTTACGCCTCCACCGGCAACGGAAACTACGACGGCCAGCAGGCCTGGAGCCAAAGCGTCCTCCGCCTTACCGCCAACGGCAATTCCTCCGTCGCCGATTGGTTCACGCCCTCCGAATGGGACACGTTAAATAGTTCCGACGTCGACCTCGGTTCCAATGGCGCCGTCCTCATCCCCGGTACGAATCTGCTCTACGCGATCGGCAAGGAAGGCCAGCTCTTTCTCCTGGACCGCTCCAATATGGGCCGGGAGGTGATGTCGAATACTCAGGCCATACAGAACTTCCCCGTCACCGATTCCTCCGTCACGATCGCCGAGAACTTGGCGGGCTTCTTCATCTTCAACACCGCCTATTGGGACCAGCCCGGCGCCTCGATGCTCTACCTCTGGCCCTTCAACGAGTCCCTCCGCTCTTTCAAATTCACCAACGGCAGCTTCGAAGCCACCCCTTCCGCCATCAACACGACCGCCCAAAACGCCCTCCCATTCAGCGGATTCTCGGTCTCATCGAATGGCACCGTCCCCGGCACGGGAATCCTCTGGGCCACCTCCGTTACCAACGGCACCTTGCCAGCCCCCGGCACTCTGCGCGCCTTCGATGCCACCAATATCGCCACCGAACTCTGGAATAGCGACGCCGTCCCCGCTCGCGACTCCCTCGGCAACTTCACCAAATTCGCCAATCCCACCGTCGCCCGCGGCCGCATCTACGTCCCCACCGATTCCCAACAAATCGCCGTCTATGGCCTCCTTTCAAACGTTCCCGGCATCGCCACCGTGGTCAATGCCGCCAGCTTCCAGGGCGGCGCCGTTTCTCCCGGCGAATTGATCACCCTCTTCGGCGATTCCATCGGCCCCGCCACCCCTTCGAGCGCGTCTCCGGCCCAGGGCGCCCGCTTTGCAACCACCCACGCCGGCCGTCAATTGACCTTCGACGGCCACCCTGCCCCCTTACTTTTCGGCTCCAGGGGCCAAATCAACGCCGTCGTCCCGTTCGCCGCCGGGGGAACCACGCAAATGAAGCTCACCACACCCGCCGGAACCTCCTACACCCTCTCTCTTCCCGTCTTCTCCGTCGTCCCGGCCATCTTCACCCGGGACTCCTCCGGCTCCGGCCAAGGCGCCGTCCTCAACAGCCCCGGGCTCTCCAAGAACTCCCCTTCCAACCCCGCCCCGCGCGGTTCCACCGTTACTATTTACCTCACCGGAGCCGGGCCTTTCACCTCGCCCCTGAACGACGGCGCTCTCGCTCCTGCCGTCGACCCTCCCTTGGTGCAGCTCCCCATTACCGTCACCATTGGCGGCGAGCCCGCCTCCGTGTCTTATCAAGGCGCCGCGCCCGGCCTGGTCGCCGGCGTCGTCCAGGTCAACGCCGAAATCCCCCCCGATATCTCGCCCGGCCCCGCCGTTCCCTTGACCCTTACCGTCGGCGAAACCCCGGCTCAAAACTCCGTCACCGTCGCCGTTGACTAGCGTTTCGTTACGTTTGTAAAGATTTGTGAAACGTACGCCGAATTCTCCCCGTCCTAGAAGCAAGCCGGTTATACAAGAATCTGGCCCACACAACGAAAGGACAAGCGATGCGCACGTTCCCCCTCGCCTTTTTGACTCTGCTCTTCGGCACTCTAGCCTGCGTTCCGGCATTCGCCCAATCATCTGACGATTTCCACAAGAACAACATCATCGTGGACCTTGGAGCCGCTGTGCCCATGGGATCGGCGACCAATTATCTCGGAGCGGCCCCACTCGTCTCCGTCGGTTACGGCTACCGCTTCAACAAATGGTTCCAGGCCGACGCCGGCTTTCAGGTCGCCTTTGGAGCAGCGCACAATCAGAATGCCGTCCAGACCGATCTTGGCCCCGTCCAGGGCGGCGACCACGAGTATATGATTCCGCTCGGCGGACGGATCTTTATCCCCACGCCGTTCAAACGGATCGAAGTCTCCGCGGGCGGTGGCGCCGCCTATCTCCATTACTCGGAAACCGCCCCTTCCAACGGCTACTATCAAAACAATTGCTATACCTGCACCTCTCGCGGCGGCTGGGGCGCTTACGGCCTCGGCAACGTCTCATACTTCCTCGACGAGAATCGTAACTTCCACGTCGGCATGACCTACGAGTTCATCGCCGCCTCCACCAACGGCCAATCCGTCGGCAACATCCCGGCCAACAAAACCACCGACCATTGGTCCAACATCATGGTCGAATTCGGTTTTAGCTTCTAGCCGGCCACTCGGCGCCGGCCGCCCTTCGCAACGCCTCCGGCGTATCGCTTACACTGGAGGCCGGTCCCGTCCGCCAACCCATCTCGCTTGCCTTCCTCTCTTGCCATTTTCGGCGGAACTTTCGATCCCGTCCATCTCGCGCATCTCACCGTCGCCCGCGAGGCCGCCGGAGCCTTCTCCCTCGACAGCGTCCTTTTCGTTCCCGCCGCGCATCCGCCGCATAAGGACGACCTTGGCTGCGAGAGCTTCGAACATCGCTACCGCATGGTCGAGCTCGCCTGCCAGGCCGACCCTCGTTTCGTTCCCTCGCGGATCGAGGAAGGAGCCGAAAAGAGTTACTCCATCCTCACCATCGAAAAGTTACGTCCTCAGACCACCGATCTTTATTTCATCATTGGCGCCGACGCTTTCGCCGAAATTCATAAGTGGCGCCGCTACCGCGAAGTCCTCGCCTTAACCCAATTCATCGTCGTCACACGGCCCGGCCACGGCTACGTTTCGCCGCCCGGAGCCATCGTGCATCGGCTCGACACGCTCGCGCTTCCCGTGTCCTCCTCCGAGATCCGCCGCCAACTCGCCGCGGGCGAAATCCCGCCGGAACTTCCTCCCGCCGTCGCCTCATATGTCGTCCGCCATCGTCTCTATCAGTGGCCCTCCGGCGCCAGCTCTCCGTAGACGGGAGCCGCTCCTCACCGCCGTTTGCGGGAGTATCTCAAAACGCTTTCGGCGAGAATCGATCCGAGGCCCCCCAGCAGAACGGGTCCGCGCCATCGCATCGGCAATCCGAGCCTCGGCGCCAGTAACCACATCGCCGCCAAACATATCGCGATGGCCGCCGCGAAACTGCCATCTTCGACGAACAACCCAACCAGCTCGCCGAGAACGGACTTCATCCAGCGCATCGCCGTCAAATGCCCGCCGCATTTACACCGCGTGGTTCCCGCCCCATCCGGCAAAGCGGAACCAGCAAAGCGGCGATGCAAAGGTAGGCCGCGGCCAACGCAGGAATCGACCAATCCGCGCCCGGCCATTCCACGCCCATCCCCTCGCCGGCCCAGAACGTCCCAAACGCCGATAGCAGCACGCCCACCGCGAATTTCAGCGCGTTCTCGGGCACCGACGCCAATGGACGATGCACCGCGAATCCCAACGCGGCCACAACCACCAGCGCTCCCAACGCGCCGGCGCCGGCGGGCAGCATCAAGCCCGCTCCGCCCGCGCCGATGGCGACGACGATAAACACCACTTCCGCGCCTTCGAGCATCGTGATCTGGAACGCCGCCGCAAACGCAACGCGGTCCCACGAACCCGCGCCGCGATGGATCCTCCGCAGGGACTCGGTGCTCTTCCGGAACGCCTCGCGCTCATCGTGAAGCGCCATGCGTCCGGCCGCGCGCAGGATCGCCTTCCGCAGCCAGCGCAGGCCGAAGAGCAGAAGCAGGCTCCCGACGGCGAGTTGGATCTCGCCCAGCGGCGCCCGGGTGAGCGCTCCGCCAAGCAACACGATCAGCCCCGCAAGCGTGGCCAGCGCCGCGGCGCAGCCACTCAACGCCCCTCGCCATCCGCGCACGCTCCCGACCGCCAGCACCACCGTTAACGCCTCGATGAACTCCACTAGCGAGGCCAGGAACGACGCCAACCCCGACGCCGCGCCATGTGTCCAAATCGTATGCATTCCGTTCGCCGGCTGGAGGCCCTTCCACATCGTAGCCGATGCGCCCCGCTCCCGCCGCGCGCGCATCGATCGATGATCGATGGCACGGATCCGGGCGATTTTTAATTTAACTCCGCCGGCTCCACGGGTGCCGGCCGAACACCACCGTTTCCCGGCCCCCTCCGGCATCCATATCATAGGCGGCTGGAGCGGCGGAAGCCTCCGGGAACGCCTTCAAAATCGCGATCGGAACGGAATCGCGCTCCACGATCACGTCGCCTTCCTCTCGTAGCGCCGACAACAGCGCGGCGAGCGATCGGGGTACTTCGGATTCATCGACATGTTTTGCGGACATCGGTCACCTTGGACTCTTTCTGCAACCATTAGTCGCCGGCGGGGCGCTTCGCTCTCCATAAGAATCCCGCGCGCCGCGACGCCGCCCTCGCTGCCCGGCTTCCCGGTTGCCGCATCGCCCTCCGCGATGGGATATGATTTTTGTTCCCGGCCGATGGTATGATTTCTCGCATGGCTCCCAGCGGTCCTCGCTGCGAAGACGAAGGCTGGGCTCGAATTCAGATGAACACGATACAAACCTCCGAAAACCCAACCCCCGGCCGAAGGCGTTTTTTTCAAACGGCGATCAACGGCCTGGGCGCCCTGATTACCGGCGCCATCGGCATCCCGGCTCTGCTCTACCTGGTGCTTCCGCCGGGCGGTAAAAAGCGCTCGCAGTGGGCCGACGCCGGCGACGCTTCCCGGTTTGAGCCGCACAAGCCCCAGGAGGTCACCTATCGGCGGAACCGCGTCGACGGATGGAAAGTTTCGAGCGAAAAGGCCACGGCATGGGTCGTGAAGAATGCCAACGGGGAATTGTCCGCCTTCTCGCCGTGGTGTACCCACTTGGGTTGCGCATACCACTGGGAGGACGACAAGCAGGAATTCGTCTGCCCTTGCCACACGTCGTTTTTCTCGATCGACGGCAAGGTCTTGTCCGGCCCCGCACCGCGTCCGCTCGATCGCTATGAAGTCACCGTCAAGGGCAACCGCGTCTGGCTCGGCCCTCTGCGCCCCGAGGACGCGGGTCGGGCATGAACCGTCTGCGCGTTGTCACGCAGTGGTTGGAAGACCGTACCGGGATCGAGAGTGCCGTCAAAACGTTTCTCTACGAGGACATTCCCGCCTCGAGCGGATGGCACCAGGTTTTCGGCAGCGTGGTCTTGTTTCTTTTCCTGATCCAGATTTTCACCGGAACGCTGCTCGCCTTCAACTATGCCCCCACCCCTGGGGAAGCGTACAGCAGCCTGAAATTCATCGTCAACGACGCCGCCTTCGGGCGCACAATCCGCGGATTGCACCACTGGGGCGCGAGCATGATTATCGTCATGGCCGTGCTGCACATGGCGCAGGTTTTCATCTACGGAGCGTACAAGAAACCGCGGGAGGCGACGTGGATGGTGGGCGTTGTTCTGCTCATCGCCACGATGGCGTTCGGTCTCACCGGGTACCTGCTCCCTTGGGACAACCGCGCCTACTGGGGCACGGTGGTCACTACGCAGATCGCCGGACAAGCGCCGTTTTTGGGCCCCTACATCCAGCGTTTGATGGGCGCCGCCAATGGCGTCGGCGTGGTCACCTTCGCCCGCTTTTACGCCGTACACGTCCTGGTTCTCCCGCCGCTCGCCCTGCTGTTGATCGGCTTCCACGTTTACCTGGTCCGGCGCCACGGCGTCGCGCCCGCCGCCGGCGATACCTTGCCGAAAAAGAAGTTCTTCCCCGAACAGGTTTTTAAAGATACCGTGGCGGTGTTCGTCGCGTTCTCGATTCTTTTCGGAATGGCCCTCTGGGCGCGCCTTCCGCTGGAGGGGATCGCCGACCCCACCGACACGACATTTATCCCCCGTCCCGAGTGGTATTTCCTGTTTCTGTTCCAATCGCTTAAGTTTTTCAAAGGTTCGCTCGAGCCGATCGGGAGCGTTTTTCTTCCGAACCTGGCCATCCTGGCTCTGTTTCTCGTTCCATTCCTCGACCGCGGACAGCCGGCCCGGCTCAGCCGCCGCCGCGGCGCGATGGGCGTGCTCGCGGTTGCCGCCGTTGGCTGGGGCGCGCTAACCGCGGCCGCCGTCATCACCACACCCAAAGACGACGCCTCCCGCGGCGCCGAAGCCGCCGGAGGATGGAACCGTCTCCCGCCCACCGCCATGGCCAGCATCGGATACTTTCGCGCCGGTCAATGTTCCAGTTGCCACAACCTGGGCGACGCGGACCCGAAGGCCGGTCCGAATCTTCCCGCCGGCGGCGAGCGCAAATCGGTCGCCTGGATGATCGATCATTTCAAGAGCCCCGGCCAGGGCGTTCCGGCTCTGCAATTAAGCGGCCGGCAAATGAATACCATGGCCGCATTTCTGGCTAAGGCTTCCTTGGACGACTCCGAGGCGTTGGCCGATGCCCCAGCCTTCGCCGTCAGGGCCGGCGAGATTTACGAGATGAACGGCGGCGGAAATTGCCACGTCGCCAATGGCGTCGGAGTGCCCGTCGCGCCTCCGCTTAACGGCTTGGCCAAGCGCCGGCCGAAGGCGTGGATCGAGAAGCACTTCGCCGCGCCTCAGGCGATGTCGCCCGGCAGCATCATGCCGCCCTATAAATTTTCCGCGGCCGATATGGACGTGATGGTTACTTACCTGCTCGCGCTTCCCGGCGGCTGAGGCTCCGGAACCGTCCATCGCGCCTTCAACTTGGCGTAGGTATCGGCGAGCGTCTCCGGCATCACCCGCGTCTCCCCGATCACCGAAATGAAATTCGCGTCGCCCGGCCAGCGGGGAAGAACGTGCAAATGTAAATGGCCCGCGATGCCCGCGCCCGCGCTCTCGCCGATGTTCATACCGATATTGAAACCCTTCGGCGTATAGGCGTCCGCAAGATGTCTCTCTGCGTCCCGCGCCAGCGCCATCATCTCGGTCAATTCCTCGGGAATCGCTTCGTGCAGCGACGCGATATGCCGGTAAGGGACCACCATCAAGTGTCCGGTCGTGTATGGGTACAGATTCAATATGACGAAGTTGTGCCGCCCGCGATGCACGATGTAGTGCGCCTCGTCGCCTCCGGCCGCCGGTTGGACGCAAAAGATGCAGCCATGCTCCGGCAGGTCCTTATGGATATACCTGTAGCGCCACGGGCTCCAAAGATGATCCATGACAGAACGCGGCGCTAGACGGACGCGGGCGGTTCGCCGGCCGGCGCCGCTGGAGCGGATTCGGCCGTATGAGAATCGTTAACCAGATCCTTCAGTTCCTTGCTGGGCTTGAAGAACGGAATGCGTTTGGATGGCACTTCGACACGGGTGCCGGTCTTCGGATTGCGGCCGATTCGCGCCTGCCGCTGCCGCGTGCGGAAGCTGCCGAATCCGCGGATCTCGATCTTGTCGCCGCCGCGCAGGGACTTGACGATACTATCGAAGATCGCCTCGACGATGACTTCCGAATCCTTGCGCGTCATCTCCACCACCCGGGAGACTTCTTCGATTAACTCTGCTTTCGTCATGATATTTTTGGTTTCCTCGGATTCCCGATTTTAGCCCATGCCGCGGCGCCGTTTCCGCTCGCGCGGTTCAACCCTCTTCTCCCTCGCCGGATTGAACCATGCCTTCCATGCCGGCCGTCCCCGCCGCCGCCTGGCGCTTGTAATCCTCCAGCCGCTGCCGCTCCTCATCGTCGGCGACGGCACGCAGGCTCAGCCCGATCTTTTTCTCCGCCTCGTTCATTTTCACGATCTTGAAGTCGTATTCCGACCCGATCGGTAAAAACGGATCCTCCGCCCGCCGGCCGGGCGCCATAGGAATCTCCGAACGATGGCAAAGCGCCTCCACTCCCGGCGCCAACTCCACGAACACCCCGAACGCCGCCGCGCGGCATACTCTCCCATGCACCAGATCCCCCGTGCGATGCGACAGGAACATGCTCTCCCACGCGTCCGGCTGCAATTGCTTGATGCCAAGCGATAGCCGCCGGTTGGGCGCGTCGATGTTCAAAATCACCGCCTGTGCGATTTGGCCTTTCTTCAATACCTCCGACGGGTGCTTCACTCGCGCCGTCCACGATAAGTCGGAAATGTGGACCAGACCGTCGATGCCCTCTTCGATCTCGATGAACACGCCGAAATCGGAGACTTTCCGCACGCGCCCCTCCACCACCGAACCGATGCTGTAGCGGCTCGCCACCGTCGTCCACGGATCGGCTTCGAGTTGCTTGATGCCAAGAGAGATGCGCCGGTCCTTCGGCTTCACTTCCAGCACCACCGCTTCCACCTGGTCGCCGGCGTTCATCAGCTTCCCCGGATGCTTCATCCGCCGGCTCCATGTCATCTCCGAAATGTGGATCAGCCCTTCGACGCCCGGCTCCAGTTCGACGAATGCCCCGTAATCGGTCACGCTCACCACTCGCCCGATGACCCGCGCCCCGCCCGGATAGCGCTCGTCGATGTTCGACCACGGATCGGGAATCAGTTGCTTGAGGCCAAGCGAAATGCGTCCCGAAGCGCGGTCGAACTTCAGAACCTTCGCCGTCACCTCGTCGCCCACGTTGACGATCTCGGAGGCGTGGCCCACCCGGCCATGCGACATGTCGCTTACGTGCAGCAGGCCGTCCACGCCGCCCAGGTCGATAAACGCGCCGTATTCGGTCAGATTCTTCACCGTACCCGTGACGACCGACCCCTCGCCGATCCCCGCCAGCGCCGCTTCCCGCCGGGCGTTGACGTCTTCCTCGATCGCCATCTTCCGGCTGACCACCACGTTCCCGCGATGCCGGTTCAGCTTGAGAATCTTAACCGGAATATCCTTGCCCACCAGAGCATCCACGTGGCGCGGCGGCCGCACGTCGATCTGCGAAGCCGGCATGAACGCGAGAATTCCCACATCCACATGCAGCCCGCCCTTCGTCCGCTCCACCACCCGGCCAGACAGCACCAATCCCTCCCCATGCGCCTTTTCGAGATTGTCCCAGGCCCGCAACCGCGACGCCTTTTCGTGCGAAAGGAGGATGTAGCCTTCCGGTTTGATTCCCGACCGGTCGATCATTACGTCGATCGTGTCGCCCGGCTGTACCGCGGGCTTGCCATCCGTCTGAGAAAATTGTTCGATCGGTACCAAACCTTCGGACTTGTAACCGAAGTCGACGATAACGTCCTTGGCGGTAACCTTCAGTACATGCCCGCTGAGCAGTTCTCCGTCCGTGGGAGGCGCAAAATGACTGTAATCCTCAAGCAGGTGCTCGTAATCGGCTTCCTCCACCGAGGCCGGCATTTCGGGACTACGCTCGTCTAGTTCGCTGGCCATGGCCGATACACCCGATACCGGGAGAAAACCAGATCTTCAATAGGCGTCCAAGCCGAAACCCGAGCGGGAAAAGCTGCCGCAACCAAGGGAACGCACGCGGAATGAGAGAGATAGAGACGCGCAGCCAACCGACAACCCGTTGATAGATCGATACTTCAGAACTATAGCGGAGCGGCAAACGGTTGTCAACCGGGCATTCCACCCTGTCAACGCCAAAAAGAAACGTCCTATTCTCTGCCAAGTAGAAATGTCCTCTTTTGAGGGTGGAATCTGAGGGGTGGGGTTTTCACCCCGCTCGCCTTAGAATCAAACGGATGGAAGTCCGCACCCTGGCCGAAAGCGATGCCGGGCAACGCGGATGCCGCTCCGGACCGGCTGCAAACCCGCATTTAGACCGGGCTCGGTCAGTCAGGTCGGTTCGGTTCCGAAGTTTTGTTCGTTGCGCTCGGTGGGGCTTGGCTTTTAGCCGCCGTGCGTATCGCCTCAACGTCGGCAAGGTCTTGAGGCCGCCCGGCGGCCAGCTTTGCCGCGAGGAGATCGTCGCGCGAAATGAAAAACGCACTCAATCCGGTTTTCGGGTCGACGGTCGTTTCTACGCGCCTTCCCCAAGCGCGATCAAAATCGATTCCCTTGATTTCGGGAAGTAATTCGATCATGAGCGGCGCGTGGCCCATGCGGAAAAATGAGCCGCGTTCCACGAAATCGTCCGGTGCTAAGCCTTCGAGTGGCGCGCCAAATTCGGCAAGCGCCGCATAAACCGCCGCCCCGTTCCCCGGGTCCGGTTGGATGAACAGGTCGAGGTCTTTGGTCGCCCGTGGTTGCGCATGAAAGCCGACCGCGTATCCGCCAACCACCAGATACTTAACATGGTGGCCGTTGAAGATGGACAAGAGTTCGTTGAAGTCTTGGTTGAACATCGCTCACTGGTTCCTTTAGTCCATATAGCGCAAGCGAAAGTTCGACGGTGGCGTTCCACCGTTCATAGCCAGGGAGCGCCTGCCACTCCCGGTATTCGTCGGCTTTCATTTCGTCGAAGTTCGTGTACTTGCGGACAGTCTTGTCCATGCGTCCGTTTGTAGCATGTTCGGGCCCGAACTTCAATCCGGGGAAGCCGGCGGGATATGGACAAAACTTAATGGGTGAAATCGTGGCACCGCGGGCGGAAATCTGCGCAGATAAGAGATGAACGGGGGACGAGAACGATGAACGGAAAAGGACCCATTTGGGCTCGAACCGCGATATTCACGCTCTTCGCCGTGGCGGCGGCGCAGATCCCGGTCTACGCGCAAGGCCCCAACAGTTGGACAATCGGCGCAGACATGCCGACAGACGTCCAGGGTCCCGCTACCGGAGTGATCGACGGCATCGTGTACGTGGTCGGCGGAGCGGTCCGCCTCGGGGACACGAGCGTCAACCAAATTTACAACCCGGCGACCGACACGTGGACGGTTGGCGCGCCGATGCCAACGCCGCGGTTCGTCCCTGCGGGCGCTGTGGTCGACAATATCTTGTTCGTAATTGGCGGAAAGCTGAATGGCAGCCAATTGAACGTCGTGGAAGCCTACGATCCCACAACCAACACCTGGTCCACGAAAGCTCCCATGCCAACTCCGAGAGACAGTATTAAAGCGGTCGTAAATGCCGGAATCATCTATGTCATTGGTGGCTTTAACAATGGCGGCAGGCTCAACACCGTCGAAAGCTACAACCCGGCCACGGATTCCTGGACCAGGGAAGCGCCCCTTCTTCTGGCCAAATCGTTACCTGCGACAGGACTCTTGGGATCGACAATCGTGGCCGCGGGCGGGCTCGCGGACTCCGGTGTGACGGGAGACAACGAGGGTTACAGCCTGTCCACAAACACCTGGGCGACCCTCACGCCGGACTCCACTTCCAAATCGAATGGCTGTTCGGCGTCCATTTCGGGGCAGCTATATTTCGCTGGTGGAGTAAGAAGCGGCGGATCCGCGAACGACGTCGAATCGTTCAATTTGCAGCAGAATCGGTGGACGACCCTCGCGTCCATGCCGCTGGCGACGAGTACCCCCGGGGAAGCCACGGTGGGAAACGTTCTTTATTGCTTTGGCGGGGCTCGCGCCAGCGTGGCTGGTCAAGGCGGCGTTTCCCACAATGTCCAGATCTACCATCCGAGCCCACCCCCCGCGCCCTCCATCCGCGCCATCGTCGACGGCGCGACGTTCGCCTCGACCACGGGCGCGCCCTCCGCTTACATGAGTATTTTCGGCAGTAATCTGGCGACCGGCTCGACCGATTGGGGATCTGCGTTCGTCAATGGAAATGCGCCGACAACGCTCGGCGGCGCTTCGGTCACCGTGAATGGAACGCCCGCCTATATCGCGTATGCCAGTCCCGGCCAGTTGAATATCGTCACGCCCGCGATCGCGGCCACGGGCAGCGGCATTCCGGTCGTCGTCGCGGTTGGCGGACAGCAGTCCGGGGCGTTCAACATCACTCTACAGAGCGTTGCGCCGTTTTTCTTTTTCTGGCCGCTGGCGAGTCCACAGAACACCAAGTATCTGGTGGCTCAACATGCGAATCCAACCAGCGACGTCGGCAGCGTAGGACTGTTCCCCGGCAACTCGCCGCCGACGACTCCGGCTAAACCGGGCGAGACGATCGTTCTTTATGGGACCGGCTTCGGACTCACCACACCGGCGATCGCACCTGGGACACTGACCACGGTGGCCAATCACCTCAGCGCGCCTCCTACCGCCACGGTGGGAGGAATTCCAGCGACCGTGCAGTTTGCCGGCCTCGCCAACGGTTTCTGCGAACTTTACCAGGTCGACCTGACGATTCCGGCTTCGACGCCCGATGGCGATCAGGCCGTCGTCCTCACGGTGAACGGAACGCAGTCCTATTCCGGATTGGTTACCGTGCAGCATTAGCGGAACGCTGCTGGCGGCGAGGCTGAGGCTGAGGCTGAGATCGAAGGGAAAGAACGCGCCTTCTTTAGCCGCGGCCGGAACCGTCCGCACCGGCGGCGGAGATCAATAGGTAGGCGGCAAGCAGGCGGTCGGAACACAGTTCGATGCGCGCCAAAGTGTCGAATCGCCGGTACCGCATTCCAGCCCCAACCAATCTCCCCAGCGGTTCCATCACGTCCGCGCCTTCTAGATCGGCCGCCGGATGCGTTTGCACAAACTCCTCGAACAGGAGCTCGCCGAGATCGAAGCCATGGCTTGAATACTGCGAAAACGAAGCGGCGTCTCCAATTCGCGCAGCCGCTTCAGCGAGCAGCGCGAACGCGCGCAGCTTGTCCAACGGATCTTTCGACGTCTCTAGCGCCCGCTTCGCCTGCTCCTCGATCGTGATTTGGCTGTTTGAGTCCTTCGTATCGAGGCTTTGCGATATACTCCCAAGCGCGAGCAATTGCGTGTGCGGATCGCCAAGCTGCCCCGCCATCTGCAACGCTTCTCCGGGCCCCTTCTCCAATGCGTCGTAGACGCGCGAAAGTTGGCCCTGCCGTCCAAGGGCCGCCGCGGCGGCGGCCGCCTGGTCCGGCGCGCTCGCGTCTCCGGTCACATAGGCTTGCTGCACGTCCCCTGTGGCCGCGCCGGCCGCGCCGGAGAGCGCGGGCCGGTCCTGGGCCAAACGGTCCGCCCACTTGGCATCCAACTCCCGCACGAGGGGCATCACTTGGAAGAGCAGTCGCTCGTTGCGGCTGGAAAACCCCAGCGCTCCCGCCGGGGTTTTTACGCTCGCGCGATAGGTCCGTTCACCGGCATCCGGGTCGGGCTGGCTCAGCTTGGCGACCAAAGGCGTCAGCGCTTCCCGCCTGGCCGCCCGCGTCAGCGTGGGCCAGAAGTCCCGAAGGAACGCAACGAAGTCGGAGTTCGAGGACCGGATATTCACGCTCCCCTGGCTAAAGGCCATCGAGATCTCCGAGAACCACGCAAGACCGGCCGGCTCATCCCGCCGCAGCAGATCGTGAAGCATGGGAGCGACGCCGAGGAACGGATATTGGCCGTCCTGGGCGATCGCCGCCGAACTCGTCCGGATCTCCGCGAGCCGGCCAGGGCTTCTCCGTTGATTCCAATAAAGAAGGAAGACCGTCCGGGCCGCATCGGCGCGCAGGTCCTCGCTCAGCATGGTCTGATTCGGCAAGGGCGACATCAACCCAAGCATCCGGAAGGCGCCGGCCGGATCGGCATTAGCCAAGATGGCGACGGCGTTCTTCTGAAGCGCGCTACGGTTCCAGTCGGGGTCGAGCTGGAAGGTCAGGCTGAATAGATCTTTCGCCCATTTCTTGGACAAATCGGGCGCGATCGGTCCGGCGGCGGAAGCCAAATGGAACAGCAGGAGCGCGCGCTGCGAAGGTACAAGTTCGGAGCCGATCACGTAGCTCTCGCGGAGTAGATCCGTTGGGGAACGCTCTTTCTCCCGCGCGGTGGGCAAAGGCTTCGCGGCTTGCGCACAGGCTACAACCGCGAGAGCGGCGAGCGCGCCGATGGTGTGAACGTGGGGCCGCATCGGACCACTCTCTCGACTATAATCGATCGACGGGGCCGTGAAACAGGTCGCACTCATTCACTGGAAGCCGGAGGAATCCCGCGCCCGCGCCGCGACGATCCGCAAGGCCGGATTTGCGGTGGAAGTGGTTACTCCGGCCGGCATGGCGTTCCTCAAAACCATGAAGGAGAACCCTCCGCTCGCGGTCGTCGTCGATCTGGACCGCCTGCCTTCGCATGGCCGCGACATCGGCGTCGCGATTCGCAATAGCGCGCGCACCCGTCTTATCCCGATCGTTTTCGCCGGTGGCGCGGAGCCGAAGATCGCCCGGGTCCGCGAAACGCTTCCCGACGCCGTTTATACTCCGTGGCCGGGCATCGCGGCGGCGTTAAAGCGCGCGATCGCGCAGGCGCCGGCCAACCCCATCGCTCCGAAATCGAACCTGGCCGGTTATTCCGGAACGCCGCTGCCGAACAAACTCGGCATCCAGGCCGGCGCCCGCGTCGCGCTGCTCGATGCCCCGGACGGATTTATCGGCCTGCTGGGCGAACTACCGGCGGGCGTGGAATTCCACGATCGTTTCGAACCCTCGCAAACGCTTGTCGTATGGTTCGTTCGCCGCTTCGCCGAACTGGAGTACCGGACGGATGCGATCGCCGCGCAACTGGGCGACGCCCGGATTTGGATCGCCTGGCCCAAACGCGCCTCGGGGGTATGCGTCGATATAAGCGAGCGGGAGGTGCGCAATGCCGGCCTGGCCGCCGGCCTTGTGGATTACAAAATCGCCGCCATCGACGCCACCTGGTCCGGGCTGCTCTTCGTCCGGCGATCACGCCTCTGATACACTTCCAATCGAGATGGCATCGTATCAACGGCAACTCGACGCGATCCGCTCGATGGACGCGCACGCGTCCACCGCGCGTCATACAGAGCGGGACTTAGGCTCTTGCAGCGGCAGGGGCGGCTTTTTGCGAATCGCTTGGAACGCCGCGATTTTTCGGGGATCCGGGACGCGATTCGCCGGAATTCTTCTTTGCGCGTCCGTCGCTTTCGGCGGCTCCGCTTCGAAATCTTCTTCGACCGTCGCCGTGCTGCGCGTGCCTCACGGAGGCATCCAACCTCAGATCGCGACGGACGCCAAGGGCGGAGTCCACATGGTTTATTTCGCCGCCGATCCCGCGCACGGCGATCTTTATTATGTTCATTCGCGCGATGGCGGACGCTCATGGAGCGCGCCGTTGGAAGTGAACAGCGAGGCGGGCAGCGCGATCGCCATCGGCAACATTCGCGGCGCGCGTATCGCGGTGGGGAAAAATGGGCGGGTTCATGTCGCCTGGAACGGTTCCTCGACGGCCACGCCGAAGCCCGCCAAGGGCACGCCGATGCTGTATTCGCGGATGAATGGCGGGGGAACGGGCTTCGAGGCGCAGCGCAATTTGATTCACACCGCGGCCGGGCTCGATGGCGGCGGTGCGATCGCCGCGGATGCGGACGGCGACGTCTATGTCTTCTGGCACGCGCCGCTGCCGGGAACCGAAGGCGAGGCTTCGCGCCGGGTTTGGATCGCAACGTCCAAAGACGATGGCGCGACGTTTGCGCCGGAGCACGAGGCATGGGATTCGCCCACCGGCGTTTGCGGATGCTGCGGCATGAACGCCTATGCCGACGCTCGCGGCGATCTATACGTGCTGTTCCGCTCGGCCACGCAGATGGTCCATCGCGACATGCATCTGCTGGTTTCGCGCGACGGCGGAGAGCATTTTTCCGGAGTGGATGTCGCGCCGTGGAAGGTGGGGTATTGCGTGATGAGCTCGGCCGCGTTCGCCGGGAATGGCCGCGAAGTCGCCGCCGCGTGGGAGCGGGAAAAGCAGGTTTCGTTCGCGATCGTCGCCAACGGCCCGGCCGACACCGGCACTCCGCATGACGCTCCCGGCTTGCCGGATGGCCGCAAGTATCCGGCGCTGGCCGTGAACGCGCGCGGCGAAACGCTGCTCGCATGGACCGAAGGCATGAGTTGGAAAAAAGGCGGCTCGCTCGCGTGGCAGGTGTACCGGCCCGACGGTTCGACGCTGGGCGAAACGGGCCACGCCGGCGGCGTTCCGCCATGGAGCCTGGTGGCCGCGTTCGCGCGCCCCGACGGCAGTTTCGCCGTCATTTATTAAGGGATGGGCAGCAAGACCGTTCCGGCCGCGCTCGTAATTATCGATTTACAGGCGGCCATCGATCATCCGAAATGGCTCGCTCACGGCGGCCGCAACAATCCCGCGGCCGAGGAGAACGTCGCCCGGCTTTTGGGGGCATGGCGGCGATGCGGGGCTCCGATCTATCACGTCCGCCACGATTCGCGATTCGCCGATTCTCCTTACCGCCCCGGCCAGCCCGGCCACGCGTTCAAACCCGAAGCCGCGCCGATGCCGGGTGAGACCATCATCGCCAAGCGCACGAACAGCGCGTTCATTGGGACGGGCTTCGAAGAAATTCTGCGCGCGGCGGGAGTTCAGACGCTGGTGCTTGCCGGAGTGATCACCAACAATTCCGTGGAGGCGACGGCCCGGATGGCCGGGAATCTTGGCTTTGAGACGTATTTAGCGGAGGACGCCTGCTTCACCTTCGCGCGGCCGGATTGGATGGGCGTGGTCCGGAGCGCCGAAGAAGTCCATGCGATGTCGCTCGCAAATCTCGATGGCGAGTATTGTTCCATCGTCAGCGCGGCGGAAGCGATCGCGCGATTCGGTTCGGCGCCAGAATCGGCATAGCGCCAGCAGGCCGATGGCGAAGAGGGCCATGCTGGCGGGCTCCGGTGTTGTTTGGGATAGGGTCGATTCTGGTGCAACTATTTCAACTAAGAGCGCCATTCGTTGCAACCCTTACCTACGCCGGTCTCGGAACCCTTTTTGGTACATCTCCGGATGGCATATAGGATGTCCGCACCTGCGCCCCAGCACCGCGAAACGGTGCTCGCCATCAGCGCGAAATTCCCAATTTACGCTAACCGGAAATCAGCTTCGCGACGTACTTTGATTCGCGGCTAAAAATCCGAACAGGCGCTTCCTCAGCCTTAATTGGAATAATATCGCCGCAAGGCCTAAGCCGAATAGTGCCAAACTACCCGGCTCTGGCATCGTTCCGGCCGATGCGTTGAACGTGTTGGACGGATACAAGCCATCCCGGCCCCACGTGAGGGTGTTGGTCCCTTGGAGGGTGAATTGAACGTTGAACAGTATCCCCGTCGTACACCACCTCACGTCGTAGAGCGGCACCGCGCATCCCTGCAGTTCCAGCGTGAGGCTACCGGGCGCAACGGAAGATCCGCCCTGGTCCCACTGCTGCTGCGTCAATTGGCCATCCACCTGCGTCTGCACGAGCCCGAGGCTGTAGCCCACTTCGCCATAGTTCACGCCGTCCACGATGGCGGTACCGTATATCCAGTCCTCAGAATCCAGCCAATATCCGCCGTCGCTCATGATGGTGGGCGTGAGCATCTGGGGATCGGTTCCGAGCTGGCGCGGCATACTGCCGGCCCCGAGGCCCTGCCCCGTGAGCGCCAGTCCGGTTCCGGCGAACGAGAAATCGCCCCACCCCAACACGCTTCCGTTGAAATACATGTCGGCCGATCCCGTGATGGTGTCGGAAAACGACGGTAGCGCGAATGCGGCAAGCGCGAAGCAAAGTCGAATCGTTTGCATAAGTTCTCCCTCATGGGTACAGAGACTATCGTAGTAGCCATTGTATTTCACGTCGGATCCGGCGTTTCAAGCGCCGGGAGTCCGGGAAATCCTTATCGCGGAGTGCATTGCGATGCAAAGGGCTCTGGGCGGGCGCGAAAATGTGGAATTTAAGTGGACAAAACCCCGGCTTTGCTAAGGTTCTTTTGGAGTCTGAAAGCTCAAGGTCATCGAGCTAGGTTCTTTGTTTTGGTAGGCGCGGCAGGGATCGAACCTGCGACCCTCAGCTTAGAAGGCTGATGCTCTATCCGACTGAGCTACGCGCCCGCACTTCTTTTATCTTAGGCGATTGGGGTGGGAGTCAGACGCGTTGGCGCCAGGATGCGCCGAGGGCGTGGCCGAGCCAGACTCCGAGCAGGCAGATGATTACCGACGCCATTACGTAGGCAGCGGCTTTGAAGTTTTCGCCTTCCCTCGCTAGCGTCAGGGTCTCCAGGCTGAAGGAGGAGAACGTCGTGAAGCCGCCGCAGATGCCGGTCATTACGAAGATCCTCATCGTGGGGTCGAGGGGGAATTTCGCGTCGACGCCGAAGGCGGCGGCGAACCAGCCGATGAACGCGCAGCCGAGGATGTTCACGAGCAACGTGCCCCAGGGAAAGGCGACGCCGGCGAATTCGGCCATCACCAGCGTCAGGCCGTAGCGGGCCATGCCGCCCAATGCGCTGCCGAGCGCCACCCATAGAAATCTGGTCAATTGACAACCTCCGTCGAGAGAAGTAACGCGTTGAAGAACAGCTTGAAGGTGAGATAGCTTTGGGCGCGGTATTGCGGGCGCATTCCGAAGAGGACGATATGGCCGGCGCCGCGGTCGATGCGCGCGATCGCCGCTTTGCCGGCGATGCGGTTTTCCCCGAGCAGCCAGCCGGAGGCGAGTACGCCGCTCGGAACGTAGCGGGCGATCACGCGTGCTTCGCTGGGAGCGCCGCGCAACTCCCAGGCGGGGCTGTGCTCGTTCCAGATGGCGAGACCGGTGGGAACGCCCCAGGACAAGGAATCGCGCGTGTCGAGGGAAACGTTGAGCAGCGAGCCGGGGGAATAGAACTCGCGATCCGAAAGGCCGGCGGTCACGTTGGTCACCGGTAAGGCGAGATGCGCGGCGGCCCATTCACAGGAACGGTTGAGGAACACCAGCGTTCCCCCGGCGCGGACGAAAGCATCGAGGGCGGCGATGCCGGGGGCGTCGATGCCTCCGGTGAATTCTTCGGGCATCGTTCCGGGGCGGTAGCCTTCGGCGATGGTTACGGCGGTCTCGTCGGGGAAAACGATCGAATCGAAACGGGCGCGCAACGCTCCCGCTCCGATGTCGCGATTGGTCAGGGAGGAATGCGGGAATCCGAAGCGATCCAAGACCCAACGCGTCCAGCCTTCATCCATCGCCGGAAGCCAGCTTTTATAGATGGCGATGCGCGGCTCGCTTACGCGCAGCGGGCGCATCGAGAGAGCGAAGCCGCCGCTGGTGGGATCGCGCCACAGCGATTTGCCCTCTTTCCAGATTTGCGTAATGGCGCTCCAGGGGTCGCTGTTGACGGCGGAAAGTTCGACGGGTTGGGCGGGTGATGTCGAGGCGCCGGGATCGAGCCGCGCTTCGAACGGCTGGTTCACGGTGACGGTCTCAACGCCCATCAATAACGGAAGGGTTTGGGCCGTGACGTCGTAAGGGCGCTGGGGTGGGCCTCCGGGATACAACAATTGATCGGGATAATGTTGGACTTCGAGCAGCGTTTTGGCGAAGCCGGAATAGGGCTGGCGCATGGGGACGACGAAACTGCCGGCGGCGAAACTGCGGCCCTCGGCGGTGAAATCGGATTGGGCGCGGCCCACTTCCACCGAGCCGAAGCGCAGCGTTTCGATCAATTGCCGCGCGGCTCCGGGATCGCGCGCCGGCATGGGGATCACGAACGCGAAGGGCGAAGTGCGCGTGGCGGCGCGGCGGCCGATTTCATAGAACGTCCGCAGCAGATCCTCGCGGCGCAGCGCCGCCTGATAGAGGCACGACTCCATGGAGATGAGCTGATCCTGGACGATATCCTCCAGGCGCCACGTTCCTCCCAGCCAGGGGTGCAGGTAATTCCAACTTCGCTCCCGCGGGTTGTAGCCGAGGCCTCGCGTGTCGATTTGATCGGCGGTCAAGTGGATGGGTGAGGCGAGGCGCGCGCTGGCGGATTCGCTGAGGATTCGCATGCCGGCGTGATAGGCCGAATACTGGCGCGCGGGCGACCAGAAGTCGTAGAGGGCGTGAATCACGACGCCGTCGCGGCCGGCCGCGGTGAGATCGGCGGCCATGCCGGCGCCGATCGCGTTGGTCTCCTGCATCAGCGCCGCGTCGACGTTCGGGTCGATCGGGTCGAGCCACGGAGGAAAGAACATGCGCGAGGCGGACTGGCCCTGCTGATGGACGTCGTAGACGATTTGCGGATGCCATACGTTCTGCAGCTCGCCGACGGTGAGGCGCGTTTCGGCCTGAGAAAAAATGTACCAATCGCGGTTGTTGTCGTGGCCGGTGTACTTCTGATACAGCTCCGGAGGAGACGTGCCTTCATACGCGGTTCCCAATGTGCGACGGTACCAGCGGGTGACCCGATCGACGCCGTCGGGATTGAGCGAAGGGACGAGCAGCACGATGGTGTTGGCGAGGATGGCGCGCGTTTTCGGGGTGTCCGAAGTGGCCAGGCGGTAGGCGAATTCGACGGCGCTTTCGGTGGAGGCGACTTCGGTGGAGTGGATCGAGCAGGTGATGAGGACAACCGTTTTGCCCGCCGCGATGAAACCGGGCGCGTCTTCGGAGGGAGTCAGGCGCGGGTCGGCGAGGCGGCGCTGGATTTCGCGATAGCGGTCGAGATCGCGCAGGGTTTCGGGCGCGGCGATAGTGGCGGCGAGAAATGGACGGCCTTCGGTGGACTTGCCTAGCTCGCGGACGCGAATGCGGTCGCTCGTCTGCGCCAACGACTGGAAGTACGATACGACTTTGTCCCAATCGAGGAGCCGGCCGCTTGCGCCCATGGCGTGGCCAAAGTGGCTCTCGGGAGTGGGGACGGCCGCGGCGGCGGCGGCGAACGGGAGCGCGAGAGCGAGCGCGAGGCAGCCGCGAAAAAGGATGGAGCGCAAGACGTTATTGTAATCTCGCGGCCGCGGTGGTTACATGTTTACGCGCTGGCGGGCGTGGCGGGCGAGGTACCAGCAGGGCGGATCGCCGAGGTGGGGAAACAGGGAGTGAACGCAGGGTTGGGGCTGCGGTTTGTCGAACATGAATTCGGTTTGATGGTTTTTTAGGGCGACGGCGAAATCCCGCTCGACCATTACGCTGCCGAACGGTTCGCGATGGTTGGGAAAACGAAAGCGGAGGGATAGGTAATCGCCGCAATAGAGGAGGGCGGCGAGGGCGAGCGCGGCAAGGAGTACGCGTTGGATCATGGCGCGGAGGAGGGGAAGGGCGCGCTTTCGACCGGCGCGAGAAGCGGAACGATTTCTCCCCAGACAAAGAAGGAATCGGTCTTCAAACCTTGCATGACAAAACTATACTTGAAATCACCCGCTTCGAAGGACTTGGGGGTGAGTTCGAAGGAAAGCGTCTGATCCTTTGCGCCGCGCAGCGACGCCGCTTCCGGCGCGGCGTTGTGAACGACCAGGCGGATGGCGCCTTCCGCGGAACCCGGCGGCAGGGGACGCCAGCGGCCGTCGGGCAGCATGTCGGGGCCGGACAAGCTGGCCTGCACCAGGGTGGACTGGCCCTTTTCGATGGCGGCGCGATTAGGAGAAAACTGGAGATCGACGACGACGACGGGAAGCGCGGCGAGTGCGCCACGCTCGGCGACGAGCAAGTGGCGAGGTCCGGGTTGAGCGATCCGCGGAATCCGGATGTAAGCGGTGTCCTCGGACTCGGCAACGATGGAACCGGGCAGGGCGTCGACGGCGGCGAGGGTTTGCGAGGCGTCTCCATGGAACGGGCCGGAGACCGGACAGAGGTCCCCGCGAAGACAGATTGGGGAAACGGCGAACGGACGGGATTTCCGGCGGCGGGAAATGGAAGGGAGCAGAGGCGCGTGAAAGGTGAGCGTCGCGGCGCGGGAGGGATCGTCCACCGAGCGGAGGACGACGTGGAAACGAGGGCTGGCGATGGGGACGGTGAAGGTGACGGGTCCGTTAGCGGGTCTGGGCGGTTCTCCGGGCGTCTCCACCATCCAATCGGCCAGCGATTCGGGTCCCGGATGGGAGCCGGCCGGAAGGACGATGGGGACGGCGGTGAGGCCCGCTCTGCCGAGAAAACGCTCGGCGTCCTCGACGATGGAGCCGGAGACGAGTTCGCCGGGCTTCAGCGGCGAGGGCAGGACGAAGGCGAGACGGGCGTCCTTGGGGATGGGGCGGTTTTCCGATTCAGCGTGTTCGCTCCGGCGGGCGGCGTCCGCGGCAGCCGCGTCGCGCAGCGCCTCCTCGCGCAAGATCGGCTTGTCCGCGCCCGCGGATTCGAACGAGCCTTCGGTGGCGGGACAGTCGCTGGGGGCGTATTTTTCCAGGCCCGCGTTCCAGGTGGAGCAGGTGTAGACGTTGGTAAGAGGTTCGTGCAGCAGCATGTGGCCGGCGGTTTGCTTTCCCGATTCGTCGAACTCGGCCACTTTCTCGGCGGTGAAGTTGCCGTTTTCGTCGTAGGTGTTTTGCGCGGAAGAGCGGATGGTTTTGCCATCCCCCCAATAGGAAGTGGTGTTGAGTTGCGGGGTAGGGTATCCGGGGCGGTATTCGTAGCGGGTTTCGGAGAGCAACGTTCCGGCGGAATCCAGGGTGCGCGTCGCTTCCAACCTGCCGGTGGTGTCATAGGCCATTTTAAGCTTGCGGCCCCCGCCGGCATCGCGTTCCACGGTCTTTTGGCCGTTCGCCAGGGGAGCGAAAAGGAGGGGGGTAACGAGCAGTACCTGGAACCGGGTAAACCGGGAATTGGGTTTGAACACTACAGATTTATGATAAGCTCGTTTGGATGCCAAGGTCACCAGCGGGATGGCATCGATGTGGAGTAGAACGATTTAAGGAGAAAAAGCGACATACATATGGCGAAAAACATAAGTAGCCTTGGAGCGAAAACATGGGCCGCCGGCACTACCCTGTGCCTGGCGCTCTGTGGGATTCAGGCGATGGCGCAGAGCCCCACCGTCCTTACCAACCCGGAGGTGCAGGAACCGATCCAATTCGACATCTCACCCCCCTTAACAGAATTGGCGAAGCTCCCGGTTCCGCAAACGGTAGGCTATCACCAGGCGCCGGCCGTTCAAATTCCCCGATTACAGATGTTGGAAGCGCTGGCCGCCAAGAACCAGACGGCGGTAGATGGAGCGCTGCAATCCACGCCCGGTCCGTTAGTGAGCGCGACGCTGGGCCTCAACCTCCTGGGAGTGGGTGTCGGTTTCCCCGGCTACTCCGTTCCCGACGCGCCGACCGACGTAAACCTCGCCGTGGGCGACACGCAAGTGGTGCAGTGGGTGAACGTTTCCTACGCGATTTTCAATAAAACGACGGGCGCGGTGGAAGCGGGACCGGTGAACGGAAATCAGTTTTGGGCCGGCTTCGGCGGCGCTTGCCAGGCGAACAACGACGGCGATCCGATCGTCCAGTTCGACAAGCACGCTCACCGTTGGGTGATGGCGCAGAACGTTTTCGCCTCGCCTTATAAAACCTGCATCGCGGTTTCCCTTACGGCGGATGCGACCGGCCGGTACTACCGTTACGTGTACACGCAGCCCGGTTTCCCGGATTACCCGAAGTGGGGAATCTGGTCGGATGCCTACTACCAGGCGCAGAACAACTTCGGACCCGGCGGAAGCGGATTCCAGGGTGCGCGGGCTTGCGCTTACGAGAGCGCGAAGCTGTTGGTGGGCGATCACACGGCGAAGCAGATCTGCTTCCAGGCGACGGTGAACGACGACAGCATGCTGCCGGCCGATATCGATTCGGTGGCTCTACCGCCGGCAGGTCAGCCGGAGCTGTTTCTGGGTACGATCGACACCGCGTCGACCGGCGTGACGACGATCTATCAGTACCTGTTCCATGTGGACTTCACCACTCCTTCCAACTCCACGTTCACGGGCTTGAACGAGTCGATGCCGCTTACCGTGGCGGCGTTCAACCTGGGCTGCGGCGGATTCTCGGCCTGCATTCCGCAATTGGGCACCTCGTCGCCGCTCGATTCTCTCGGCGACCGGCTGATGTACCGCTTGGCGTACCGGAACTTCCCGAAGACGCCCAAGCCGCATCAGACGTGGCTGGTTAGCCATAACGTGAATACGACGGCCGGCCAGGTGGGTGAGCGCTGGTATGAATTCCACGCTCCGGAAACTTCGACGACGCTGAGCGTCTTCCAACAGTCCACGTTCGCTCCGGACACGACCTACCGCTGGATGGGATCGCTGGCGATGGACAAACAACAGAACATTCTGTTGGGATACAGCACGTCGAGCGCCACGACGTATCCGGCCATCAAGTTCACCGGGCGCGTGCCTAGCGACCCTCTGAACACGATGGAAACGGAAGCGACGATCATCCTCGGAACCGGCTCTCAAGTGGGAACCGCCAACCGCTGGGGCGACTATACGAGCATGGCTCTGGATGTTTATGACGAATGCACGTTCTGGTACACCAACCAGTGGTACATGACGACCGGGAGTTTCGCCTGGAGCACGCAGTTGGCTTCGGCGAAGTTCCCCAACTGCAAGTAGAGACAAGCCGGAAATCGAGCCGCGGCCGTTTCCCCAATCGACCGGGGAAAGGTCCGCGGCTTTTTTCATTTAGAAACGTAAGAGGAGACCGGGATACACTGGCGGTATTGACTCGAAAGGCGACGGCGGCGATATTGATTTTTTCCGGGTGCCTGGCGCAAGAGCCGGACGGGATCGCCGGGTTGTACCGGCAGGGGGAAGAGGCGGCGCGAAGGGGCGATCTGGCGGGAGCGCGGACGGCATGGCTCGAAGTGTTGAAGCAGGTTCCGCAAGATGTGGGCGCGCACGCGAATCTGGGCGTAGTTTATATGCGCGAAAAAGACTGGCCGCAGGCGCTGGCGGAGCTGGAGACGGCCCGAAAGCTGGCGCCGCAGGTGGCGGGCATCCGGCTGAACATCGGGTTGGCGTATTTCCGGCAGGGCTCCTACGAGAAGGCGATCGCGCCGTTTGAAACGGTGATGAAGGACGAGCCGGCGAACGCGCAGGCGCGGGAGTTGCTGGGGCTATGTTATTTTTTCGAGCGGCGGTATGCGGACGCCGTGGGCGCGCTGGAAGGGTTGTGGGCGGAGCGGAACGCCGACCTGAACTATCTATACGTATTGGCGTTGGCGGGCGGCAAAGCCGGGCGGCCCGATTTGGAGGAAAAGGCGACAGGGCGGTTGATGGAGGTGGGGAAGGATTCGGCGGAGCTGCATTTGATCCTGGGCAAGGCGTACCTGAGCCGGGACGAGGACGAGAAGGCATTGGAGGAGTTGGGGCAGGCGGAGCGCGCGAATCCGAAGCTGCCGTTCGTTCACTACAATCTGGGAGTGGAGTACCGGCGAAAGGGGGAGATGGAGCGGGCGAAAGCGGAGTTTTTGAAGGACCGCGCGATCGAGCCGGATGTCGCCTACAATTACGACCAGTTGGGCGCGGTTTGCGCGGCGTTGAACGAGACGGCGGAGGCGAAGAAGTATTTTCTGGAGGCGGTGCGGAGGGATGCCCGGCTGGCGGCGTCCTGGTATGGACTGGCGAAGATTTACCGGGCGGAGAAAGATTATCCGGAGGCGATGCGGGCGTTGGCGCGGGCGGGGAAGTTGGACGGCCAGAGCGCAAGCGTGCATTACTTAAGGGCGCAGGTGATGTTGTCGACAGGCGACAAGGCCGGGGCGCAAAGTGAGCTGGCCGAGGTGAGAAGGCTGCAGCAGGCGACCGCCGACCGGTTGGAGCAGGAGATTAGCGGGAAGAAGTATAGCGATCCGCAGATGGGGGAAGGGAAGTGAACCGATGTTGAGGGCGTGGAGAGCTTTGGCTTGCGTGGGATGCCTGTTCGGCGCGGCGGCGCAGGCATGGGGCGAGGGGCCGGTGCGGCATCTTTTATATGCCGCCGTTCCCGGCATACGGAACTACCTGGAGTACGGAGGCATCGGGGTTCTGGTGTTCGACATGGACCATGGGTACAAGTTCGTCGAGCGGATCCCGACGTGGAAAGTCGTCGCCGGGCAGGCGCCGGAGAACGTGAAGGGGATCGCGGCGGACGCCCGGAGCGGACGGCTGTATGTGAGCACGGTGAAACGGATGGCGGCGTTCGACCTGCACACGGAGGAGATGGTTTGGGAGAAGGAATACCCTGGCGGGTGCGACCGGATGGCCATCGCGCCGGATGGGAAGACGCTGTACATACCGGCGCTCGAAGGGCCGTTCTGGACGGTGATCAACGCCGTCGATGGAAGCGTGGTCGCGAAGATTCCGACGGTCACCGGGTCGCATAATACGATCTACGCAGCCGATGGGAGCCGCGTTTACCTGGCGAGTTTGCACTTGGAATATCTGATGGTGGCCGATCCGGCGACGAACACGATCGTAAGTAAAGTGGGACCGTTTTCGAACGCGATCCGGCCGTTCACGGTGAACGGAAGCAATACGCTGTGCTTTGTGAACGTGAATGCGCTGCTCGGTTTCGAGGTGGGCGACATAAAGACCGGCAAGCAGCTTTATAAGGTGCAGGTGCAAGGTTATGAGAGGGGGCCGACGAAGCGGCACGGGTGCCCGAGCCACGGGATCGCGCTGACGCCGGACGAGAAAGAGCTGTGGCTGGCGGACGGGGCGAATAGTTACGTTCATATTTTCGACGCCACGCAGATGCCGCCGAAACAAGTGGCGAGCGTGAAAACGCGCGATATGCCGGGTTGGATCACGCTGAGTATCGACGGACGGTATGTGATTCCCTCGAGCGGAGACGTGATCGAGCGGCGGACGAGGAAGATCGTCGCCACGCTCGAGGACGAGACGGGACAGCATGTGCAGAGCGAGAAAATGCTGGAGATCGATTTTCAGGACGGCAAAGCGATCCGCGCGGGGAATCAGTTCGGCGTAGGGGCGAAGAAGTAGCGCGGCTTAAGGATTTTTCGAAAAGAGCGGCTGCCAGGATTCGTCGAGGAGGGTCCAGCGCCCGGTGTCGTTCCAGCTTGAGGGCATTTCGGGAACGTGGAGCATGCCGTGACCGCGCGTGCAGACCATTTCGGGGCCCGCCCAGTGGAGCCAGACGCAGCCGCGGCAACCGACGTGGGCGGCAAGGCCAAGGCGGCGCAGGCAGACGCGGCAGCGGACTTGTTGGTCCTGAATGGACCAGGTGAGGGCGCTCATGCAGCCGATGAGGAAGAGCCAGGAGGAGAGGGGTTCAGTGAGGAGATCGGTGCCGCCGAGCATGGTTATGGAGGCGGCGGGCGTGAATTCGAGGCCAAAGAGAAGAACGGCGAGCAGGAGGAGAGCGGTCTTGGCGAGGAAGAAGGCCGAGCGGCGGAGAGACGCGACGGTGAGGCGGGCGGTGTAAATGCTTTGGCGGTTGGCGAGAAGGGCGGCGGCGATGGCGAGGACAAGGGCCAGCGCGAAGGAATCGAGGGGAGAGCGGACGCGTTGCGGAAGAGGCGAGACGTCAAGCAGGGGATCGGAAGTGGCGAGGCCGGCCTGGCGAACGAGGTAGTTCATTTCGTGCGCGGCTTGGGAAGGGGAGACGCCGGGCCGAAGGCGGACGAGCAGTCCGGTGCGGGCCTTGGGGAGCGGCGAAGCGAGGGACCAGAAGTCGATGTGGCGCGAGAGGAACCAGAAATTTGGAGGGAGCACGCCGGCGATGCGATGCGGGATGCCGTCGATCGAAAGCGAGCGGCCGACGGCGGATGCCGCACCGAAGAGGGAGCGGCGAAGATCGTCGCTGACGACGACGCAGCGCGGGCAGGCGCGCTAGTCGCCGGGATGGAAGAGACGGCCG
>VFSW01000264.1_pt1 | contig 73404 bp, 60 predicted proteins | sample 5358111 | NCBI WGS metagenome assembly VFSW01 (sample SAMN11554181, study PRJNA540505) | mine drainage metagenome | isolation source: sediment from site ElyBrook_90M | place: USA: Ely Copper Mine, Vershire, VT | collected 2017
TAATATTGCAGTCCCCTCAAATCGGGTCTCGCCTATGTATGCATTCTTCGGACATGCGTATAATATTCATACTAAAAATTGCAGTCCCCTCAAATCGGGGCTTCCTCATGTAAGGTCCTCCTCCTCAAAGCGTGAATCGTCATCCTGTTCTATTGCAGTCCCCTCAAATCGGGGCTTCCTCATGTAAGCGTGGGCAATTCTTAGAGTAAGATACCTCATCGGCAAGGGTATTGTCAAGAAAAAGGCCAACATTGGCCTTATAATACGACAGTTTTTGAGCAATCAACGACAAAAACCTGCTTATAGCAGAGATTTTTCGCAAATCGCTTTTTGCACCAAAAAGGGGGGGATTTGCGAAAGGTTTTATACAATCAGAAAAGCAATAGCCGCAATAATGGCACGTTTTTGGGCGTTTTATAGCCTGTACAGCAAGCTAACGGTGAGGTTTGCGAAAGTGGCCCGAAAAAGGCCACTTTCTGAGCGATGAACATAGGTCTACACAACATCGTTGCAGAAACGGCGAAACTCACAGGCTACGCAACGCCCCTGGTTGCTCGGCGGCGCGGGCATGGTTTCCTCGGCAATACACTGCTGTATTCGCTCGACCGTCTCTAACACGTTGGCGCGCAGACGCGGGGTAATCGCGATAGTCTCAGCGCGCCGCAAGGGGATGGCATAGAGAAATGCGCGTTTGACAGGCAAGCCCCAGGCTTCCTCTAGCAGCAGCGCGTAGGCTGCCAGTTGCAGTTTGAAATGGGGGCCAGCTTTTTGCTCTGAATATTTGTATTCGACCACCATGGCTTCTGCCCCAGGAGCCGAACGCTCTGGAACAACGATTGCTAGGTCTACTCGTCCAGAGAGGCCGAGTCGTTCAGAGCGCAAGGCAAGATGAGCTACGCGCTCACCCTGCATCAGACCATAGGTGCGCAAACTGCGCCTCTCCTCACGCTCGTCTTCCTCTTCATGCTGGCGAATGCCCTCGTTCATCAAGACAGTGACCGGGCGCACTTTGGGCAGGCAGTAGCGATAGAAGACGATGCGCGGACAGGCGGTATATTGTTTGAGGTCAGTGACCTCGATTGTTGTTGCCATGTGATTATTCCTCTCCTACACGCTCCAGCAGACGCCGCCCCTGCCAACTCTTCTCGTCAAGCGGATAGATGTTGACTTTCGCGGTGTGTTTGCCGACGCGCCGTTGTATCTTGACCCATAGCTCTTGCAGATGCACACGACTCAGTTCGCCCATAAACGCGCTGAATTGAATGCGTTCGAGGCCATAATCCAGGCAGGCATCGGCAACTTTTGTGCGCGTGCCGTCGTGGACAATATCATAGATGAGCAGGTAGCGCATGGGGCATCACCAACCAGTCACAAACGGCGCGTACTGCTCACGTTCGCCGCGCAAAAACATCGCAAGGTGGCGCGCCTGCTGTTGCATAATGAAGCGCAGAGCCTGCCGTTTCTTCTCATACAACTCGCTGCTCTCCAGACGCTCGCGCACCTTTTCCACAATTTTGTGGCGTGTCGCTTCATCAAGTAGACCATCCTCTTGTTGCTTGAGGGCGACGTGTTTGTTGAGCAGACCAATGATTGTGCGGTCTACTACAGTCTGGCGAAACTCTTCGATCATGTCAAGCACGAGGCTTGGTTTGCCAGGGCGGTCGGCGTGCAGAAAACCAGCGTAGGGGTCGAGTCCGGCGAGAACAATCGCCTGTTCGATCTGGCTATAGAGGATGCCATAGCCGTAGTTGAGCAGCGAGTTGAACAGGTCAGTCGCGCCGCGTGTCTCGCGTCCGGGCCAGGTGAGATCAGGGGGAAGTAGGCGTGCAATCATCGCCCAATAGCGTTGCGCGGCACGCCCCTCTACGGAAAGCAGTTGTTCGCGTATCTGCTCAATCTGCGCGCCTTGCAGTTGCTCCAACTGATGCAGATAATCGCGCATTTCGACAGCTACTAGCATCAGTTCTTCATACAATGCTGGCTCGGTCTCTTTGCGATACTTTGCTATATAGCGCAGCAGATTGGCCTGATTCTCCAGTTTGCCATGAATGCAGGCTTTGGCGACATTGATGCCAGTAGTGGTTTCATAGGCCAACAATTGGGCGCGGCGCGTCAGAACCGTGCCGATCAGGCCAGCGGAATAGAGGCTTGCCAGGGCATTGCCGCGCCCATCGAGGAAGTGAATGGGAATGCCCTCCTCACTACAGGTTTGCACGACATCGCTGGAGATGCTGACGCCTCGATCCATTACCAGGATATGCTGAAGATGAATCAGCGGCACTTCGGTGACGGTTTTCTGTTCACGGGTTACACGCACGCGCCCCTGATGCTTGCCAATAAACGAGCCTTTGCCTTCGACGATCAAATCCATGCGGGATGTTCCTCCTTCATTAGGTGCTATTCAGAGCGGAATATCGTTTGTCCTTTATGTATCTATCGCCCGTAGGGACCGATTCATCGCGTCCGCGCTTATGCATCAACTATGCCTGATTTCCTTTGGCACAGTGTTGCATGGGCGCGGCGGACGCGATGAATCGGTCCCTACGGGTATTTACAGCGATTCATGTGTATAATTGCCGTTTGCCCGCTCTTAGTACAAGTATAGAAAGAACCCCCCGCAAAGAGTGCGGAATTTTTGGGCGATTTTGCTCGTGTGCCAAAATTCATTTTTGGATGGTATACCAGCCGTTGCCCTTGACGACGCTCTTGCCGACGTGGATCAATTGTCCCCACACCAACAATTCGTGGAAAGGGGCAAGCTGGCCCGCGAAGGTCACAGAGCCGAGCAATCCGCTGATCGGCATGGAGCGTTTCTGGCGGTTGGAGTAGCTGCGTACCTCTTCCCAGCGCGTTTTGTCCTCCTGACAGCGCACCTCTGAAGCGAGGGCAACCAGATCAACCTCCTGTTCGCTAGGGAACGTAAGCGTCTCACCATCGCCATAGGCCGCCACTAACGTATGGAGTCGCTCTAAAAGCCGTTGCACGAGAGGGCGAAATTCCGCGCGCAAGACCAGGCGTTCGCGGTCGATCAGGCGTGTGGGCGTGAGAAAATCGAGCGTCAGGGCTTCGGACGAGAGCGTTGCCGCTTCAGCCGCTATATCGCTCTCAATCACAGCTTTGGCGGGTGTCTGTACCTGGGGCTGCCCTGCCTGATAGAGTACCTGTCGCTCGTCATGCAGGGGATGATAGGACTCGACGCGCACAATATGGAATTTTCCGCGCTGCCCACGATTCTCCGGCAAAGAGCGTCCCAGCCCGTTCGCCTCGATCTCAGAGAGCGAGAGCATCAGATACGGTAGCAGTTGAATGATTGAGCCGAAGAGGGTGATGCCAAAGATCATTTTGTCGCCACGCTCATAGCGGCGCGCATTGCCCAGTGGCGGCAGGATGATATACGGACGGGGAATATCGCGCCCGCGAGTGTTCTCCTCGCGCAAGGGAGCAACCAGTGTGCTGACCGGGCACATGCTGTGCAACTGACACTCCGCACACGATGGCGCGGACTTGTTGTAACAGAAACGCCGCCAGACCGCGTTAAACAGTGAGCCGCGCAGCGAGGCCCCGCTATGGTCATCCAACTCCAGCGGGGTGACGACTTCAGTAGTGAACAGTAAGGGATAGATGGCAAAGGCCATGACTCTCTACGCCTCCTTATCCTTAATCTTAATATGTGTGTACCAGCTATAACTGCGACTGGAGCGTTCCAGGCGATATGGCAGCACGACATGGCGAATGACACGCCCTTTGCCCATCGTAACGCGCTCATCGCTATAGATATTGGCCTGCTGAAAGGTCAGGGTGGGACCACAGTCGTCGAGCATTTGCAGCGTGCCATCGCGATAGTACGACGATCCCTGCTGAGCCGTCAATTCGACAAATCCCTCCGGCAATTGCGCAACCTGCTCTGGCCTATCCATGATCTGCACAAAGCCCCCACGCCGCCCAAAGTAATTGACACCCATCAGTAGCGAGGCGAACTCGGTTGGTAGCTCTGAACTAGCAGGAGCAGCGATGGCGATGCGCAGGACATCGCGATACTGAACGTATTCTCGAAACGAGATGGTCGAATAAAACGGATAGTTGCCCTTTTCAATCATCTCAGCAATTCTTTCGCGCCTTCTGGCCTCAAAAGTCTCGCGTGTCTCATCGGGCTTCTTCGAATCCTTGAACTCGACTGGTCGCCTGATCTTGCTGAACGCGCTAAAGACGAGAATATCCTGCGGTAGGGCGACGGCTACCGCGAGGTCGCGTATCTGTGAAAACCAGCGTTCACCAGCTTCCAAGCCAAAGCTACGAATAGCGACATCCAACAGTGCCATTTTGATGGCATAGGGGCTGACCACCAGCAGCGTTTTGCCTCCCGAAGAGGTGGCGGCTGCTGGTTTGAGCGAGAAGGGCGCAACGGGCAGATAGCGTGCAACAGTCCACATGGCGAATGTTCCTCTCAAACCAGCAACGCACTACTTTCTCGTCGGCATCTCGAATGGTTCGACTGTATCCACGAGCGAGCGCATGATGGTGGCAAATTCACTGATCGAGCCGAATGTGCGAGCCTGCACCTGTGGCTCTTTTGTGCCATTAAGGGCACTAACGATCTCCTCCGTCTGTCTCCAGTAGAGCGGTGCCTTCTGCTCTTCGGTCGGCTCTACCTCTTCCATCAACGGGCTGACCAATGGCGCGGGCAACACGCCGGAACTGGTGGTGATGATACCCTGAAGGGCGACGAGGTGCGGAAGTTGCGAGGAACGCATGGCCCCGTTAAGTTCGATGAAGGTGTGGAGCAGACTTTCCAGCAGGAGGGCCGCACGCTTCTTCCGCTCACCCTCGTCGATGGCATAGTCTTGTTTGATATCGTTATAACCGATGCGCCCCAATTCTAAATGACAGACCATTGCATAGACGCCGCTGGAGGCCGGACGATGAAAGATACTCTGCCCCAGATTGCGCCCCGTCTTCTGATCTGCGGCGTCAGCAGCCAGCCGATCTTTGCTGCGTTCCGGCACATATTTCACATGCAGATAGCTTTCGGTACGAGTACGCTCTGGCAGGCCAATAACCCAGCCAAATTCGCTAATTGATTTACGAGGAATCGAACGCTTCTCGGCGGTGACGAGGATGCCAGCGACATCGTCCATAGCGCAACGTTCAATCATGGCATTGATGAACTGCGCGTCGGGTTTATCGCCGTTCTGTCCTTTTGTCCATTCCTTTAGCCATTCGTCGTCGGCATTGATGCGGTTGGCGTTAAAGCGACGGCACCCATCGCACAAGGCCATGTGGCGATCACGGGCCAATTGATAGAAATGCTCCATCAGAATATGTTTGAGCATATCACCAGAGATGGCGTTGACGCTGTGCAGCGTGCCAGTGTGATCGACGATTTCGACAATTCTGGTCTGTATCTGGTTACTTTCGTTGCCCTCGTTATTCAGGCTATGCATATCCAGGGTAACGCGTGCGGCAATAGATAATGATGCAATAGATGACATAAACGTTTTCCTTCCTGACTCTGATATTTACTTTGTAGCAGTGGTTGTTGCTGGTGTTTGGTCTTTCGGCTGAGCACTGTTGGGATTATTTTTGCGCGAATAGCCACATGCAACCAACATGGAACCGACCAACTCAGAACCGTATTTGTTGGTGAGATTGACTACGCAACGGAAATCCTCCTCCGTTGTCTTCGGACGAAAACGATACGATGAGGAACTATCGGGATTATCTTTCTTCCGCCTGCTCTCTTTCTCCTCTTCAAGCGCGTTCTCTTCGTTGTAGAGGAAGAGAAACTCAGCGAGGGCAGCGGTAAATTCTTTCCCATAGTGGGCTTTGCGCATGAGGTTGCGTCCCAGGCCATAGCGCACTTCATAATCACTGCGACCATCCTGGCTACGCCAGTATTGCGCGATAACAGTCGCATAACGAATGGCATCAGCAATATGCTGGAAACCAACATCGTTAAAGATAGCGACGGCTTCAGGATTTTTGTCTTGCATATTCATAAGGAGATACTCCAATCCAGTGTAACTAAGTTGACGAACGTGATGTTGCAAGCTCGCAAGCGAACTCATGAGATAACTACTATAGGCGGTTGTGAATTGCCAGAAAGGGTGCAGATCATTGGCGGAGAGGAAATCACGATAGACACGTAACAGCGCGTATTCCTCTGCTCCCTCTTCGCCTTTGCTGTTGTGCAGACCGCGCACGATGCTGATATGTTCATCCAGCAGTGCCATCGCCTCTTCGACTTTTTCCGGCGTCTCCGGTGCAGACAACCAGATAGGCAGGCCGATGGTAGAGAGATTCATTGTGGCGTGCGCGCTACCCATGTACTTGTAGAACGACACCGAAAACTCTGTTGCCAGGCTGGTAATTTTTCCTTTCGGCATCTGTTCCAGTTTGACGCGATATTGTTCCATCACCACCTGCGCAAAGCGCAGTGAAGCCATAATATCCAACTTGATGGCAGTCGTAGACCAGAAAACCGCGCGGAACTCCTTTATAATCCCCTGTAAATGCGACAATTTGATATTACGCGGCTGAATAACATAAATTTTGCGATCATCTTCGTCCTGCACCAGGATAGGAACAGTGGCTTCCATATAGCCGCGAAATTTCAGGAGTTCGAGCAGCCAGAAACTATCCAGATTGCCAATCGCCAGTTCACCACCCTTCATACGGTTGGCCCCTTTTCCTGTCGTCGGGTTGATAATCTGTAAAGCAGTCACAAGGACATTGCCTTTTAGTTGCTGCTTTTTTGCGTACTCCTGCCACTGAGAGACGGTTGCTGCGATATCATTGTCCTCACGCGCAAAAAGGTCGAGCAACAATTGAAGATGAAAGCGTTTCTGCGAAGGCGTTAATACACTCCAGCGCATAGCCAGATCATTGAACGTAGCAGCAACCTTCATATGATTAACTGCTTGGTAATTCTCCAGTCGTGAATCCGCCTCCATATCAGCGATTTCTTGTAGTTCAGGAGCTTTACGCAAGCGCGCCTCTGGTGTTCGCAGCGAGGGCGGGAGTTTTTTCAGCAACTCTCGATAAGCTCTGCTCTTTTCTATCTCAGTATCATAGGGAAAACCGTCCAGATGGTGATCGGCATCGCCCTTCTTGAGCAGTTTGTCGCGCTGCTTCTGAGAATCAAGCGGTGAGACAAGCTGAAATGACTCCAGGAAATCATCCGAAATCTGCTCCAGGTCTAAAGGACGAGGCGTAATAATGTGATAGCGGTAGCCCTCGTTACGAAGTTCTATGTCTCCCCTGCGTTTGTCTTGCCTTCTGTACAGCGCATCAACACAGGACGCGAAACCAATCGCGAGTTGTATGTCTGCCGCTGTACCACTAGTTTTGTTGACGTAAAAATCCATTATCGTTCCTCTTATTTGTTATTCGCGCTGAAATCATCGGCGTGTTGATCGGCTAACCGCAAAGCGCGCACGATGACATAATAGAGCCACGTTTCTTGCTCCATACCAAGATTAGGAACGGCAATCTCCGGGTCGCCATTCGCTGGCTTCAAATCACTATCGCGCTTTATCGGATTTTGCAGCAGCGCATGATTAAAACTCCACGTAAAGGTTTGGCGCGCACGTTGCAACGCCTGCTCAACTGCTTCCTCAGCACCGCTCTGTAAACGAGTAGCCTTGTAAGTGGATGCGTTGGCACTATGGTGATGGGCAATAGCCGCATAGATAGCCAGCGGTAACGGGTCCTCTACCAACATACCCAGACTGTCAGCGATGATATCCATGCCAAGCACGACACTTTCACAAGCGTGATTTGGTCGCTTATTTTTTGTCTTTTTCTGTAAGTCCTTCTGTACAGAGTCACTGGAATCATAGTCGGTCTTGGCGTAGAAACGTGGCATGTTATTAGCATCGAATAGCCACCCCTTCTGCGCATACAGTAGTTTTTGCCATTCATCAGCCCATGCCTGCCATTGCTCACTCAACTTTCCCAGATCATGACAGGCAATCGCCAGCCGAATCGCATGCTCAATGCTTCCCGTTGGCAAACCTTGAGTGGTCTCTAATCGCTCCATCACATATTTCAATCCAGGCACAATACCAGTATTATACGCATCAACCAACCCACCAATATGCTGGATATACGATTGCACCTTAATAGGTCCAAATGCTGAATTATTGCCACCCCCTTTTTTCCCTAACTTGGGACTTTCGTAAGCTGGCCAATCAAAAGGCACACTATCACTACGCAAGATAAATCCTAACTCTGGATGATAGGTTGCCAGCGCGTTCGGCAATGCAAGCATAAGGCTTGCATAGAATTTCCGTATCAAGCTTTGTTTATTGGAAGAAGATGCCATAAGGTCCCATGTATAGGTGGTCTTTTGGCGACTATCAACCTCTTCTTCGGTGCTGTTCTTATTCTGATCTATCTCGGCCCGCGCCTCTTTACATACCCAATCTATCTTGAGAGCATCACGCTGTGCCTCGAAGAACTCCATATGCGAAGCGAGCGAGGCGGGGTGCAACGCGAAGCTTTGCCACTGCCAGGGAGCCTCGGTAATTGCCTCTTCGGGTTTGTTATGGATCAGAATGCGCACCTGTGCAACGTCACGAATGAGCGTACTGATGATCGAGCGGCTATGATCGCGTAAACCCTCAAAAATTAGTTTCTGTATTGCTTCCTCTCTGTTTTTGAAGCGTTTTAACAGGTCCAAGTCACTTTTTGAGTGCACCATATTGATGAGAGCCTGTTCCTGCAAGAAATCAAAAGGTTGTTGAGGGTCACGCTGTTTGAGAGCCTCGAATGTGGCATCACACAGAGCTTTATCATAGGGTTTTGTCGATGCAGACTTGCCCTGCACTTCCGCGAGAGGATAGACAATCACACGGCCTTGCTGTTTCTCAAAACGGGCACAGCGTCCCGCACGCTGGATGACGCTATTGGCTGGGGCACTTTCGGTATGCAACACCTGGACTGAGATGTCGAGTCCTACTTCTATGACCTGAGTCGCGACTACAATCATGTTCTTGCCGAAGTATTGCCCACCCTTCCAGCCAGCAGGATTCTTGGCAGTGAATTTTCCCAATTGTTCTGTAACATTCTCTGTGCGCTTCCTACGGTCTTCATCTGTTAAGCGACTATGCAGCAAAACAAGTTCAATGCCACGCCTCGACGCCTCATCCTTTAATTGCCAGTAGATCATTTGCGCACGCGCAACCGTGTTGCAGACAACAAGAGAACATTGATCATGCTGTGCCAGAATTGCCTTCGCTGTCATCGGCTGATCGCTGGTTCTAATCGTGCGCTGGCGCTCCTGCATAATTTCAGCCAGCTCTTCACCTTCGACCTTGACCACTACTGCATCAAGCAGTTTGCTCAGTTCGTCGATCATCTCCTGAGAAAGCGTCGCAGTCATCAGAACAAAGCGCGTTACGCCTTTGAGAAGCATCAACAGTTCAAGTACTGTTGTGCGTGCGCCAAAGCAAGTATCATCTTCCGCAAGCGGGTAGAGATGAAACTCGTCCAGCACGAGGTAGGAGCCGAAGACCGCCGCAGCATTGATATTTGCCATTCGTGTACCGATACTGTACGGGGTCCCGATGGCACTGGCAAGCAACTGGTCAATCGTGCAGAATGTTAGTGGCGATTCAAATTGTGGATCGCTGGGTTGCTCACCGGTCTGAATAGAAACGGTAGGCCGCTTCATCAACTGATATCGTTGCACAAAGTTCGTCCCACGTTTCTTGTCTATTCGCTCAATCCAGTCCTTATACTCCTCATAAAACTGGTTGGTGAGCGTGCGCAGAGGAGTTGCATACAGGCATTTATAGGGCAAAGCATCACCCTCTTGCTCTAAATTACGTATGAAGGGATAGATTGCAGCCAAGGTCTTACCCGCCCCAGTTGGAGCCTGGAGAATAACGTTTTTCCGCTCCTTTACGACAAGCCTGTATACTTCTTTTTGAAAATCGCGCAATGCCATGACTACTCTCCTAACAAGGTATCTAACAGGTCATCATCAGGCTCATCAAGCGGTTTGGAGGGTGATTGCAGCACACCATACATCCGGGCCATCTGGCGCACGTGGCTGATGATGCTTTCGCGCAATGCGGCTGGCTCAAGGACCTCGCAGTCGGCGCCCCAGCCGCGAATCCAGTTCTCGATCTCGATGATGTCGCCGATCTGCGCCGTCCACACGCTACCATCTGGTGTATCTTTGATGTCTTGCGTGGGATGCCAGAGCGTCTCTTTCAGGCGTCTGGTGGCAGAGAACGAGAAGCGCAGGCGCACAGTTACGGGCTGCTCGTCGCCATACATCACGCCCCAGGCGCGCGAAAGCATCTCCGGCCCGTTAAAATTCTCCGGTATCGTAAACGACTCTTTCGTCACCTCGGCAGACTCTATGCGCTCCCATTTATAGGTGCGTAACGCGTCCGGTGGATTGCTATGCCCGATGGCGTAGATCGTGCGCCCGATACCCGACGGCTCAAGCAGGTAGGGGGCAAACAGACACTGGAATTTGCGCTTGCCAGGGGCATCGTAGAGTAGACGCACCTTGCGCTGTTGTAACCAGCCGATAGCCAGGGCCTCAAAAATCGCGGAACGGTCCTCGCCTTGTTGTCGTTTCCTCGCCATTTCTACCAGCGCAGAAAGATGGGGCCGTACCGGTTCGGGCATATTACTGGTTAGCTCGGTCAAACTCATGATTACAGGGGTATTCCGTTCATCATGAATAGAGGCGAGCAGGCGACCAGCAATATAAAGAGCCGCTGCCTCGGCATAGTTTAGATGTAATTGTAGTTGTTGGAGGTTGGCATCTTCAGCCAGAATCCAATATTGTCCATCTTTGCGCAAGGGAAGACGACCATCAACGCTCCACTCGTCAATATACCGTTTCGCGCTGTCTTCGCTAACTCCTAGTCGTTCTGCGATCTCTTTTGTGCGAAACTTCGCACCTCGCGGCTCAAACATTTTTTGCAGCATCCGTAGTCGATCTGTCTTGTTGTTGGCATCCGAAGTTGGCATCTGTATTCTCCTTACTGAATGTGTAAGAGTTTATAGAGCCAGTATAACGTAGGATATCCGCAGGGAATGCGGTTTTTTTTGTGATTTCCAGCAATTTGTACGATGGGACTGAATCTGGTGTACCTCTTGAGCGGTGTTGAAAATCTCTGGATGTCCATGACGTAACACCTGTTCGAATGCTTCGAGCCACGTGGTTTGAGCGCTGCTGTAGTGCTCTGTCAAACGTCATATGGAAGATGAGCATGACGCCCACAAGGGGCGTCACTACATGTTATCAGATGATATGACGTGCATAACATGTAGTGACGCCCCTTGTGGGTGTCATGTCTGTGTCTCACAATTGAAGATGAACGGACTGCCAAAACAGTCGCCAGCGGTTTGAGCGTTGCTGTCGTAGGCGAATTGTCGTACAAATAAGAAACGTCTCAAGTCGCCTGGGAAGCGACTAGAGACGTTTCTTATCGAGTAAAAATGCCGATGGAGGGATTCGAACCCTCAACCCTTTCAGGACCTGTTTTTGAGACAGGCGCGTATACCGTTCCGCCACGTCGGCTTACTATTTCCAGTTCGCATGATAACGCATTCAGGCGCAGAAGTCAAGAGGTTAGACGGGGGAATTTTCAGGGACTTCCATGCGTCCAAATTGTCCGATGCGACGGAATTTCTGATACCGTTGCTCTAACAGTTCATTGAGAGGTATTTGGGCAAGCTCGGCCAGATGCCTGCTTAGAGCATCCTTGAGAAATTCTGCGGCCCGGCGATGGTCGCGGTGCGCTCCGCCTAATGGCTCAGGGATTAACCCATCGACCAGTTGCAGCGTTTTGAGTTCACGTGCGCTAACTTTCATTGCTTCGGCTGCCTGTGGCGCAAAGGTGGTATCGCGCCAGACGATGGATGCTGCCGCCTCTGGCGATGCTACTGAGTAAATACTATGTTCTAGCATCAGGATGCGATCTGCTACACTGAGTGCTAATGCGCCGCCACTGCCACCTTCACCGATGACAATGGCAATGATGGGTGTGCGTAGCCTGGCCATTAAATACAGATTTTGCGCGATAGACTCGGATTGTCCACGTTCCTCGTCGCCCAGAGCAATAGATGCGCCCGATGTATCGATCAAACTGACCAGGGGGAAGCCAAACTTCTCGGCCTGTTGCATAAGACGGTAGGCTTTGCGGTTGCCCTCTGGATGTGGCATGCCCAGATTGCGGAATTGCTTCTCCTTCGCGTCACGTCCCTTCTGATGGCCAATCAACATGATGGTCTGACCGTTAAAACGCGCTGGTCCGGCCATAATAGCATGGTCATCAGCAAATGCACGATCACCGTGCAGCTCAAAGAAATCATCGCAGATCAGTTGAAGATAGTCTGCGGTATAGGGACGATCTTTGTGGCGTGCCACCAGCACGGTCTGCCAGGAGGACAAATTTTTATAAATTTCCTCGGTGCGATGCTGCAATTCGTGTTCTAGCTCGTGAAGCTGGTGTTGCTCTTCATGTTTTAAGCGGTCGCCTTTGCGCTGTAATGCTGTGATCTTTTTCTCTATTTCGGCAAGTGGCTTTTCAAATTCCAGGTCGTAGGTCATTCCGTTTCCCTCTGCTCCTGTTATAGTGTGCTAAATATAGATAAGCGAGAAATACACCTTTTTAACTATAGAGGTGAAGGATGTGCATGAGTGTTTGGCGCAAGTCGCGTCGATGGACTACAGCATCGATCATGCCATGTTGAAGAACAAACTCCGCCGAGTTTGTATCTTCCGGCAATTTGACATGCATGAAGCCTTCGATCACGCGGGGGCCAGCGAAACCGACAAGTGCGCCCGGTTCGGCGATAATGATATCACCGAGCATCGCAAAACTAGCGGTGACGCCACCAAAGGTTGGATCGGTAATCAGGCTGATGTAGGGCACTTTGGCATCACTCAGGCGTGCGAGTGCGGCTGAGGTTTTTGCCATCTGCATCAGCGAATAGAGACCCTCTTGCATACGAGCACCGCCCGATGTGGAGGAAATGAGAACCGGAATGTGTTTTTCGATGCCTAATTCGATAGTGCGCGTGATTTTCTCACCGACCGCACTGCCCATGCTACCGCCGATAAAGCGGAAGTCCATAATTGCCAGGGCAAGTGGTTTGGTGTCAATCGCGGCGTGGCCAATGACGACGCCCTCATTGAGGCCCACGTTTTGTCGTTCTTCCACCAGTTTTGCTGCATAGCTTTGCGTGCGATTGGCAAAATTGAGTGGATCGACAGAAATAATATCCGCGTCAATCTCGACGAAGCTCTCAGGGTCCACGAGTAGTTCGATGCGCTCTTGTGCTGAGAGCTTAAAGTGGTAGCCACAGCGTGAGCATACTTTCAGATTTTTTTTCCAGTCACGTCCGTAAAGAATTTCTTTACATTTCAGGCATTTTACCGCCAGGTCTCCTACCGCAGATAGACCTGCTTTGCCGTGAGTAAATGTGGGTGACTGTCCAGTTGCCGGAAGAGCTGTTTCTTTAGCCATAAAAAACCTCCACGTCAATTTTGCGCGAAGAGAGCCGCAACAAATTTCTGTGGGTCAAATGGTTCCAGGTCTCCGATTTTTTCGCCTGTGCCAATAAATTTGATAGGAACCCCTAGATCATCTGCCACAGCAAACGCAAATCCCCCTTTAGCCGTGCTATCCAGTTTGGTGACGATGACCCCTGTCAGGCCAATATCTTCAGCGAACTTACGCGCTTGCAAAAGCGCATTCTGACCTGTTGTGGCGTCAATTACCATCAACAATTCATGGGGGCCATCAGGAACGAACTTTTGAATGACCTTATTGATCTTCTTGAGTTCTTCCATCAGGTTAAATTTCGTATGCAGACGGCCAGCAGTATCGACAATCAGTATATCACATCCACGTGTATGAGCAGCCTGGATAGCATCAAAAACGACCGCTCCGGGGTCGGAGCCAGGGTTCTGGCTGATAACGGGGACGTTGATGCGTTCTCCCCAGACTTTCAATTGGTCAATGGCGGCTGCGCGGAATGTGTCGGCTGCCGCCAGTATAACCTTGTGACCACTGTGCGTGAGAATGGCGGCCATTTTGGCGACGCTGGTGGTCTTGCCAGAGCCATTCACGCCAATCACGAGAATGACGGTGAGTGGAGATTGTTTGGAGAAACGGAGCGCAGATGGTTTTCCTAAAAGAGCGGCCAGCTCTTCACGCAAGGCGCGCTGTATTTGCGTGCCTGTACGCAGATGTTCTTCTTGCACACGTTGGTGGAGGCGTTCAATCAACCATGTACTAGTGCTAGGGCCAACGTCCGCAGCCAGCAACTGCTCTTCCAGATCATCCCACAGCTCGTCGGTGATCGTATCATTTTGCGCAACCGTGCTACTCATACGACTGAAAAGCTGCCGGGTGCGCTGTAAAAAACTGAAACGTTGACTGGTGCTGGCCTCTTCCTCAGCCTGCTTGGCCTGTGCAAGGCGTTGTTGTTCTAGATGCTCTTGCTCAGCGCGTTGTTGTGCGGCTTCCTGCTCGCGTTTGGGGTCTTCCTCAGGCTGTTTTTGTCCAAAGAGTCGACTAAACACGTCTCAACAGACTCCTTTTTCTCACTTCATAGCTAGTCAGTATGCAATAGATTTAGGTGAATAGGTAAATGGCAAACGTGAAAATAGCGTGTATTACCGCATAGGTTAGATAGGTGATAGTTTCTCAGGAACAGAGAAGGCAAAAGGAAGAAAGCAGCAATGCCATCAATCATCCTTTTGCCTGCTTAGTTCCATGTGTGATAGCAGTATATACTATACCACTGACAGACACAAGGGACTTGATATTCAGTACTCAATCCTTACTGGCGTGAGCTACGATACGAATGTAACGAACCATCACTGATCGGCTCATTAATGATGATATCGCCATTCCGGATCTTGATGTTGTACAAGCATGAGGGATTGGTGCAGACCCAAGCCTTGTACTCAATGGAAGCTCCCTGGCTGCCGAAATCCGAAAGCGGCACCAGATCACCGTCACCACATTTGCGACACCGAGGAAATGCGTTTTCCACGAAATCGCCTCCTTCCTTCTCTCTGGAGAACGTATTCGCTTGTTTTATCAAATATGACAGAGCAAGCGAGGCTTCACGAGAAAGTTAGCCGAGGGGGAGCCTCCGCCGCTGCATCCGCATCCCCACAGCAGGTATAAACCTAACATCACTATCATATCACAACTCTCTTTCCCTGTCAGCAGATATGTGAAGAAATCTTCATCTTTTTTATAAAAGACCTCATCCATTGCTGGTCTGAACGGTGTGGAGAGAACAGCCGTCATGCCGTCATGCAAGATTGGGCTTGCACCATGAGACACCACGCTTGCATGTTGCTGTGTCATGATTGCTCTTGTTTTCAGCATAGCAGGTGCTGCAAGTCTCGTCAAGCATTTCTCTTTACGAATTCATCTCCTGCGGATTTTTGCGCAGAGATGGCAATTTATTCATTGAACCGAGCGGCAATGCGGACGTGTTTTTTCATGATTTTTTCATCAGGGGGCTTTTTGGCTCAAGAGTCATCTGCTTTTTCCGATACATATAGTGCTTCCATTGCGTTTGCGCGTGGAAAAAGCGCAAAAAAAGGCTGTACTCGTGGTTTTGGCACGATTCTTGCAAGAAAGAGTAGTAGGAATGCGGCGACAGGAAAAAATCGCGCCAGTTCTCTTTGAAATAGGTCTGTTGAGTGAGTGTGGAAAAAGGAGTGTCCATCGTGAGTAAAAGAGCTATGCAGGAACGTAGTGGTGAGGGCGAGTGTGCCGTGTTAGTTATGCCAACCAGAAAATCTGCGCGGACGTCACGTCCTACCGATGAGCGACCGGCATTGGAGCATGATCTGCTCTTTGACGTGGATATGGACGATGCTGATGCTGCCTTGGCAGATGAAGAGCCAATGGACGGGCGTATTGCCGTGGACGATGTGGTGAAGCAGTACCTCAAGGAGATTGGCTCTTATCCACTGCTCAATGGCGAGCAAGAGCTTCTGTTGGCACAGCGTGTGGCACGGGGCGATGTCTACGCCTGCCGGCAGTTGATTGAGGCAAATTTGCGTCTGGTGGTTAGTATTGCGAAACGTTATACCAATCAGGGTTTACCCCTGCTTGATCTCGTGCAAGAAGGCAACATTGGGCTGATGCGAGCTGCCCAAAAATTTGATTATCAGCGCGGTTTTCGTTTTAGCACATACGCCACATGGTGGATTCGCCAGGCCATTAGTCGCGCAATTGCTGAACATTCGCGCTCGATCCATATTCCAACTCACGTGGTCGAGGTGATTTATAAAATAAAGAAGATTGCACGTCGCCTCTATCAAGAACTTGGTGTAGAGCCACGTCCAGATCAGATTGCTATCGAAATTGGTTTGCCGTATGAGCGTGTGCTGGAGCTATTGAATGCAGCAGAGCCACCCGTTTCGCTAGATGCGCCAATTGCCGATGATGAACAGTACCATCTGGCGGATATGCTCGAAGATGTAAGCATGGTAGAACCTATTTCTCATGCACAGCACGAGAAACAGCATGATGCTATTATGGAGGCTCTTACGATTCTGACGCCGCGTGAGCGTGAGATTATCGAGATGCGCTATGGATTAAATGATGGATGTATTCGTTCGTTGGATGAAATTGGCGTGCTGTTTCAGTTGACCCGCGAGCGCATTCGTCAGATTGAAGCGAAAGCATTGCGGAAATTGCGCTACCCGGAACGCTATGAGACTGTCTGCGAGTTGGCACATGCATAGTCAGAGCGTTGTAACACATTGGTCACATTGGTCGCATTGGTCGCACAAAGCGAAAGGCAGGCAATCTCAAAAATTGTCCCGCCTTTCGTATCGACGCATTAATCATCCGTTGTAACGCCACCCGCTTTTTCTTGCAGGTATGCATAAATGAAGGGGTCAACATTCCCGGCAAGATAACCTGTGGTATCACCGGCTTCACAGTTAGTGCGGTGATCTTTGACAATCGTGTAAGGATGGACGGTCACGGAGCGTATCTGTGTTCCGAAGTCTGCTTGCACATGCTCGCCCTTGAGCCTGGCCGTTTCTTCTTCGCGCTTCTTCAGCTCCAGCTCATACAGGCGCACTTTTAGTAGCTTAAGTGCGACTTCGCGGTTCTGAATCTGGGAACGCTCATTTTGGCAGGTCACCACAATGCCTGTTGGCAGATGGCGCAAGCGCACGGCCGAGTCAGTTTTATTGACATGTTGCCCACCTGCACCCGTCGCACGATAGGTGTCAACCTCGATATCTTCAGGACGAATGACGATCTCGATCGCGTTTTCAATATCGGGCAAAATCTCAACCTTGGCGAATGAAGTATGGCGGCGATGTGCGGCATCAAAGGGAGAGAGTCGAATCAAGCGATGTGTTCCTCCTTCTGAGCGCAGATAGCCATAGGCGTATCGCCCGGCAATCTCAACGGTCGCGCTTTTGATGCCCGCTTCTTCACCTTCGCTATAGTCATAAATTTCGGTACGGAATTTATGTTGTTCTGCCCAGCGCAGATACATGCGGAGCAACATCTCGGCCCAATCTTGTGCATCTACGCCGCCACTACCTGCGTGGATACTGAGAATCGCGTCACGCTCATCGTGTTCCCCGTTGAGCATTAAGGCAAATTGGAGTTTCTCGACCTCTTGCCCGACAGTGGTCAGGGATTGCGCAACCTCAGCCTGCATCTCTTCATCTGGCTCCTCTTCCAGTAATTGGGCTAATCCATGCAGCTCGCCAAGTTGTTCCTCAATACCTTCCCATGTGGCAACCTCCTCGCGCAGAGCATTCTGCTGCTGCATTTGTGTCTGCGCATGGCGGTTGTCGAGCCAGAAATCTTCGGCTATGCTCTCGTCTTCAAGTTTGGCAATTTGGTTTTTTTTGCTGGCGATGTCAAAGACGCACCATTGTTTTCTGGACGCGCCTCTGTAATCGTTCAATTTGCTGTATTAGTTCATTCATGGCTGCTATTGTACCATGTTTTGGCTCTTCTGTATATTCCGTATTATTCTATTCCGTTGCCGAGACTGTTTTCGGCTATCCCAAGATGATCCCTTGTAATAAAACCTGTTCAGATGCGGTACTCCCGTGTGGTGGCGTAATCTCAATCAGCAAGAGTCCAGGCTGGTCTGGCTGGTTGTTGGTGTAGACGATGCTGGTGCTATAGGTGCCATCTGTGGTGTGGCTCGACACGGGCATCCCAAGTGTCTGTATCACTCCTAACGTGTGGTCAAACAGGGTTGCACTTATACTACCGCCGCTCAGTGTTGTTGTGCCATGTAGATTAAGCGGCGAGCTTGCTTTTGGCGTCAAGCTATCCTGTTGTAATGTCATGCCCTGCGTTTGCACTCCCGTGACGAACCAGAGACCGGAGGCGTTCTGCTGAATCAAACGTGTGACGGTGACGATGAGCGTGAGTGCCGGTTGCTGTTGGACGAGGCGTACATGCGCAGTGGTTCCGTCGTTATCCAAAATCATATCGCCGGCGTTTGTGGCTGATCGTTGCAGTAGATCATGGGCCATCTGTTGCGCAGTGACGAGCGGATCGCTCCAGGGGAGCGGCTGACCGCTATTGCTCTGCTGTTGTAATGCCTCGGCTTCGCCCCTACTGAGCACAGGATAAAGTCCTGCGAATGCTACTTGTACAAAGCTCTGCTGTTGCCAGCGGTATTCGCGATAAATGTTGTTTTGCAGTGAGGGCAGCATTACCGCGTTCTGGGCGGGGATACTGGTATCAATACTGCTTAATACCAGCGTATGGGCCGTGCTAATACTGACTGTGCCGCCGTTTAAGCCCTGCTGCTTAAAAAGCAAGGCGAGGGTTGGCGTGTGTTGCTGCATGGCACACCCATAGACATACACGTCGAGCGTGGCCGGTGTATCGTTGCTTGTGACTGGCACTAAGACAGCGGGCTGGTCGACCAACTGATTGATAAACTGAATAGCTCCGATGGTTTGTTGCTGTGGATGAAACGGTATATATTTCGTATAGTCAGTAGTATGCAGCAACGTGGGGCAGTCAATGCTTGTGACTGTCGCTGTGGGCGTATGCAGAACGGCTATAAAATGGGCCAGCGCAATGATTGCTAGTAAAAAGAAAAGCACAGTGAGCGGACGCGGCTTCTGATAGGGATGTCGCGTGTGGCCATCGTGGTACGCCGGTGGTATTCTATAAAACCTTTGTGGAGCAGTTGATGGTTGTTGCGGTAGGTCGGCGATATCGCTGGTCACGGGCTGCGTATGGTGTGTATGGAACATGGTGCTTGTTTTCCCCTCTCTAAGAAACCCGAGCAAGAGCTATCTGCTCTCTTCTCATTCTACAGAAAGGGGAAAAATAGCAAGAAAATGATCAATGTTCAATCTATGAATTTATGCGAGATAGCCCTTGAGAATTTTCCATGTGCCATTGACCGGCCCAACGATATAGTAGCCTTGATAAGAGGTGACATGCGTTCCCTGCCCTGATGCATTATCCTCTGTTGCATGGAGGGTGATAAAAACCTTTACCGTGCCATCGTTGAGCAACTGCACATTGCCAAAGATGACTTGGTCATGCTGTGTATGTGTGTAGCCTGCGGTAAAGCTGGCATAAGAGACGCCCGCTGTGATTTCGTCCTGGCGTAGATTGTAGGCATCCTGATAGGTATGCGTATTAATGTCACCATAATAGTGCTGGATCACCAATTTAGCCTGCTCCGCGTTGGTGAGTGTACTGCTTGTCACGCTTGCTGAAGCTCCCGTGTTGGCCTGCTGTCCTCCATTCCCGGTATTGCTACTGGGAGCCTGGCGTAAAGCAAACAAAACGAGCGCGCCGAGCATGAGGAGCAGACCGAATAGCACCAGCAGGAGTGCGGCGATGCGTCCACCGCCCTTGCGTGCAGATACGGGCGTCGGTGGTCCTGCGGGATATCCTCCCGCGTAGTCTACCCCCGTGCCTGGTAAGCCTTGATACGTTGCACCTGCTTGTGAGGGTGGCATAGCTCCCTGTGTGGCATAGTCGTTGCTCGTTGCTCGTTGCGTGACGAAAGACTGCTCGGAAGCTGGTATGCCACCTGCATAGGGAGCATAGGGCGACATAGGGCCTTGATTGGGTGTGGTATTGGCCTCCTGTATCCCCCCATTATAGCCTGTATTGCCGTTATTGCGTAAAACCAGTGGTTGCTGAGCTGCTCCTGTCCCTGCTGGCCTATAGGGTGGATACTGAGGGCGTGATGCACTCGGCGGTATCTGTGGAAGCGCGGCTATCGTCGGATCGTCTGTATGAAGTTCTTCAATAGGGACTCCGCCAACGCCTGCCTCGATAAATGTCCCGCAGCGGGGGCAACGTCGTGTTCCCGGTGCGAGTTGAAGACCACATTGACCGCAGAAAATCATGATGACTCCCTCCCTGTTTGTTTCTGTCTGCGCTGTTTTACAGGGTGTGTATGTTTTTCTTGCTGTGGCATCGCTTGCGTTGAAGAGAAGATACCCCCATCGAGTGCAATAGACACTACTTCATCCATCCGCTCAACAGGCATAAACTGCATCTGTTGAATGACATCGCGAGGGATATCATCCAGGTCCTGCATGTTTCTCTTTGGTAGAATAAACGTCTTAATGCCCGCTCTATGGGCTGCCAACACCTTCTCTTTGATGCCACCAACAGGAAGTACGCGACCTCGCAACGTGATCTCGCCTGTCATTGCCACATCGCGCCGCGTGACACGTTGCGTAAGGGCCGAGATGAGTGCCGTCGCTATCGTAATGCCGGCAGATGGACCATCTTTCGGAATAGAGCCTGCTGGCAGATGGACATGGATATCATATCGTTCATAAAAACGTTTTTCTAAGCCAAATTGTTCCGCACGTGAACGCGCATAAGAAAAAGCAGCCTGTGCCGATTCTTTCATCACATCGCCCAATTGCCCCGTCAAGATCAAAAGCCCTTTGCCTTCCATCAGGCTGACCTCAACAGTAATCAGGTCTCCGCCGCCACTCGTCCAGGCTACGCCCGTGGCTACGCCGGCCTCATCAGTTTCTTCAACAATGCCGTGGAAATGACGTTGGGGTCCCAGGTAGTCAGAAATTTTATCGATACTGACCTTTGTTTTTGTGTGGCGGCCCTCGGCAACCTTGCGTGCGATCTTGCGCATGACAGTGGCAATCTCGCGCTCCAGATTGCGCACACCCGCCTCGAAGGTATATTCATTGATGATACAGCGTATGGCTCCATCATCAATCTCGACTTTAGTTGGCTGTAAACCATGTTCCTGCATCTGTTTGGAGATGAGGAAGCGCCGTGCAATAGCGAATTTCTCCCGTTCAGTATAGCCGGGCAGTTCGATAATTTCGAGGCGGTCCCGCAGCGCCGCAGGAATGGGGTGGAGGACATTCGCCGTTGTTAAGAAGATCACTTGTGAAAGATCGTAGGGGACTTCCAGGTAGTGATCGGAGAACGCGGCATTTTGCTCAGGGTCCAGCACCTCCAGTAGGGCAGCCGATGGGTCTCCACGAAAATCCGAGCCGATCTTGTCGATTTCGTCAAGAATAAAGAGGGGGTTGGTTGTGCCAGCAGCACGCATCGTCTGAATAATGCGTCCGGGCAAGGCCCCTACGTAGGTGCGGCGATGCCCACGAATCTCAGCCTCGTCATGCACGCCACCGAGCGAGAGACGTACACATTTGCGGTTGAGGGCCTGGGCAATCGAATGTCCAAGTGAAGTTTTCCCAACGCCGGGGGGGCCAACAAAACAGAGAATGGGACTACGCATCGCGTTTGAGAGTTTGCGTACCGCAATATACTCTAAAATGCGTTCCTTGACTTTATCCAAACCGTAGTGATTTTCTTCGAGAATGGCTTCTGCTTCTTTGATATCTAGACGATCTAGCGTTTTTGTATCCCAGGGAATGCTGAGCAGCCAATCCAAATATGTGCGAATAACCCCACTATCTGGAGCAATCGATGGCATGGCATTCAGGCGTTCCAGCTCTTTATATGCCCGTGTTTTCACTGCTTCTGGCATGCCGCTGGCCTGGATATGCTTGCGCAACTCTACATTTTCGCGCATAGATGGGTCGGTTTCGCTTAACTCATGTTGGATCACCTTGAGCTGCTCACGCAGGAAGTACTCCCGCTGACTCTTATCAACCTCTTGCTGCACTTGTGTATGGATGTGGTTTTCTAGTTCGAGGATATCCAGTTCTTTAGAAAGAAGGATGCTCACTCGTTGAAGCCGCTGCTCAACATTGCTGATTTCCAGAATATTTTGGCGAATTGAGAGAGGAAGCTCAAGGGAAGAAATAATAAAATCTGCAATCGCCCCCGCCCCATCAATATTCATGGCGGCGATAAAGGTGTCATCGGTTAATATTGGGTTGAGTTTGACGCATTTTTCATAAAGTGCGAGTACTGCGCGTTGTAATGCCTCTAATGTCAGCGAAGATGTGACCTGATCTGGCATCACTGCGGCTTGCACGCGCAGATAGGGTGTCGATTGTGTATAGCTGATGCGGCGCAGACGCCTCTGTCCGCGGAGTAGTACGCTTAACGTGCCATCAGGCAGCTTGAGCATCCGCTCGATAAAGCCCTCTGCCCCAACTTCATAAACATCATCCGGCCCCGGGTCTTCCTGATCCTGCCGAAGTTGTGTGGCAACAAAGAGTAAATGGTTTTTGCTCATCGCTTCCTCGATGGCTCTGAGCGATGGAGCGTGCCCGATTAACAGAGGAATTGCGGTATTGGGCAGTAATACCATATTGTGTACCGGGAGCATCGGTAGGTCGAGAAGCTCGTGCGTTTCTTCTGATTGACTGCTACGCTCATTGCCGACGCGCACGTCCAGTGCTATCGTGTCGAGTATCTCCAGCCGTTCACTCGTGGGTGCATTGGCGGCCTCAAAACATCTATTATCTGCTGTCTTGCCTATCTGATTAGCAGCATGCTCCATGCTGTGCAGTTGCTCTGGTGTAGCAACCGGGCTGGCTTTCTCCATAGGTAAACACGTTCCCTCTCAAGTGGCAATGGTATGTCACATACAGTTCCTCTCATTATAACGTACTATAAGGTATGAAGCAACGAAAAGACGAGATTTGGCTATAGAAGGCGAGATTGCTTTTAGCTTATTTTAGCGGCATCTTTCTCAACAGAGAAGCTAACCGAATAAGATGAGCTGTTTACGCTGCTCGTCTGTCAAGATGAGCGCGGGATTGCGTGGGATGGGATAGATTTCGGTACGTTCCCAGAGTGGGCCGGTGACGCTGGTGCTGTTGCCAATCTGCACGCCACGCTCGCGCAAAGCGGTATGGAGTTCTATGCCATGAAAGAGAAAAATTGTTTCGATCAGCCAGGGACTGGCGAACGGTGGCGTGCAGGTTGTTGGGCCTGTGAAAACCAGATAGTAGTCGGGAATGGCATCAATCTTGATATTGAGCTGTCCGTCACGGCGCACGCGCCATTGCACATCAACGCTTTGCCGGGCCAGTGGGCCTCGTATGAAACGTCCATCATAGCCACGCGCCTTGCCTGTGCCATCAAGGGCGATCTCAAAAATAATGGATGCGATATATTCGCCCATGTTGCCAATTTGTGCGCTTTTGCCAATGATGGTCGCTAGTTTGCCGTCAATCGTGTTGCGTGATTTAATTAAACTAGAAAGTGCATTGAGATCACTCATGAGGTTGCTCCCTGTTCTTTTTGGATGTGTTGCTGCTATTGTATCTCATCGGGCAGTGGGTTATTAGTGTTATTATAATGGACCAGTACTTTGATCGGAGTAATGACCCCGCTTGCCAGTTGCTCAAAGGTTGTGGGGAGTTGTTGCGCCGTTGTGTGATGCTCAAAAAGGCGTTTGAGTGTACTGGTGTAGGGAGATGTTCTGAGTGTCTGGAAATACCATTGCGCGTGACCAGGATAGTCCACACCATCGCTTGAGCCGACAATCAACAGTTCTCTTGCATGAAACGCGGGCGTGAGTACAAGGGCTTCAAGGTTACCATCCGCGAGGATACAAATACGTCCATTGGGCCGCATTTTTTGCTGTAAAAGCGCGAAAGCGTCGTTGTGGCTGGAACACTCCAGACCAATGGCATAATCTTCTTGCCGCTGTGCTATCTCTTGGGGATGAATCGCGCTTCTTATAGCCATTGATTTTGCGATAGTTAGTCGTTCAGGATGTGGCTCTACTATATCAATGTTGTGGATGTCGAGCGTAGTGAGCATAAAAAGCGTGAGTAGACCTATCGCGCCTGCTCCTGTCACTAGAACTGGCTCATTGGCTTGTGGCGCGACCTTGCGTATGCCTTTCACAACATCGCAGGTGAGAATGCTCAGGATAGCCAGCGTATCGGGAATGTCGTCAGGAATAGGGATGGCTTTATAGGCAGGCACAACAGCATAGGTGCGATGCCCGTAGAAAGAGACAACGCGCTGGCCTTCGTGCAGGTGATGCACATCTGAGCCGCAGGCTTTGATAATGCCCACACTTTCATAGCCTGTCATATGTGGATATATTGCTGGTATACTTGCACGCGCTGTCCCTCGATACTGTGGTAGTTCCGCGCCAATGCTGATTGCTCCCGTTGTCGTCCGTATCAACACCTCATCCGCTTGCAGCATGGGTAGTTCGGACGATATCCACGTGAGTTGATGTGGGCCTGTGAGAAGCAGAGCATGTGCTTGCATACGATTAGCCTACATAATCCATCGATTACCCATCTAAAAACTCTTTCAGTGCGGCATAGGTTTCGTCGGGAGCCTCTTCCGGCAAAAAGTGACCGCTGGGCAGAGCTTGCCAGCTCACATGCTCAGCTCGCTCGCGCCAGGTCGCCAGCACATCGTATTTGCGTCCGACAAAGCCTTTTGCGCCCCAGAGTACCAGCACGGGACAGCGAATTTTCTGCTGCATATCGACCTCATCGTGTTGCAGATCTATGGTGGCGGACGCGCGATAATCCTCACAGGTCGCGTGAATGGTGGCGGGATCGCTGAAGCAACGCGTATATTCGGCGACAATTTCAGGCGAGAAAACGCTTGCATCACCACTCCAACGCTGCAAGGCTTGCTGGAGAAAATATGCTGGTTGCGCTCCTAATAACGTTTCTGGCAGGTCATATGGTTGGATGAGCAGGAACCAGTGAAAATAGACGCTGGCAAACTGCATATCTGCTGTGGTGTACATTTTGTAGGTTGGCGCGATATCAAGGACGGCCAGTTTTTTGACGCGCTGAGGATGATCTATTGCCATGCGATGCGCAACTCGTGCGCCTCTATCATGTCCGACGACAAAAAACTCTTCATAGCCAAGTTGTGTCATCACCTCGACCTGATCGTGTGCCATGACGCGCTTCGAGTAGGTGCTATGATCGGCCTCTCCAAAAGGTTTTGAGCTATCGCCGTAGCCGCGCAAATCGGGAGCGACAACGGTAAAATCCTGGGCGAGGCGTGGCGCGATAGCGTGCCACATCAGGTGTGTTTCGGGATAGCCGTGCAGCAGCAAGAGAGGAGGGCCATCACCACCCTTGACAAGGTGTATTTTTGCGCCGCTGGTTGTGATCGTGAGATGGTCAAAATGCTCAAACATGGTGCATCCTCGCTCTGCTAGACGTCATCATCCTATTTTATAGTATAGCACGTGAGAGAGGATTGTTTAGGCATTTCTTTAACCATTGACAACGGGCTTATTTCATGTTAATGTCATTAATATGAAAGATGACCAATCGTCTGAACGTGTTAGTCGTTCTTATCGGATGAAAGCACGCGCTGAGGCTGCACAGATCACCGAAGAGCAGATTATGGCGGCGGCATTTTCACTATTTAGCTCTCGGCCATATGAACAGGTTTCGTTGGACGAAATCGCTTCTCAGGCGCACGTCACCGCGCAGACCGTCATTCGTCGTTTCGGTTCAAAGGAACAGCTTTTTCGCATCGTGTGTGAACAGGCTTTGGCGCGAGCGATAGGGGATCGCGAGCGTGCTTTGACCGGTAACACTGAGCAGGCGCTTGAAAATCTGATACACCACTATGAACAGTGGGGTAATCTGATTTTGCATCTTCAAAAGCAGGCTGCTCATGTGCCGACTGTACGCGCGGTAACTGAGGTTGGGCGGCTCTATCATCATCAATGGATCGAGCGTGTCTTCTCGCCAATGCTTGTATCGTATTCTGCTTCAGTGCGTGTACGGCGATTGGCGCAATTGATAGCGATTACAGATGTCCATGTCTGGGAAATATGCAGACACGAGCGTCACATTAGCGTTGAAGAGACCACGCGCGCATTTGTCGAGGTTGTGACTGCGCTGCTTGCCTCTAGTCCGAATTGGCAGATACGGGATAGTCTCAGCCAGTAGAAGATGAGAAAGATAACAGTAAAAAAGGAGCGATAAAATGATCCTGATTACAGGGGCAACGGGCAATATAGGTAGTCAAGTCATCAAGTTGCTTGTACATGAGCATGTTCCTATGCGTGCACTGGTGCGAGATGTGCAGAGAGCGAGTACATTGAAGGCGAATGGGATTGAATTGGTGCAAGGAGAATTTGAAAAGCCGGAAACCCTGGAAGCGGCTTTGGCAGGCGTTGAGCGCGCGTTTCTCCTTTTACCTTCATCTCCCGTACAGGTGCAGCAGCAGTGTGCTTTTGTAGACGCTGCTCGTCGGGCTGGGGTTCGTCATATTGTTAAACTTTCTGGCGCGGGAGCTTCTGAGGATAATCCGCAGCAATTTGCACGCTGGCACTGGCAGGTTGAGCAGTATATTCGTCAGAGTGGGTTAGCATTTACCTTTATACAGCCTATCTATTTTATGCAAAATTTTCTGGGCAAGGATACTGCCGAGATGATTGCCCAGCAACAGCGTTTTGTGGTACCCGTCAAGGCAGACTTCAAGTTTAATATGGTCGATGCGCGCGATATCGCTGCTGTTGTTGCGAAAACGCTGAGTGAGCCTGGTCACGAAGGTCAGACATATGTATTAACAGGGCCAGAGCTACTTTCATCGCGTGAGCAGGCCGAGAAGTTCTCGCAAGCATTGGGGCATCTTATCACCTTTGTTGAGCTTGCGCCTGCAACGTTCAAACATATTCTCCTTGGAGCTGGTCAGCCGCAATGGTTGGCCGAAGGGGTAATAGAGCTGTTTGAAAATCTGGATACGTATGTCACTGATACGGTGGAACGGGTTGCCAAAAAAGAGCCAATTACGTTCGAGCAGTTTATCCGCGATCACCTCAGAGCCTTTCAAAGCTAGCAATTTCCATTTCTCTTCATCCTTCTCAAGCTTATTTTCAACAGGTTGGGAAGGATGAAGCCCTCCGTCAGGTCTTCTAGTCCTTCTACCCTTGCCAAATGGTTGCGCTCGTGCTATTCTCGCACATATGATCTAATTTTTTCTTAACGTGCATGTTGGCAAGTTCATGAATGGAAATATTGACGTATGGGTTCAGATAGCGTCGAAAATGCTCCACAGCGGGGCGCGCTACTCAGACGTGCCCACGAGTTACTGGAAAGTCACGGCCAACCTGTCTCTGAAAGCCTGCTGATCCAGCATCTATTTGGTGCGGATAGCGCGGCGGGTCAGCAGGCCCTCTGGACGGTCTTGTTGCGTCAAACGCTGAGAAGTTCAACTATTTTTGAGGAAACGGGCGCACTGGGTATAGGGAGCGAACTGCTCTGGTCGCTCAAGGCATGGCGTAGCACGCAGCAAATGCTTAACGATGTCGAGTTTGTGGTGCTGGACACGGAGACAACGGGCTTACGTCCTGGCCCTGATCGCGTGATCGAGGTCGCGGGCGTGCGTTTGCGCGGTGGACAAGTGTGCGAAACTTTTCAGAGCTTGATCAATCCAGAGCGGCGTATTCCTCCTTTTATCGTGCAATTTACTGGCATAATGCCAGAGATGCTCCAAGATGCCCCAACCGCAAAAGAAGTCATGCCGGACTTTCTGCATTTTATTGAAGGCGCAACGATTGTTGGGCATAACGTCGGCTTTGATAGTGGCTTTCTTGCTTACGAAGCAAAGCTGCTTGGGCGCACCTTTCCACTGGATGGTCTGGACACAATTCCGCTCGCCCGTCGTTTCGTGCCGACCCTAAAACGCTTCAAACTGGATATGGTGGCAACGCATCTGGGTATTACAACGGTCAATCGTCACCGCGCTCTAGGCGATGCCAGCGTGACCGCTGAAGTGTTCTTGCGCATTCTCGCATTAGCGCAGGGACAGGGCATTGTGACGCTGGGACATCTACGTCGCCGTTTACAACTGCCTGTTGCCTGGAGTGGCGATATCTCGCAGTTTGCCCCGGCACGCAAAGGTGAAAAATTGCGTGCTGACGGTAAAGTGCCTTCCGCGGCTGTGACTACACGCCCTACGGGAAGCCTTTTCCTCGACACTGCCTGGAAGCGCGATTTTCCTACCAAACCCGGCGTCTATCTGATGAAAGATGCCAATGGGCAGGTGATCTACGTGGGCAAGGCGAAGTGTCTCAAGGACCGCCTCGCCTCGTATTATAGCCAACCGCTGGGCTACACGCGCAAAATGGATGGCCTCTTGCAGAACGTCAAAGAGATCGAGACGCGCATCTTGGGCTCAGAGCTTGAGGCATTGCTGGTCGAGTCGCAGCTAATTAAAGAGTTGCAGCCAGCCTATAATGTGCAATTGCGCAATTACGAGCTATATCCTTTCATCAAGGTTGATGTGCAGCATGCGTTCCCCCGCGTCTATGCGACACGCGAGGTCGCTGCTGACGGGGCCCGCTATTTTGGCCCATTTCGCAGTCGACGCATCGTTGATCTCACAATCGAGTTGGTTCATAAAGTCTTCCCTGTACGGACCTGCACACGGGCTTTGCCACCAGATGCCAAACCGTCAGAGCCGTGTCTGCGTTTGCATTTAGAGCGTTGTCCTGCTCCCTGTCGTGGGGGAGCAGATGCAGAAATGTATCATCAGACAATTGAGCAGGTTTGCGCGTTTCTCGGCAGTGAGCGAGGTGATTTGCTGGAACGTCTACGTCGCCAGATGCATGAGGCTGCGCAAAACCTGCAATTCGAGCGTGCGGCATGGTATCGCGATGCTATTCGTAGTGCCGATGAGGTCTTGCTTGGGCAACGACTCATCACAGGTGCTGTCGAGTCCAATAATTTATTTATTGTTTACCCGTCCGCGCACGAAGGCCATAACGAGCTTTTCCTTATTCGGCATGGGCGTTTAGTCCGTCAACAAGCCGTCGTACATGAACGGGATGCCTTAGAGATGGCGATACGCGAGTTGCTTGCCGTTGCTACAACAATGGGTGGGGCGCCGAGCGTGGTTGGTAAGGCCGAAGTCGATCAGATTAATATTATTAGTCGCTGGATTCATCGCCATAGTGATGATCGCGCTTTCTTCCCCTTTCAACATGCGTTGGCACAAGAAAGCGCGATGCACCAACTTATGCAACACATCTGGGAGAATGTGAGCATGGCGCGCACCTTACCACTGGCGTTTGATGAAGGGGAAGAGGAAACGTTTCGGGTGACTGAGTAGTGAGATTAGGCCGGACCGGCAAAATTAGGTTATAATGAGTTATATTTTATGTCTCATCTAAGCCAAGTCAGGAGCCGATTGACCATGTTATTATCCGATAAGCGTATTTTGGAAGAGATGAAGAGCGGCAATCTCGTGATTGAGCCGTTCAACGAGCGACATCTGGGGACAAATTCCTATGATTGTCGTCTCGGCGAGTGGTACTTTCAGGGCGATGCGAATGTTGAAATAATGCATCTGGATAACCCCGAAGAGATTCGCCACTACTGGGGGGAAGCTCGACGCGCACGCAATGGCGTGATTGCCATTCGACCCGGCACGACCATTCTGGCCCATACGCAAGAAATTATCGGTGGCCATAACGGCTATTTGGGCAAGATGTACTCGCGTAGCACTGTTGCGCGTTCAGGCCTCTCGGTCTGCCGTTGCGCAGGCGTGGGCGATGTGGGTTATATTAGCCGTTGGACGATGGAGATCAGCAATCACACGCAAACAGCGATCCAGGTTCCCGTCGGTTTTCGCATCTGCCAGATCACTTTCGAGTATGTTGGAGAGACGCTCAAGGAGTATCATGGGAAATATGGCAGCCAGTATGAATGGAAACCGGAGGATATGCTGCCCAAACCCTATTTCGATTGGGATTATGAGGACTATCGCTCGGACAAAGTGCGTATAGAGAGCGAACGCTAATCATGAGCAGAGGACGGCTGATCTCATTTGAAGGGCTGGATGGTGCTGGCAAAACGACGCAGATTCATCTGCTGGAACAATGGTTAACCTCGCAACAGATTGTGTATGTGCATACACGAGAACCGGGGGGAACGCCATTGGGTGTTGAGATACGCCGTTTGCTGTTCCATCATCCCGAACTGGTGATTACGCCACTGGCCGAGGCCTTTTTATTTCAGGCTGATCGTGCGCAGCATTTCAACACACTGGTTCTGCCCACCCTCGAAACGGGCACACATGTCATTACTGATCGCTGCTTCGATTCGAGCATTGCCTATCAAGGTGTTGCACGTGGCGTGGGTGTTGAACTTGTCAGTTATCTCTCGCTGCTTGCCACGCAGGGCCACGCGCCCGACCTGACAATTTTCCTCGATCTCGACCCCGCTATTGTGCATGAGCGAACCGATGGACGTGCAGAACATACGCGCTTTGACCGTGAAAATGCGCAATTCCATCAGAAACTGCGCGAGGCGTTTCTCAAGCAAGCATGCACCTATCCTGAGCGCATTAAGGTTGTCAATGCCGCGCAGACGCCGGAGCGTATTCATCAAGAGATTGTCTTGCTGGTAGCGGATGTCTTGTCGAGAGAAATTTAGAGTACTTCCAGGCGTTTTTTGCGTTTCAGTGCGTCAAAGTAGTCCGGGTCGAGTTCTAGTGCTGTGTTGACGGCAAGCAGTGCCTCATCTTTGTGCCCCAGAATGCCCAAGACCCACGCCTTGCCATCCCAGGCGGGAACGTAGCGCGCATCGAGTTGTAGGGTATGCTCAAAGTCTTGTAGTGCCTCGTCGTAACGTGCCAGCATAGCGAAACATGTGCCTCGAATATACCACCCTTCTGCGTTGCCGCTTGCCAGTGCGACGGCACGCTCTGCCGCTGCGAGTGCCTCTGTGTAGCGGATCGTGTTTGAGAGTTGGCGGCTATAGGTGCGCCAAAATGCTGCTTGCTGTTCCGATATCTCCATTGTATCACCATTCTCTTTAGGCATCCAGTGCGCTAAATATACCTGATTACTGCTCATGCTGTTGTTGCCAGAGTGTGACGACTTCCTGATAGGCCTCCCAGGTATCAACGTCATAATCTGCTGGGAGATTGCCCTGCTCTATCACGACAAGCTCATTTTTGTGGCGCGCAACTATGCTTCGTCCGCCCTCATCGCCGCTGATCTCCTGAAGTTCTGGGAAGAGCGTGGCCGCAAAAAGCAGTGGATGACCGCGCTGTCCAGCGTATTGTGAGGCTATAATTGCCTTGTGGGTACGGGTGCGCTCCGCAAGCAAGCGGTTGATGATCTGTGGCGTCATCAGGGGTTGATCGCCTAGCAGGATAATAGCACTATCAATAATCTGTTGCTCTAACGTTTGCAGCGTTGCCAGAGCGAACCGCAGCGAGCCACTCATCCCGCGCGCATAGTCGGGATTGGTGACGAAAAGCATTGTTGAAGGATCGTGGTGTGTGGTAATCGCAGCTTGTACCTGTTCGGCCTGGTGACCCAGCACAACAACGAGCGGGCGGGCTTGCGATGCCAGGGCGGCGGCAACGACATGTGCGATCACTGGTCGCTCTCCCAGTGGTAGCAGGAGTTTATGGCGACCCTCACCCATCCGGCTAGAACCGCCGGCCGCCAGGATAATTGCCGCTGTCAATGGCATTGTTTCCATCTGTGATGCTCCATCAAAACGGCTGAAAGTGAGCATAGTGGCGTTAGCCGTTTGTTGCGAAGTGTTATAATAATGTCCAGATGTTCATCGTAACACAAAAAAGAGGGGCTGTATACAAATGGTGTGCCCCCTTGCAAAGCTATTGATTAGACCAGGAGCTTCAAGAATGCTAAATACCCCACATGCCAATAGTGGTGATGTTGCAACATTAGATACAGAGACCCAAGCGAAATATGAGCGGCTGCAAGCCATTTTGCGCGAGATGGAAGCGGTGCTAGTAGCCTATTCTGGTGGGGTCGATAGCGCGTTATTGCTAAAAGTCGCGCATGATGTATTAGGCGAACGCGCGATTGGTGCGATTGCCGCTTCGCCTGCCTATGCAAACGAGGAGACAGAAGAGGCTATTGCTACTGCGCAGCAGATGGGTATTGTGGTGCAGCGCATCGATACGCATGAACTAGATGACGAACGCTATGTAGCCAATGATGTTAACCGCTGTTACTTTTGTAAAACAGAACTGTTTACACAATTAGAACCTCTCGCAAAAGCGTATCATGTGCGCTATATTGTGTATGGTCTCAATCAGGATGATTTGGGTGATTTCCGCCCGGGACAGCGTGCGGCACGCGAGTTTGGTGTGCGTGGACCGTTGCGTGAGGCGGAGATGGGCAAAAAAGAGATACGAGCAGTGGCCCATATGTTGGGCGTGCCTGTCTGGGACAAGCCTGCGATGGCCTGTTTCTCATCGCGTATCCCATATGGCACAAAAGTGGATGTTGCGGCCTTACAGATGGTCTACAGAGCTGAGAAACTGCTGCACGAATTGGGTTTTCACCAGTTGCGCGTGCGTCATCACGATAAAATAGCGCGTATCGAGGTGGAACGCTCAGAAATGTCACGTATGCTTGACGAGGAGATCAGCCGCAAGGTCACGGATGGGTTACGCAAAATCGGCTATCTCTATGTGACGCTCGATCTGTTGGGTTATCGCAGTGGTAGTTTAAATGAGGGGTTCTTCAAGAAAAAAGCGCAGTAGCTCTGTATATAGGTAGATGAATACGAGGGGTAACAGTGACGTTTGATGTGACTGATGCAGGGGCCGCACAGGTATTATGTGAGAATTGCCGCGCTCTGTGCGATAAACGGAGCAATTTCTGTAGCCGTTGTGGGCAAGGGCTGCAATTAGTTGAAGCTGTACAGTCGGTGAAGCCAGGAAAAGAGGCGCGATCACCAAGAAGTTTTCTGCAACGCATGTGGTGGCAACGACGAGCCTCGATGCTTGTCGCCGTGCTGCTCTCGCTCGTGTTGCTCAATGGAAGTTTCTTGTTGGTTGTTTCGCGTATAACTGGTTTCTCTCATGCCGCGCAAGCCAATGCAATTGCCCATACTCCCAGTGGCGTGGCATGGTTTTACGATCTGCGAGGTCTGAGTGACGCATTTGCGTTGCACCTCTCTGCTCTACCGCCATTGTCTCCTGGCAATGTGTATGTTGGTTGGTTGCGCAATCCACATCGCCCCGATCAAATATTGTCAACTGGCCCGCTTCTCTTGCAGCATGATGGTAGTGTAACCTTTTTAAGTGAACACGAGGCTTCTTTCAACGCCGCTAATTTGAATTTGCGCCTGATTTTTACTCAAGTAGAGGTGACTGTTGAGGCGAGCAAAGGGCTATCTGTGAGACCGAAAGGCCAAAGCGTGCTGCATGGAGCGATAGCTGCGCGTGCGGTACAGGCTCTGCTGCCGCTCTTTGTGAGTACGCCGTATACACCGGGACAGGTTGCTTTGTTAAGTGGTTTGAAAGCGCAGTTGCACGAACTGGATCGCTGGATGACAAATCTGCTTGACGCGCAAAAAGGGCAGGATAGTGCAGGTATGCAAGCCGATCTGCTCCGTATCATCTATCTCTTAGAAGGCAAAAATGGGGCGGATGTGCAACATTTCAATATTCTCATGTTGAACAATATTCAAAATGAGGGTGATGGCTTTGGCGTGCTGGCTCCTACAACGTCCTGTCAGGCCAAGCAAGTGCCTTGTGGGTATCTCGATGCGCTCCAAAGGACGCTTCACGTAGTAGAAGCGCAACACCTTGTCGCATCAGTTCCGCTGACGCATGTGCAGGTCGCACTTACCACTATCAACACATTGGCCGCTGCCATGCTGCCATTGGCACTGCAACTTGTCTCTGGCACAAATTTTAATGCTGCTATCCCTCATCAAACGCTGCAAATACTAGCTCAGCTCAATGATGCCCTCTTGAATGGACGCGACCTGAATGGCGATGGCTCTATTGACCCTGTGCCGGGCGAAGCTGCTGCGGCCCAGCTCTACACATACGTACTGTCTCTAGGTGACATTACGCTTTCTCAGTGAGGCTTCTCTGCATCTGTGATATAATCTACGCGAGAGATCAATCAAAAACGTATACAAGCACACCATTTTTAGGAATAGACCATTATGCCAGAGCGTATTATCTATCTCGATCATGCCGCGACGACTGCACTAGACCCACGTGTCCTTGACGTCATGCTTCCCTATCTCACTACAGAATATGGCAATGCCAGCAGTATCTACACGCTGGGACGTCACGCTATGCAGGCCATTGACCGCTCGCGTGAGCAGGTTGCCGAGCTACTGCATGCTCGCCCGACAGAGATTGCCTTCGTAGGGTGTGGCTCTGAAAGCGATAATCTGGCGATCAAGGGTATGGCTTTTGCATCGCAAAAAAAAGGCAATCATCTTATCACCTCATCTATCGAGCATCACGCGGTGTTACATACCTGCCAATATCTGGAACGCTTTGGCTTCAAAACGACCTATCTGCCCGTCGACAGCGATGGGTGCATTAATCCCGACGATGTGGCTCGTGCCATTACGGACCAGACGGTCCTGGTCTCGCTTATGTATGCAAATAACGAAATTGGCACTATTGAGCCAATCGCCGAGATTGGGCGTATCTGTCGCGCCAAAAAGATTCCTTTCCATGTTGATGCAGTGCAGGCGGGAGGAGCAGTTCCGCTGAATGTCACAGAACTGAATGTGGACTTGTTGTCGCTCTCGGCCCATAAGTTTTACGGCCCAAAGGGGATGGGTATCCTCTATGTGCGGCAGGGCATGCGCCTTCTCCCACAACTGCAAGGTGGTTCCCAAGAGCGCGGACGGCGCGCTGGTACTGAGAATGTCGCGGGCATCGTGGGAACGGCGACTGCATTCCACTTGGCTCAAGAAGAACTCCCGCAGATCACGCCGCGTCTCATAGCCTTGCGGGATCGTTTAATTGAGGGTATGCTGACTATCCCGCGTAGTCGTCTGACCGGGCATCCCAACGAGCGTTTACCCAACAACGCCAGCTTCTGTTTTGAGGGTGTCGAGGGTGAGTCCATTCTGCTCAATCTGGACCTGCTTGGCGTTGCTGCCTCGACTGGTTCTGCCTGCACCTCTGGCTCAGTTGATCCATCGCACGTGCTGGTCGCGTTAGGTTTGCCGCCAGCATGGTCACATGGAAGCCTGCGCCTGACGTTGGGCAAAGAAAATACCAATGAAGAGGTAGAAACGGTTATTAAAGCACTCCCGCCCATTATCGAGAAGCTACGAGGTCTGGGCATGTAGCGACGGAGGCAGGGGGGCGAGCAGACGCTGCATCACCCATGTTCGTGCCTGTTGCGCATTCACAGCTGTCGCGGCACGCACAATCGGACCATCGAAGAGACGCGCAATCGTGTAGCCTTTGAGTGGTCCATGTGTCAGAATGCGTATCGTCATCTCTTCAAAATGTAGGAATGTTGTGTGACAGGCGGCTGCGATGACCAGTGGGTCGTGCAGGTATGGTAAAGGAGCATGTCCGCGTGGACGGTGGCGTTGCCATACTTCGATCAGTTTGCTCAAGAGTTGTGTCTGTGCTGTGTTCTGCTGACGTAGTTGCTCCAGGTCGTGCTTTTGGAGGCGACAGCGAGCGGTAGTATTCAAGCCGATGAGCGTGATAGGGATGCCCGCGCTGAGAACGATTTGTGCTGCGCGGGCATCGCTGCGTGTATTCCACTCGGCACATGGAACGCCACTTGTGCCGCCCATGACAACGATATTGCGTATCGCCATGAATAGCTGTGGTTCCTGTTGCAGCGCGACGGCAATATTGGTGAGTGGGCCAATACAGAGTAGGGTGAGTTGTCCGTAATGTTCGTAGGCAGTTTTGATAATCAGTTCTGGGCCGGAGAGCTTGCTAAGCATGGGCAGGTGGAGAAATTCCTCGCGTTCATCGAGGAGCGCGGCTTGTGGAACGCCAGAGGGACGATGGCGTGGCTGTAGTGGTGTGCCGATGCCCGCTGCGATGGGAATGTCGGTCCGTCCAAAGATAGTGAGCAGGTGAGCTGCAAGATGGGCGCGCCGTCGAGTATCGCCAAAAACAGTTGTAATGCCTGATAGCGAGAGTTCTGGAGACTTTAAAAGCAGTGCCAATGCCAGAGCATCGTCGATATCATCCCCGATATCGGTATCGAGCATGACAATGTGCGGCGTGTGCGATTGGTTGGCTTGAGAAACAGGAACATGGCTTTTTTGGTGCATTGTGCTGTATCCTCTTTTATGTTACATTTGCAGTACATACACTGTCTTTTGCTAAGAGCGTATCATAGCAAATCGCTGCTGACAATGCTGTGTAGCAAGTGATAGTAGCAACGATACTGATGTGTTGTGCTGAGCGACCAGGGCTAAGAGATGAGAGGATACTTATTTATGGATATGGTAAAGCGTGAATTGCTGGCGCAGCGTGTGCGCGCAGTTAAGCCGTCAGGGATTCGCAAATTTTTTGATATCATCAACACGATGCCCGACGTGATTTCGCTGGGAGTGGGCGAACCCGATTTCGTGACGCCTGAGCATATCCGGCAGGCTGGTATGAATTCGATACAGCAGGGGCATACGCGCTATACCTCAAACTATGGCATGTTAGAGTTGCGCCAGGAGATTGCGGCGATGCTCCAGCGACGTTATAGCGTTGAGTATGATCCACGCACACAGATACTTGTCACAGTGGGTGTGAGCGAGGGCGTAGACCTGACAATGCGCACGCTGATCGACCCGGGCGATGAAGTTATTTCGCCTGATCCTGGTTATGTGGCCTATGAGGCCGATATCGTCTTCGCGGGCGGTGTACCTGTGTCTGTGCCGACCTATGCGCAATATAATTTTGGTGTGCGTGCTGCTGAGATTGCTGCCGCGATTACCCCGCGCACAAAAATGATTTTGCTTGGTACACCCAACAATCCAACGGGTGCAGTCATTCCGCGTGCCGAGCTGGAAGGCATTGCCGAACTTGCGATTAAGCATGATCTGATTGTCGCGGTGGACGAGGTTTATAGCCGCCTGGTCTATGATACCGACTATACCAGTATGGTTACGCTGCCAGGCATGCTGGAGCGCACAGTTTTATTGGATGGTTTCTCGAAAGCGTATGCCATGACGGGCTGGCGTATTGGGTATGTTGCTGCACCTGCGCAGATTGTGGAAGCGATGCTCAAGGTACACCAATATACGATCATGTGCGCTGGCACGGCTCCCCAGGAAGCAGCAATCGAGGCATTGCGGCACGGAGAGACAGATGTGCAGATGATGCATGACGACTATGCCAGACGACGCCGTATGTTTGTCGATGGCCTGAATCGGATTGGCCTCTCCTGCTGTGAGCCACATGGGGCGTTCTATGCCTTTCCTTCTATCGAAAACACAGGCATGAGCGATGAAGAATTTGCCGAGAAACTTTTATTTGAAGAGCAGGTGGCTGTTGTGCCAGGCGGTTCGTTTGGTACAGTCGGCAAAAACTATGTGCGTTGCGCCTATTGCACCGCTTATGATAAGCTCGAAGAAGCATTGGTACGCATCGAACGCTTTTTGAAAAAGCATCAGGCGTGATAACGTAATAGGGTGAAGAAAAAGCTATCCATGCATTTCTCGCTATGGATAGCTTTTTCTCTTGCGTACACTGATCCGACGTTGTGTACTAGTGATGCTGGATGAGTGTAAGAATCGCATCGGGTGTCATTGGCATATGATCTATGTGGGCAGCAAACGGTGAGAGTGCGTCCTCCAGGGCAGCCGCCATCAGCGCTGGAACGGGAATGCAGCCCGCTTCGCCCGCACCTTTCACACCCAGCGGATTGATCGGTGATGGCGTCTCGATATGCTCAATCTCAATGTGTGGCACCTCGCTGGCATAAGGGATCAGAAAGTCGAGATAGTTGGCATTGAGTAGTTGCCCATGCTCATCGTATGCGAGCTGTTCATAAAACGCGCCCCCGATACCTTGCGCGACACCGCCATAGATTTGGCCTGCGACGACCATTGGATTGACCAGTTTGCCACAATCATGTACGACAACATATTTGGGTATTTTGACGATGCCGGTCTGAATATCAACCTCGATGATGGCCGCATGAATACCGCTGGCAAAGGTGGCATGAGGAGGACTGAAATAGCGTGTAAGCTCAAGTCCTGGTTCTTCGCCGGGAGGCAGCGGTGGGCCTGGGCGCGCTGGCAGCGTGGTCGGCAGGTCGGCAGCACTCGCACCATAGGCGTAGCGGATAGGGTTGGAGAGAATCGAGAGAGCGGCCAGTGAGAGACCGCGTGAGGGACTGCCTTTGACGCGCACACGCCCATCGATAAGTTCCAGGTCTTCAGGGGCAACCTCTAAGGTGTAAGCGGCAATCTTGATGGCCTTTTCTTTAATAGCTTCAGCGGTTAGCGCAATCGCATTACCGGCGACGACCATGGCTCGGCTGGCATATGTGCCAGTGCCCCAGTGAAAGCGGTGCGTGTCGCCGGTGGTGATAGAGACCTGCTCTATATCGACACTCAGGATTTCTGCGACAATTTGCGCAAAGGTGGTCTGATGGCCCTGGCCTTGTGAGGAGACGCCGGTGGCGACATGAATTTGACCATGATTGTCAACAGAAATATGCGCACCTTCATAAGGGCCGATGCCCGTGCCCTCAACATAGCAGCCGATGCCAACCCCTAGATAGCGGCCTTGTCTACGGGCATCGTGTTGCAGAGAGCGAAAATGCTCGTAGTCGATCATTGCCAACACACGTTGCAAACTTGCAGGATAGTTGCCGCTGTCATACAGTGTGGGGAGGCCATCCTGAAAGACCAGTCCCAGATAATAGGGGAACTCTTCCGGCTGAATAAAATTGCGGCTACGAATCTCGGCCCGGTCGATATCAAGTTGGTCAGCAGCGTAATCCAGTATGCGCTCAATCGCGAAGACGCCCTGTGGCCTGCCTGCCCCACGATAGGGGCTGACGGGTGTGCGATTAGTATAGACGACAGTCGCGTCAGAATAATAGGCCGGCAGTTTGTAGGGACCGGGCAATTGGCAGGCGGTGATGACCGGCACGATGATACCATACGGGCAATATGCGCCTGTATCATGCCAGAAAATATCGCGCAACCCTAAGATATGTCCTTCGTCATCCATCGCAACCGCGATATCGTGAAGCTGACCGCGCTCATGATTCGAAGCTAGCATATGCTCGCGGCGGTCTTCAATCCATTTGACGGGGCGGCCTAGACGCATGGCCGCTAGTGGTACAAGGACTTCTTCTGAATAAAAAAGCATGATTTTGACGCCAAAGCCGCCACCCATATCGGGTGTGGTGACGCGCACATTCTCGGCAGGCAGACCAAAAAGGACAGCCAGCCCATTGCGAATAGAGATGGGTCCCTGTGTGCTATCCCATACCGTGAGAATGCGCTCAAAAGCGTCAAAGCGGGCAATAACGCCGCGTGTCTCTAAGGGTTGGCTGGCACTGCGTTCGATAAAAACGCGCCGCTGAAAGATGTGAGGAGCGTTGGCAAAGGCTGCGTCAATGTTGCCAACTTGCTGTACGAGATGGGCCGCGATATTATGTGGCGTATCGAGATGAATCTGTGGCGTCTCGGGAGCGACAATCGTATCTAGGTTATATGGACTGACGACAGGTAGTGGCTCGTACTCAACTTCGATGAGATCGAGGGCATCTTCTGCGATGTAGCGATCACTGGCGACAACAATCGCTACGGCCTCGCCCGCGTAATGTACACTGTCTTTTGCCAGTGCATATTGCGTGTGGGGATGCGTTAAGGCGGGATGCGGAATTAAGAGCGGTAATGGTTCTAATGCTACATCCAAGTCATGATACGTCAAGACGAGTTCAACTCCCGCAAGCTCTTTTGCACGACTTGTGTCAATCGAGAGAATACGTGCATGAGCGTAAGGACTGCGCAGAATGGCAGCATGGAGCATGTCGGCAAGCTCAATATCGTCGATATAGGTGGCCTTGCCCGTTAAGAAATGGGGGTCTTCTTTACGAGCGACAGGCCTACCAAAGGAACGTGTGGTCATCATTATTCGCCTCCTGCTGTGAATGCAGGGATTTCTTGTTGGCTTTCGTGTGCATGCGTTTGCAGCAGTGAGCGCACGGCAGCGACAAGGCCTTGATACCCCGTGCAACGGCAGAGATTGCCCGCCAGAGCGGCACGCAACTCTTCGTCACTCATGTTTGGATTGGGCTGTCCTTGTAAAAGGGCATAGGTGGCCATGAGAAAGCCGGGTGTGCAAAAGCCGCATTGTAGGGCGTGGTGAGTATGGAATGCTTGTTGGATAGCGTGCAGCGTGCCATCGGGTTGAGCCAGACCTTCAACGGTCAACAGCGTCCCGCCATCAGCTTGAATGGCGAACATCAGGCATGAACGAATTGGTGTCCCGTTGAATAGTATGGTGCAGGCTCCGCAGACCCCATGCTCACAGCCAACGTGCGTGCCGGTCAAATGTAGGCTATGGCGCAAGACATCGCTTAACAGCCAGCGAGGTTCGACCGGGATGGTATAGGCTATGCCGTTGACTGTCAGATGAAGCTGGCGTTGTTCTGGCAAGGGAACAGAAGAATCACTCATAGATTACCTCTCTGGTAGATGCGAATATGCGCGGGCCGTGGCCAGGGTCAGTGCGCGCTTGACCAACACGCCAGCGACGGTCCGGCGATAGGCTGCTGTGGCGTGAATGTCACTATTGGGCTTGAGATTGCTCGAGGCCCGTTCAGATGCAGCTTTGAAAAGTTCGTCGTCTGGCTTTTGCCCGAAGAGCAGAAGCTCAGCGGACTGCACACGAATGGGCGTTTCATCGACTCCCACAAGGGCCAGATGAGCGGAACTAATTGTGTCATCTGCCCGCAAGGTGATTTGAGCCGCGACACCAACCAGGGCGAAATCCCCATGTCGTCGGCTGACTTCGACGAAGGCCGCACCAGAACGTGGTGGGGCGATAGGGAAACGCGCTTCTGTCAGGAGTTCCTGGCTGGTCAACGCATTTTGCAGTGCGCCGACGAAAAAATCTTCTGCTGCAATGGTGCGGTCGCCTGCCGTTGATTCGGCATGAAGCTGCCCGCCGAGGGCAAGTAGGACGGCGGGTAGCTCTGCCGCTGGGTCAGCGTGCGTGAGGGAGCCGCAAATCGTGCCACGCGAGCGGATAGGGGGATGTCCTACATAGGGCATGGCTTCAGCTAGTAGTGGGCAGAGATGACGTACAAGAGGGGAATTTTCGACATCACAATGCCGTGTTAGCGCGCCAATGGCCACGTTGCCAGCTATTTCACGTATATAGGTGAGGTCTGGCAAGCGGTTAATATCGATCAGGTGGGCAGGTTGCGCCAAACGCATGTTCAGTAGTGGGACAAGGCTCTGCCCGCCAGCGAGTATTTTGGCGTCATCTGCGTAGGTTTCCAGTAAGGTCAGGACCTCATGACGGGAAACAGGGTCATGATACGCAAAGCGCGGAGGCTTCATAAATGGTGTTCCCCCAGTAATGCTTTTGAGCTGTTTATTGCCAGCTATTTTTCGACATAGGCGACGATGCGACAGAAAGCGGCCTCACCACCTTTGAAACGCCAGGGATAGCAACCAACCCAGACGCGTTGATCCAGCACTTTGTCGATCTCACCCCCCAGGTTTTCGGCATGAAAGACGAGCTGGGGGAAAAGGTGATAGTGCATGACTTGATAGTCTTGGGTGGGAAAAATCTCGGTGAGTGGTTTACCTAAGACCTTTTCTGCCTCTGCTGCCAGATCAGGGCGCAAACTGCGGATCACGGTGTTCATTGGGTGGTCCATTGAGCCGGCATCAACACCGAGCCAGGAGATGCCGCGATCAAGAACCCAGTCAGCAAATTCGCGTGTGGGGCCAGGATGTTTAATGAAATAGCGTGTTTCGTCGGGCTGACATACGCCGGCCCAGTTGCTTGGATAATACTTATGATAGCCAGTGTTGACGAAAAGAATGTCGCCACGCTCGATAGTAATGCCTGTTTTGCGCTCCCACTCTTCAAAATGGGCGGGCGTGTAGAGTGCATAGTCGCCGATACCCATCTTTTCAAGGTCTACAATGACGGCTGGTCCGAAGAGTTTGTCAAGCGGAATGCTGCCGATATCTTGACCATTGGTCACAAAATGGAGTGGAGCATCGAGATGTGTGCCAACATGCAGGGTTGAGGCAATATGCTGGCCACCGACTTTGTCAAATGCGACGCGCTTGATCCATTTGATCGTGGGGCCATCATAGGTTGCGAAGCCCGGCGTATGCATATCCCAGTTTTGAGATAAATCAAGAACCTGTACATTGCGTAAATCAACAGGATGTACCATCGTATTGTTTCCTCCCGCTGTGTTTGGGGATTTTTCGGAATAATATATAGTATGCCACAGGGCAATAGCACTTGTCTTTACTAAAGGCTGCGCGTATGGCATCGCCAATAGTTGGCGCAAGCGAAATGAAGGTATCTTGGCCAATTAATACTGCTAGAATAGCTCGTTTAATAAAGCGCGTGATATATGGATATGCGTGCGCATCGCTTCAAATGCAGCTTTTGCATCTCTTTGTTCTAGAGCGGTGAGGAGCGTTTGGTGTGAAACCAGGGTGCCTGGTTGGACGGGACGTGTAGTAAAGTAGAAACGCCAGAAACGCAAGTTGTGCCAGAGGATGCGATCGGTGGCATCTTGTAGGTAGGTGTTGTGGACAATACTGGCAAGGAATCTATGAATGTGTTGGTCGTCTTCTAAAAAACGTAGTACATCGGTTTCTTCACGTGCATTTTCGGCTGTTTCTACCAATATACGTAGCTTGTTAAGGTCCTGTTCGCTGGCGTGCTGGGTGGCAAAATAGGCATTGCCGCATTCGATAGATTCGCGGGCCTCGAACAATTCACGAATCTGTTCCAAGCCTATGGGGGAGATCATCAAGCCGCGACGTGGTAGCACTGTGATGAGACGGTCAATGACCAGGCGTGCTACAGCTTCATGGACAGGGGTTCTACCCAGGCCGATTTCGGTTGCCAGGGACATTTCATCGATGGTTGTTCCTGGTGAAAGTTGTAAATCAATGATCATCGTGCGTAGCCGCTCATAAGCGATGTCGCTGGCTCGTAGTGTCTTTTTCGCTTCTAACATTGAAATGGTAGTGTGCATCGTTCCTACAATGAATTTTCAATAATTTGTATGACATTAACAAAAAGCTTTTGTAATATATCACGTTTTACAAAATTCATCCATCTTAGTGCCGTTTGCTATTCGAGGACGCTGAAATAATTGCATGAGATGCCGCCGTCGAGTGTGATCGCTTGTCCAGTAAGCCAACTTGTAGCATCCGATGAGAGGAAAAGTGCCAGTTCAGCAACATCTTCTGGACGACCAAAGCGCCCCATTGGCACGCGATCTAGACGTATCTTGCGTGCGGCAGGATCAGCAAAAAACTGGCGTACATGCTCTGTCTCAATGGGACCGGGACAAAGAGCATTAACGCGAATGTTCTCTTTCCCAAATTGGACGGCGAGAGAGCGCGTCAGGGCAACAATCGCGCCTTTGCTAGCGGCATAGGCGTCTTGTGGTTTGATGCAGCCCATAAAGGCCATAAACGAACTCATGTTGACAACGGCTCCGCCTCCAGCTTGGATGATATGCGGAATGGCATATTTACAGCATAATGCTGTGCCCTGCACATTGATGGCATAAATACGTGACCAGCGTTGTACATCCATATCGACAACAGATTCATCCTGATGGGGCATGATACCTGCATTATTGAAAAGGATATTGAGATAGCCCCAGTGCGCGATGGTAGCGGCTACTGCTGTTTGTACTGCTATTTCATCGGTAACATCAGCCTCTAAGGCGATGGCATCTCCACCATTGGCAAGGACCTGGCGCACTGTTTCTTCGGCTTTGTCTTTCAGCATGTCGACAACGGCAATACGTGCACCCTCCTGAGCAAAAAGTAAAGTGCTTGCTCTGCCCAGTACGCCACCTCCACCAGTCAGAAAGACAACTTTTCCCTGTAAGCGTCCCATGCACCTGTCTCCTCAAAGCAAAAGGTCAAGGAGAGCATGCTAACATCGTTGTTACCATGCTCTCCTGGCTCAGAATTTGTAAAAGTGGTTACGAATCTCGAAATCTGTATCCTGTGCGGCAAAGGCCTGCGCCTCAGAGCGGCGCACAGCCAGATAAGAACGGCGCATCAGGTCGCCCATTGCGTTCATCAGGACGTGATCGTGTTCAAGGGCATCGAGTGCGTTGGTCATCGTTGTAGGTAAGCGAACGATGTGGTTACGTTCGCGCTCTGCCTCACTGAGTTTTGCCGGATCATGTTCGCAAGGCGCACCTGGATCAAGTTGCCGTTGGACTCCATCCAGACCTGCGGCAACCAAAGCACCGAGGGCGATGTAGGGATTGGCACTGGCATCAACAGATTTCAGTTCGAGGTTGTAGGTCTGCTCTTCGCGTCCCCAGAATGGTGAGACGACGCGCACCGCTGCTTCGCGATTATCAAAGCCCCATGCAGTATAGGCAGAACTCCAGGCCTGTGGCTGGAGCCGGCGATACGAATTATAGCTGGGGCAGGTTAAGGCCAGCAAAGCGGGCAAATGGGCCAGGATACCAGCAATAAAGTGGCGTCCAAGCTGGCTCAAGCCGCGTGCATCTTGTGGCTCATAGAGCAGGTTGCGTCCACTTGCGTGTTCCCAGAGACTAAAGTGCAGGTGACAGCCGCTACCGATAGCATCAGGGAAAGGCTTGGGGGCGAAACTGGCGAGCAGGCCATGTTGTAAAGCGACACCGCGAATCGTATCTCGCAGTTTGATCTGGTTATCGGCGGCGCGCACACCTTCGACGTGACGTACTGATATTTCTTGTTGTCCAGGCCCATATTCATTGATGGCCTGTTCGACGACAATACCCTGCTCAGTCAGGGCCTTCACCATATCGTGCATAATATTTGCCGAGAGGTCCAGCCCAATTGAGCTGTAAACAGGAGCATGGTCAAAAGGAAGCAGTGCGCCATCCTGCTCGCGGGCCAGATAAAACTCGTTTTCAAAGGTTGCCTCGACAGTGATGCCCAGATGAGCGGCCTGTGCAAGCACATCTTTGAGGAACAAGCGCGGACATGCCCCCCAGTTCTGATGATTGTGGTCGAGCTGGTCACAAATAATACTGGCACTGCTGGGTGTCCAGGGCAGGATGCTAAACGTCTCCGGGTCTGGCACGAGGCGAATTTCACCCACTGGTTCCATGCCTTCGACATCAACCAATTGCTCAAGTAGGTTCATTGCCATTTGGGCGCGTGTCAGTCCCAAGCCCTCGTGCAGCTTGTTGGTAAGATGGGCGACATGAATAACTTTCGCTCGTGTTATGCCGCTGTGATCGCAATAGAGGAAACGGACGAATTGAATACCAGCGGCCTGTGCTCGCTGAATCACGTCTGCATTGTTCATTGGTTTGTACTGCTCTCTATCGAAACTACAACATGACATCGCCGCCATTGGGGCCGAGAATTTGCCCTACATAATAAGTGGCATCGTCAGAAGCGAGAAATACTGCTGTGGGCACAACTTCGCTGACTTCGCCAAAGCGACCAATGGGGAGTTCTGCAAGCTTCGCCGATTTCCATTCTTCTGTTTCAGAGGCCAGCAAATCAGTGAGAATTGGGCCGGGGGCAATGCCATTGACGAGTACATTTCTGGTCGCAACCTCGCGGGCAAGTGCTTTGGTAAAAGCGATTACGCCGCCTTTGCTGGCACTGTAGTGGGCGACTTCGCGTCCACCAATGTAGCCAAGTTGGGAGGCAATATTAATGATGCGCCCGGAACCTTGTGCCAGCATATGAGGAAGCACAAAGCGTGTGCAGAGGAACGTGCCACGCAAGTTCACATTCAGGACACGATCCCAATCGGCTACTGGCAGATCTTCTACCAATGATTGTGTAAAGATGCCCGCGTTATTGACTAAGATATCAATATGTCCAAAGGTATGCAAGGTGGCATCGACCATCGCCTGCACCTGTTGTTCGTTGGCAACATCGGTTTGGACATATAGCACGCTGCGGCCTGTTTGCGTAATTGCCTCGATTACTGCTACTGCTGTGGCCCGTTCACGTGTGGTGATATCAGCTACCACGACGTTTGCGCCTTCTTTGGCGAATGCTTCGGCAATGCCTCGTCCTATACCGTTTGCGCCGCCTGTAACGATGGCGGTTTTTCCTGTAAGCCTATTCATCATATGACTCATTTCTATGTCTGATGAGCGATATTCGCGCTATCGCCGTTGCTCATTGACGGTGTTGTACGAAGCCTGTTGCCCTTGCTGATGTTCTTGCCAGATGGCAAGGATCGCATCAGAGGTAACAACATCAAAGCGATGGCGCATCAAGAAAAGTGAGGCGTCGTGTTGACGGGGGTCATCGCTTGCGACGCAATCTTCGGGCAATACGACATAGTAGTCGTTAAAGAGGGCATCGCGCGCGGTTGACTCAACACAGCCTTCGGTGGTACAGCCTGTCATAATCACGGTTTTAATCATGTTACTGCGCAGCAGCATATCGAGGTTTGTGCCCCAAAATCCGCTTGAGCGGTATTTGCGTACAGTTAAGTCCTCTGCTTGTGGGGCCAGAGCAGGAATAATTTCCTGCCCCGGCGTTCCTTCTACCGTATAGAGAAGCGGCTCTGCTACTTGACGAGAGGCTGCATGAAGGCGCATATTGAAACGGATTTGTGCTGGCGATTCGCTTTTGCGACTGGGTAGCACAGTCATCTGGATATAGATGACTGTGACACCCGCAGCTCGTGCGCCCACGAGTAAGCGTGAGAGACGTGGGATCATTGGCTGATACATCGAAAGATCGATACCCAACTTGTCGAAGGCCCACCCTGGCTGGCAGAAATCGTTCTGCATGTCCACAATCACCAGTGCCGTGTGTTGTGGCTCGACTAATTCTGCAAGCGCGGTATAGATGTGCTTATTCTCGATGGTAATCATGCTTCTCCACCGTGTGCTGAAGAACCTTCATTGAATCCCTCTGCGTGATGTGTCGTAGCCAACATCAGGCGATCCTCAGACAAATTCTCTTCCGCGAGAAATGCGCCAACAGCGGCTAGTTTCTCAGGAGCTTGTGTACGGAAGTAGAAGTAGACAATGATTCCCAGTACAATCCAGGCAATAGCGATATACGGGACCAGATTGTATGGGTATGGTTGACCAGGTTGGGCAACTGACCAGAGTGGATAGGCCAATGCGATGACGCCCAGGATAGGAACGACGATATGAACGAACCAGTTGCGCTCTGGCAGGTTGAAGAAGTAGCGAATCAGGGCAATGTTGCAGAGCATGTAGACGATCACAATTGCCACTGTGCCAATTGAACCAGTAAAGCCATACGCGCCTGTTGCACCGGGGCCAAGCCAGAAACCGGTGGCTAAACCGACAATCAGTGTGAAGAGTGTTTGTGCGTAGATGGCAGTGTAGGGCGAGAACCAACGTGGATGTACGCGTCCGAGTACAGCAGGCAGAACTTTGTCACGCCCCATTGAGAAGATGATACGAATGGTGGTGTTATGGATAGCGAGCAGGCAGGAGAAAATGCCGCCGATAGCACAAAGATCAATGATCTGTTCTAGCCAGGGGGTATAAGAGTGCGCGAGCGTTACGATGGGGTTGGCATCATTTAAGAATGCCTTCATGTTTGCTGGATGGATAAGTCCATAGCCAGCAGTCAATGCGTACATAACAAAGACGTAGAAGACGCCAACAATAATCAGCGCACCACCAACGGCTAAGGGCACGTTGCGTTTGGGGTCTTTTGTCTCTTCGCCGAGTGTAGCGGCTGCGTCGAAACCGATAAAAGAGAGAATGCCAAAAACGACACCGAGGCCAACGCCAGAGAAGCCAGTTGGAGAAGCAGCAGGTGTAAAGACAACTGCCGAATTACCGCTGCCTTTGACAATAGCGACTACTGCCAGGATGAGGAAAACAACTACCTCAATAATAAGGAGAGTCAGATCGACCTGTACGGATGCTTTGATGCTGCGAATCGAAAGAGCAAAAACAATTGCCATACCAATCAAGCTAAAAATCCACCAGCTAACTTCGACGTGAAAGACGCCGAGGACGTAGTCATGTGCAAATGCTCCTAGTGCCGTAAATAATCCAGGAGCCAGAATAGCGTAGCCAATCCAGAAAAGCCATCCAGTGAAGAAGCCGGCAGCCTTACCCAGACCATAGCTGTTGAATGTGTAGAACGAACCTGCTGATGGCAGCTTGCGCGCAAACTGCACAACGCTGTTACCAACCAGGAGACAGGCAATGAATGCGAGCAGAAAAGAGAGGGGAAGCGCAGCTCCTGCAACAGGGCCAGCAGCAGGAGCGTTTAACACTACTGCAATAACGGGAGCCATAGCAGCAGCGGCAAGCGCGATACCGTTTGGGACTGTGAGTACATTCTTCTCCAAACGATGTACCTTGGGAGTTGATTCGAGAGATCGGTCGGCCATTGTTTTAGCCTCCTCTGGTGACGTTAGGACGATACAACGAAACGCAGAAACACGCGACATTGAAGATGGATATATCACGTGCATGAATGTAATATATCACCAGCGTACACGCATTGTCAATGGAAAGTATTATCTTAAAATCTGTGGTATCCTGCAAAAGGGATCTTGCAGATAATTCAGCCACTGTATCGAAGCAGCAATAAAGGCTATGGCACTCGATCATCGTTTTGAGATGTGAAACAGCTGTTATGGGTACATCTGCTGTATTGCGGGAATAACCTCTTCGACAAGTGTGTGGAGCGAGGTCATGTCGGGAAAGCCGCCTGTGCTGAGCATAAAGTAGGTGACACCCAGCTCGATGAAGGGACGCATCTGCTCAATGACCTGCGCAGGTGTACCGGCAAAAGCGTTGCGTGCCAACATCTGTTTCCCGCCCAAAGCCTCTACTTGAGTCTCGCTTGAGGCGCACACGCAGCCGCCAAACCAGGTCCGGCGGAGCGATGCCGGGTCACGACTAACGGCAGAGCATGCCTCCTCACATTGCGTCACTTGTTGGCGGTAGGTCTCGATATCGGTCCAAGAGACGTTCCACCAGTCGGCATGGCGGGCGGCGATGCGCATCATACGTGGTTTGAAGGCTCCAAGCATGATCGTAGGGATGGGGTCTGGTTTGGGTTCGCACCAGGCCTCGACAACCTGATAATGTTTGCCATGCACGGTTGCGCGTTCATCATGCCAGAGAGCCTTGATAATCTGCATGGTTTCTTCCAGTTCTTCAACGCGCGTGCCTGCTGAAGGGAAAGGATAGCCATAGGCGGTGTATTCATCCTCTTTCCAGCCGGCTCCAATGCCTAAGATAAAGCGTCCTTCACTGAGATACTGGAGGGTAGCCGCCATTTTGGCAAGCAGGGCGGGGTTGCGGAAAGACTGGCAAAGGACGGCGTGACCGAACTGGAACGTTGGGTAGCGGGCGGCCAGGTAGGTCAAAGCGGTCCAGCCTTCCAGAACGGGATTGTTGTCATATTGGAGGTGATCGACGACCCAGACCGAGTCCATGTGTCCTTCCGCGAGCGTGAGTCCCTGGTGGACGGCGGCCAGAAAATCTTTGCTCAGCATGGAGGTACGTGGACCACTGGAGAGCGACCAGCCAAATTGAATACGCGTCATAAAAAAGTTTCCTTTCATCCGCAAGAACTAGTAAAGGTGTATGATATCACAAAATCGATGCTGCTTAGGAAGTCTTCTGTAGAAGAATCTGTGGACGTGTGTTGAGAATAGCTGCCGCTTCCGATAGCAATGTGTGCATAATTGTTGCGGCTGGCTCAACGCTATTAACAAGACCAGCGGAACTACCCGCACTAATTCCAATGCGGCTGATATCCGCTTGCTGCTCTGCCTCTGCCAGTTGAGCAAGGAGATGTTGACGGTGTGTGAATATCTCTGCATCGCGCCCATGCCACTGTGTGATATAGGCGTTGCGTAGCATTCTGTCGGCGATATCGGAAGGAAAAGGCTGTTCGTAGAGAAGATCATACAGATTTGTGCGGATCGTCTCGTCTGTGCTGGCAGCGGCGACAGCAGATTTCTCCCATGTATGCCCTGCCCACTCCTGACTGGCGACGAAACGTGTGCCTATCCATACACCCTCAGCTCCAAGAATGAGCATTGCGGCAATGCCACGCCCATCTGCAATGCCACCAGCGGCAACAACGGGTATCGGATGTACTGCATCAATAACAGCTGGCACTAATGCGAGTGTACCAATCGTGCCCGTGTGACCGCCTGCCTCTGTTCCTTGCGCGATGATAAGATCAACGCCAGCTTGTGCCGCTCGATGGGCGTGCGCGACACTCTGTACCTGACAAAAGATGCGCACTCCGGCCTTATGAGCAGTCTGTACGTAAGGTGTTGGGTCCGCGAAGGAATGGTTGATGGCGGCAACGCGCTCTTCAAGTGCGACTTCGACAAGAGCGTCTACGCCTGGAAAAGACGAGATAAAGCCGACTCCAAAAGGACGCGAGGTGAGTTGACGTGTCTGACGGATTTGGGCGCGCAACCAAGGTGCCCCAGCGGATGATGTCCCGCCGATCATCCCAAAGCCGCCCGCGTTTGAGATGGCTGCTGCCAATGCGGCGGTAGCTGTTCCACCCATCGAGGCGTTAAAAATGGGATACGCGATACCGAGCAGATCACAAATGCGCGTGTGTATCATAGTGACGTTGATCTCCTTGCATACGTGTTTTTGGCTTATGCGGAAAACATAATATCACTTCATGATACGCTGTAGAAAGAAACCAACGTAGCGTTGTAATGCATCGTTCTGGCTTAAGGCAAGTTAGACACAATGCCTTTGATAAGCGTGACAAGATTTTGTCCGCTATATTGAAGGACGGGAAGGACCAATGCATTGACATCACGAAAAGGCAGACGGCTGCCACGACGCCGGATCGCAGAGACAATTACCTCGGCACTGGGAAAACTGCGTGGAATAATCAATGTGAGATCATAGTCATTGCCCACATGGATAATAACCTGTTCATGTACTGCTTGTGCTGCTGGTGTGATTTGCCACCCGGTATTGATCGCAATCGTGTAGAGGGCTTGAATCTGCTCTTGCCGCTGGTTAGCGAGGTCCTGCTTGGCTAATGTGTTGGTAGGAAGTAGCGAAGGTGAGTGTGTGTCCTGACTGGCAAGAACGCCGTGTCCTACAATAACTTGTGTAGTGATATTTTGTACCAGAAAGTTAAACAGGGTAGCTTTCAGGGCGGCTAGTGGTCCTGCTGTAACCGAGCCAGTAGGGAACGTGTGAGTTGTGCCTCGCACATCGTTAATTAGGTCTTCGAGGCGACTCTGCGTTTTTTCCCACATGCTTTGCATATAATCTTTGAGCATGATAGCGCAGTAGTCACGAAAATCGCCCCTGGTGGGTTGGGCCATAAAAATTTTATATGCTGCCTGTATACGTTTTTTCATCTCTTGGAGTTCTGTTGAGAGATGAACGGTAGCACGTTCAACACACGTATTCCATGCGGGAGAAAAAAGAATCTCTTTGAGCGTTATGCGCACTTCCATTCCGCGTATGCTAAAATCGGTCTGTCCTTGCGCGATCTCGCTCAGGCTTGTGCCGGGTATAAGTTGACGTGTTGCGGCAGGGATCAGGGCCTGTAGTTTAGGTGTTGAAAAAGTCTCGTTGAAAGAAGGTGTGTTCCTATCAACAAAGGGATTGTCGAGTGTTTCTTGAAGCATTGTTTCAAGGATGCGAATATCATCATTGAGATAGAGTTGAGATTGCAGATATTTGATGGGATCGAGAAGAATAATTTCAACGGCGATGTTGAGATATATTTTTGCGCTGACCGTTTCAAAAAAAGGTAGGGACCACGTGGTAGCAGCGCGTTGTCGGAAGCGTTGAAAAAGCGGATCGCGCATATCGAGGCGCGGGAGGTAAGTAGGACGAGCGGCATTGCCCCAGAGGACATCATAGATGCGAGTTGGGCGTTGATAGAGCCAGACCTCGTGAGAAGGAATGGGTTGTTCGGTAGCGCGTGCTACCTGGTAAGAGATTTCGCCTAGATAGAAAGGATCAAGCATTGCAGATCACTCCATAGCTGGTAGGTAAAACACCGTGTATGTTATTACTGAGAGAGCGATTGTTCCAGGCGATTGCCAAGAAGACCGAGTGTTGCCAATATGCCGATAAGTAAGGGAGCGGCGTGCCCAAAGGCCCACCCAAAAAGTGTGAGCAAGAGACAAAACGCAATGAGTAGAAGATCGAAGATACGTATATTGCCGGGCATACCGAGTGCGAGAAGAAATGGCTCCTTCTTCTGATGTGGCTCTAGTAAGGATTGTGTATTGCGGCGCGTGAGAAGTATTTTGAGCAAAAGTGTGAAAAGCGCAATCAGCCATAAGAGCCAAAGACCCAAGAGCAGACTGGAAGACCAACCTTGCAATGCGAAAGGCCAGAAAATCACGAACGATGCCGATGAATGGGCCGCGATGGGATACTCAAGTAGAGCGTTGCCGAGAAAAATGACGCTCCAAACTGAAAAAATTGTGACAAACATAAACATAATAGATCACCCTCCGATTGTTGACACGTATAGCAAGTACTACACAAAAAATTATGACTGCGCGAGCGATAGAGCTTTAGGATGTAATGTCAAATGAGAGAATATCGCTCACATGTAGGCCATGTATCGTGTTTATAAAAAGCCAGCGTGCGCGATCAGTGCTTTCCAGCACATCAATGCCAGCACGTTGTGCAAGTTGTGTGAGCTGTGGAACTTGTTTGGCTTTATGGATACTGAGCATTTTTTTGTGTATGCTCGCACTATCAGGGTGGGCTGACGTGTATTTTAAAAAAGGAACTGCTGCACCCGTAAGGTTTGTCCATAGGGGGGTAAACTGCTCTGTGGACATATTGCTAAGAAATTGTTCGATACGCTCAAGCATTGTATGCCAATCTTTGCTATACAGTTGTTGCGTCTCGTCAAGAAACCACTCCTCTAATGCCTGTTGATTACGCCAGGGATGCTGGACGAGTGTAGTAAGCAGACGTTGACGTTCGTCCCATAAAATAGCAGGATTGTAAGCGGCTATTTTTAATTCTTGGCGTAGCTCTTCATCAAAGAAGATACGCTCTAAAACGCGCTCTGGAACATCGACATATTCCGCGAGTAATGCGTCGTATGTTTCTGAGATGAGGCCGTTTGGACCGCAGAGTAGTTGTAAGCGTTGAGAAAGAGCCTCGGTTTCAGCAATGGCTTGTGCTAAGGCCCAGGACCATGCAGTGCGATCAAGTTGTGTCAGGATATCTCTGGATTGGCGTTCGATTTGTTGCAGTGGAGTCGTGAGGCTACGCCAATACAGACTACGAAAGAGTTGACTAAGACCTGGATAGAGGACTGCTGAGAAAGCTAGACTACCAAAGACCAGCGGTAAGAGTATGGCACTAGTCATGCCAGTTGCTAAGAGGAGGGCGGTGACGGTAAGCGGTGCGAGTAAGAGCGAGCGGCCGAGAATGCCAGAGCGACTTGGAGCCTGTTGAAGATGATGCTGCACTGTACTGATATGTTGGATAAGAGCTTGTTGAGCCAGCAAACTGCGTTGATCGGCAAAAGCGCGCTGCTGGCTTTCCATATCAGTAAGAGCTAGTGGCGCATTAACTTCTCGTGCTTCTTTCATGAGGGCATGCAGGCTTTGCGGGACGAAACGGTAGAGTGTTGTCAATGCGGCATTACCACTGGTGAAGAAGGCATGGTGATGGCGACTTAACTCTTCTTGTAAAGCAGTGAGGTAGAGTTGCTGGCGTGTGCGTAAGACCTGTAGCAAATTGTCGTACTGTAGGGATGGGAGAGATGGCAGTGCACTGAAACGTTCGAGTTGGTCCTTGATCTGTGCGCGGTTGCTGGGATCGGCATGTAAAAAGGCGTCAATGGTTGCTCGATATTGTGCCGAAAGATTGGCAGAGACAGTCAGAGGGGGCAACGTCCGTCGGATTTCTTTCCAGGCAATGTTGTCTTGTAGATCCTTTACACGCGTGTCTACCTCGCGGCCAATATCGCCATCCTGTTGATTTGACGTGACGGGTTGGATAATGCGTAAAAAAGAGCCGATCATGTGTCCGTAGATCAAGTGCGGGAGTTGGGGGTAGTCAAGGGAACAGGATGCAATGCCGACTGCTGCAAAAGGCCCTGGTTCGGCATAGGGCATACTTCCACCCCAACGTGGCATACTAGCACGTGATAAGATGGTATCGTCATTGCTGGCAATAAAGGTATTAAGGGTGAGAGCGGCTGCAACAACGGTTTCATCTGGTTCATCAAGCCGTCTGGCGACAGGGGTAAGGTTATTGACCATGCCTGTATCGATCAGATAGCAGGTTGAAATAAGTGAAGGGCCTGGTCTTTGCCAGAGATCAGCAATGCTGTCAAGAAAACTGTCAGGAGAAGGCGTGCCTGGAGTAAGAGGACGATGTGTACGTGGGAGGATACGCTCTACTTCGAGTTGTTTGAGTGCGTCATAGGCCGTCGCGTCTCCGCCAGCGCGCAGGTGTTCAGGGCGTGATGTGCTGCCGACATAGCAAATGACCTGAATGCCTTTTGTCAGGGTGTTTTGCAGGACATATAACTGACCGAGTAGCTCAAGCAAAGAGGGTACAAGTTTTGATGTGTCCGCTTCACGCGCCGCACACACAACACATACACGCAGGCGGGCGTTCCGGTCGGGTCCCAGTGTTTGATAGTTGCCCATTTGAAGAGGTGTGTTATGCATATAAAGGGTTTCTGCGACAAGCTTTAGTTGTTCGCGCATATGCGGCAATGCGTTGCGCGCTTCGTACCAATCATTAGGGTGGCGTTCTTCTTCACAGACCTGTGGTGCTGTTTCCTCATCAAGCATATGTGGGTGGGCGTCCTCAATGTCACGTAAAAGATAGTCAGGCGCGAGGTTATGCATGAACCAGCGGTCCCAGTCGAGGTCCATGATGCGTACCAGACCGAAGTTGGTTTCGCCTCTTTCGTTTACATGGGCGAGGAGAGGACGCACAAGCCCTTTTTCGCGCAGTCCTGCTTCCGTAATGGAGAGGCGGATTGCCAGTTGTCTACCGACCTCGCGTCCATATTTGCCCACGCCAATAATAAGGGTTGGGATGACTGGGAGTGGCTGGCGTCTATGATGCACTGCGCTTTGGTGTGTTATTCGATCCTGTAACATGAAAACTCCCACTACTATTGACTGACATCGACGACAGCTTTGCGTATCTGATAGCGATATTCGTATTGATCTTTCTTTTTGTCCCGCAAGCGGCGTTGATAGCCATGATATTTGACATTCACGATCCGGCCTGGCGTGTTATAGTTCGATTGCGGAATATATTGGTGAACAATATGATGGGCCTGATCGAAGAGTGTCCCAGGCTGCGGTGCAAATTCGCGCCATCCCTGTGAGTAGAGAATGATATCCAAATCGACGAGTTTGAGCAGAACCTCGGCCACGCCTGGGATCTGTGGAAGCTTGATGACAATTTCTTCAAGAGCGAGAACGAAGTCGAAAATCGCATCTAGTGCATCTCTAATAATGAGCAGATCATCGAGCGTTCTTTCAGGGGTAATTTGCCGGTCGCTCTGCGTGGCCTGTTGTATGACCTGTGTTCTATAATTTTCGACAAGCCTTCTGATTTCTTCCGCCTCGCGTCGCAGCATATTCCACAGCATATTGACCGCTTCTGTCCATTCATCGATAATCTCCCGATAGGTTTTGTTGGAAGAGACGAGTGGTCCATAGCCTTCGCGTACATTGTCAGCGTAGTCAATATGTAAGTAGGGAGCATTGCGCAGTTTGTCCATCTCGTGATAAGCACGTTGCAGTTGAGCAATGTATCTAATCGAAGAGATCAGCACTCCGTGTGATGTTTTGATGTAGCCCAACTCGTGCGTAATATCGGTGGAGATGCATTCCGGCTTGGTCGCTTGATTTTGGAAAAGTTCATTTCTTGCCAAGTCTGCCAGATCACTTGTGGAGATATTCTGGTAGGTGTCTGCTGCACCAAAGCCAAAGAGATCAATGGCTTCGATGTGTGCGGGCATCTCCTGGTCGGTATCAGAGGTAATATTCCACAGGCACTCAGCTCCTTGTAGGAATGTCATGCGCTGCTTGACGACTTCGGCATCGTCTCTGACAATTACTCGTTCCATAATATGTTCGATGTTGCTCAAACTGCGCAGCATCTCAGTTGTTGTTTCACTGATGGCATTTTCTAGCATCGGATAAATGCGTGTGCCGACAGGAGGCCAATCTTCAAATGTCGAGTGAAGCATATCTCCCATGCTCACGTCTATGCGAAGTCGGTCTGATTTGATGGCTTCATCGATCTGCGCAAGTTCATCGCGGTAGGGACGGATCATGTCAATTGCAACTGTAGGCGTTTTGCGGGTGCGGTGACGCAAGGTTTCATCGTTGCGTTTCTGAAGTGTTTGTAGGTTTTCGTCTACTCCTTCTAACACAGATTTTAATTCATCCAGATAGACAAGGGCGGGTTTCAAAATGGTTTCCATAAATTCCTTGTAGAGCAGGGCACGTAGACGATCCATATACCATGTATGGAGCTGGCTTGTTTTACGTTCAACAATTTCTTTGAGTTGTTCTGGTGTTGCTTGCCTTCTGAAAGCCTGTAGAATGTAGATTCTGGTCAACGATTCCCACAATGCGCCCATGATCTGTTCAAATGGACTCGCAATACGTGGCTCACGGAAACCTTGCTCATACTGCTCGTTGAACGTGCTCACTTTCTGATTGTAGCTTTGCGCTTGTTCTCTGGCTTCATCTATGAGGTCTGTAAGGCGTGTACGAATATCTTCAGTCGCCCGATAGGCTGCAATTGGCCCTTGTGTACAGAGGATGCTATACAGTGTGGTTTTAATAAATTCAGCTAACTCGGCTCTATATTTGTTGCGACTACGTTGCCAGGGCAGCGCACTAAGAATGCTGTTAAGTTCAAATTCATAGGTGTTCTTGCATTCTTCGATGCGTTCGTTAACAACGGCTTCACTGTTTTGCGTGCCACTAGGGTCGAGTTTCTTAGGATACCGAATAATACTGGGTTGTTCGGTAATAAATGTTTCATAGAGGCTTGTTACACTTGTCAACCATTCAGGAAAGGCTATCCGAGCGGGGGTGGCATGGCGCAATGTCTCGATCAGCATGTTTTCGAGTTTGGCACGTACTCGTGTTATGCTCCAATCATATTTAAGCGTGCTGGAGCCAAAAGAACTGTAGCCAGAGAAACGTTTCTGCCCGCTTGTGTCCGAACGTCCGCCACTGGCAAGTGTTTTGCTGCTCAGATTTTTAGCGCGTTCCCAGAATTTAGCTGCTGTTGGTGGGCCAGAGAGCCAGAAGACCGTGCGACTGACTGTTTCATAGACGCGCTCTATGTCATAGCTATCGCCTTTTGTCGTAATGTTGTCAACCAGGTAAATGTAGTCGAAGGGGAGTTCTGGTGAGTCCACGCGGAAGTTGGTGGAATAGGGAACATTCCAAAGATTTTTGCCATCGGGACGTGGTTCTTCACCGAGAGCCATGTTATGTAGCCGTTCAATCTCCATCAGTGCGGCATAGGCATTGGCCTGGATACGTGTTTTTTGCGGACGTGAGTTGATCTGATCGAGATAAGCACCGGGCATGAGGGCAATGCCAACCACAATAGGTTTTTCTGTAAAACGCAAGAGATGGCGCATGACATAAGCGACATCGAAAAACAAGCTGCTACCCGTGCCGCCGCAAAGAGAGAACACGACATAGATGATGGGGCTATTCCCACTTACTTCATAATTGCGTGCCCGTGCATGTTCACGATTGTTGGCACTGGTGATCTCGTTGACGATGCGTTTAAATTGGGCTTCTATGGTATGGAAATTGTAGAAGAAGCTCATGCGCCCAACGGATCGCATTTGTCCTGCGCCTTCATCAACTGTGACGAGACTGGATTGGCGGCGATTGCCCCACCAGCGACGGATGACAGGCCAGTTGTCGAGATTTTTAAGCACCTCGTTCGGGTTATAGCCGCCAATATAGAGATACTCCTCTCCGTTGCGTAATCGCATATTTTCGTCTATGCCGGGTGTTTCGTCAAATGTGACGGTATCAAGCACAAGGTATTGAAAAAGCGGTGAGCGGTAGTTGTGTGACAACATCTCACGTTTGACGCGCCGTACGATTTCGTTGCCAGTGCCGCCTAGCCCAATAAATACGCTTTTACGTACTCGTCGCGTGGGTTGTTCCATCGTGCCCTCTTTCTCTACAAGCGTAGTCCAGTTTTTTTGCTACCATACGGCGATGTCCAGATCAGGATAAATAATATCGTTTTTAATAACAATGGCATTTCCCTTAATACAGCGCGTGGGGGTCTGCTCAAGTGCTTGCTGCGTAGTAAGAAAGATAGGTAGCTTTTCCCCTTTGGCATAACGGGTTGCCGAGACGTTGACGGAATAGCTTCTGCCTTCGCGTTTGGCGGAGAATTGCAGAAGTGCTAGCTCGGGAGTTTCACGGGTTGTCAAACGGTATCCGCCACCTGCCAGACTTTCCAGATACCATTTGTCAGCAAGGCGGGCAGGTGGGATATTGATAGGAATGCTTGTTTGTATGCCTGCTAGTTGTTCTACTGAAGGATTAGCAGCCTGTACATCGACAATCACTTTGCCAACCAGATGCAGTTTGCGGATTGGAGCAGTAAGCGGCAGTAAGATCAAAAATTGAAAGCCACGAACAACTATGACCGTAAAAAGGAACCAACTAATGATGCCTAAAGGCCAATATCTGCGCGAATTGGTAAAGATGGATGGACAGGTGACCGTGGCCTTCCAGTTGGGCGCGTTTACGGCTAGAAAAGTATTGCCTGATGACATGCTGGCAGGAATAAGTTGGTACGTAGCCTGTTGATCGGAGAAGATTGGGATCCCGCAACTACTAATGGTGGCATTTAAAGCGAAGTTTGTTTGCGTATTGCCGGAGATATTTGCACTTAATGAGCCACCTGGAATAGTAATGGTTGGTACATTAGATGCATGTTGTGCCGGACGTGCCGTAAAAATCAGTGTTTGTGGCGTGCAAACGGTTGATTGGATGCTGATCTGCCAGTGCATAGCGGTGCTTGACCACCAGCCCAGATAGGTTGGAGCGACAGGAGTCGGTGTGGCTTGTGTAAAACTTTGCGTATAAGAAGTAAAAGGTTTGCTCAATGTGTAGGTCAGGTAGTCATATGGCGCATTGTTTAGTGTGCCGCTCACTTCCGCGAAAGCGGCAAAAATGTAGTCTACACCGCAGCCACGCGGTGGGCTGTAGTCACCTGTAATGCCGCCGTTGGATGGCGTTGTGGTGATGGGATTCCATCCATTCGTAGCATTTGTGGCATCGCGAACGAAGATTTTAAGCGATTGCCCTTGTATAGGTGTACCTGGAAGAGCGTGTGCATTAAGCGTGATGCTGGCATTTCTCCCCAATGGCTTTGTTTGCGTAGGAGAGGCAGGAACCGCGATATTCACCCCCTGGTTCTTAAGTGCGTCTTGGGGGGCTAGTTGGAATGTTTTCGTGAAATAGGCAGGGGGATTGTTGGTAAGCGATTGCCCCAAGCCAATAAAAAGTGGTGTGGTATTGCTATTGAGTGCCGGTGGTGCAGGTGCATTGATAATGGTCCCAAGCGTGTTAGGATAACCTGGAATGGCATTGTTTGTAAGCAAGGTGTGTTCACTAAGTGGGTTCGCAATGAGTGTGACACCGTTCAAGGGGATGCCATTTGTATCACTCATGCTGGTAAGGAGCAGAAGTTGCTGCCCTGGCGGAATATAACGAACGCTGAGATCATCACCAGAGGGAGCAGGGTTATTGATCTGAAGGTTCCCTTGCGATTGGGCGATCACGATGGTTTCTGTTGGTGCAGTACCAGTGGTTGTCATTTGCCATTGCCCGACGAGATTTCCTGTGCCAATGGTTTGCAGGGTATAGCCGCGCCCACTGGAGAAGTAGAGCGTATTATCAGAAGTTGTCTGGTCGGATATTTTTTGTCCACCCGATGATGCAACTGAGGCGAGCTTTGTGGTATTCCCCAGGAGCAGAAAAGTAATACGTGCCAGTGCCTCATTAGCAGTTGTGGTAATCGACAATGGAAGACCGTTTAAGGTTGCCGAGAATAGACTGGGGTGAATGCGCACTAACAGGTCGGTATAATGTTCGGCAAGCACGGCAAAGCTGGTGTTATCAACCATTTTGATTGCACTGGCTTTGTGGGCCTGGAGAGCTGTTTCCGTTGTAAGAAATTCGTCATCTCGCCCTGGTGGTGTGAAACCTAGCAGGACGACTGAAATGCCATGACTTTCTAGTGTATCGACCTCACATAACCATTGTTGGTTAAGTGGAGCACCGCAACCTGCATTAGGATCGCCAGAGAGAGCAAGCGAGTCGGTAATAATGATGACATATTTGCGATGTCCAGCCGGTGAGGCTTTAAGGGCTGTGTCGGCTGCCTGGAGAGCTGGTGTAAAGTAGGCGGTTGAATTCATATCAACTCCGCCTGCCTGGATGCTTTGGATGGCTGTTTTAATTTGTGTGCGACCACCAATAACAGGTTGCAATGGAAGTATTGGAGGGGGATTGGGTGTAGATGAACTCGTAATTTTGACCAAACCAATCTCGTCCCCCAGCGGCGCGAGGTCCACAAAAAGTTGAGCCGCATCAAAGCGATAGCCCGGCATATCGTGATCGTGTATATGATTGACATTATCCATGACGAGTACCGTATCTGCGTAGGATGCACTGGCTAACTGTTGTATATTGTTGGCGTGCGCAACCGAAGAAGAAGCGTTGGTAAAATACATGATGCCCGTGATAAACATAAAAATTGTTATAGCGACGAGAGAAAAATACCCAAAAAAGTTCCTGATGGCATGACGTGCTGTGCAAAAAGGCATGCCATTATGTCGGCTGACTGTGTGTCGTCTTATGACCATAGATGATGCACAACCTCTCTGTCTGCTATTAGAACCTGAGAACGCAAACGCGTTGTTCTTTGACGAAAAAGCAAATAGTATCTATCAAGAAAAGACGTTCATTTGGGATGGAAAAAAACAAATTGCATTGAAAACAGTTTCTATATCAGAATCAGTAACCAAGTCTTTGCAAAATTATAATACGTCTAGCTGATCTACGCAAGGCTTTTATGCGAGAGTATTGCACTAAAAGCATACGGCTTTTAGCAAAACTGCCTTGACACAATAAGTGGAGTATGCTATGTTACTTTTGTGGGAAAGATATCTATCAAAGATAGTCTTTTAATGTTAGCACAACGTTGTTGAATGGCTGTCAACATACGTGGGTCGTGCTTCTAGTGCTGATGATGGCTTGCTGCTAATAGCTAAGAGGAGCGTCTTATGTCATCAACGTCGCTACTGATTATCGGTATTTTTGTCGTAGTTGGTATTGTGGTGGCGGCGGTTTCGTTGCGTGGCACTATGACAAAGCGTTCTTCCATTTCCTCATCCTTACCAACAACGCAACCACCACCTGCACAGCGTACCTCCATGTCATTACCTATTCCATCCAGAATCGATTCAGGTGTGCCATCGCCTGGTTTTACACCTTCGGGTTTGGTGATACAGGGAACAATGCGCCCAAGCACTGAAAGAATGCAAAGCGTGCGCAATGCTCCTCCCGAAATTGTTGCGGGGCGTCCAATTTCGCCGTCTATTTCTCCAGTAGTGATTACGCCTGGGATGATACGTTCTAGTGGTCCAATGCCAACGCAGTCTGAAGTGGGTCAGCAAACGATGGATATTGGTGCAATAGCCGATAGCCATCCTCCTGAATGGGGGATTGAAATTGATTGTCCGCCAGTATGGATTAAGCGTAGTCAGAAAATTTGCATTCTCTGTCGAGATTCTATTCGCACAAGTTATAGCAAGACAGGCTGGGCACGCTGTCGACAGACGGAAAAACTTGTACATGGGCATTGTTATATAGGCGGTATAGGCGGGCGAGGATCATCGCCGAATTGGTGCGCGATTTGTAATGGTACTTGTCAGAGTAATCAACCAATGGAGATTATTGGTCGGCAGCTGTAGATGTATAAACAAAAGTGTACCTGAGTAGCGGAGTGTGCGCATGGAAATGAAAACAGGACACATGAGGCGGATGGGGGAGGCACATGAGAGCCTGACAGATCGCCAGGAACGGTTACTGGGATGGCGGCAGGAGCGAATGGAACAGGCGCGGGTACTTATCTTAGGAGCTGGTGCGTTAGGCAATGAGGTTGCCAAAAACTTGGCATTGATGGGCGTGGGTTATATGATGGTAGCGGATATGGACGAGGTAAGTTGGAGCAATCTGAGCCGGGCCGTCTTTTTTCGGCGCAGCGATGCGCGCAAGAAACGATTGAAGGCAGACCTGGTCGCAGGGCGAGCGCGAGCGATGAATGTCGCAGACCGTGCGTACACACAAGTCTTTCATGGCGATATTGTCTGGCAATTAGGGGGCGGTGTATTTCGGCGTGTGGATGTCGTCCTAGGATGTCTGGATAATGTCGAAGCACGCCTGCATGCAAACACCTTGTGCATCTATACAGAAACACCCTATATCGATGGTGGTATTGCTGGATTGGCGGGGAATGTGACAGCAGTTAACCCACCATATACAGCATGTTGGGCATGTACGACATCGGCAGCGGAGCGCAATGCGGCCCGTTCGCGTTATGATTCATGTTCACTCGTTATGCGGCGTGACCTGGCCGCAGGCCGTTTGCCGACAGTGCAGGTGGCTTCAAGCATCATCGCAGGTTTTCAAACCCAAGAGGCGGTCAAAGTAATCCAGCGGCGGCCCTGGGCAGCTGGTACATTGTTGATGTATACAGCGAATGGAGCGCGCCCAGATGTGGATATTGTGACGATCTCGCGTAGCCCTGAATGTTGGTGTAGCGAGGCGAAGACGTTTGAAACCATTGTCGAATTACCGTTGCAGGCCGCTGAGCATACTTTGCGTGATGTATGCAGTGCCCTGGCAGCGCGAGGATATGACAACGTGCAGGTAATGTTTCCTGGACGCTTTATCACAACCAGAATCTGTATGGCGTGTCACTATCGCGATGAGATGATGTGTCCAGTATTTACTCTCGATACACAGGCGTTGAGTTGTCGGCAGTGTGGAGCGTATGCCGACCAGATCGAGTTGGAATATGTCGAAACAACACGCCCCGAAGCGTTTGTGGATTTGGAGCAGGGCATGCAGGTGCGCGAGCGACTATTTACCCTGACGTTGGCACAGCTTGGCTTTCCGCCACTTGCGCTACTCTCCTTCTCAGCGGGTGGGCAGGATGAGAGTTTTGCGTATGTGGCGGAGCTATCGGCTGACGCATTACAGGTGATGGGGAGCGCAGAATATACGAGTGTGTGCAAACGCACTGGGGAGGTGCGCTAATCATGAATATCAGATTTATCGGTGAAGATGGCTCGGAACTGCGATGTGAGGTTGAGCCAACTGCATCCGGTGAGGCGGTGCTTCAGCAATTAATCAATGAGCGATTTATTCCAGCCTTGCAAAATGAGCAGCATGTCTATACATTGACCTCCGTCGTATTTGATGAAGAGAGCCAGCCTTTTGATGTCTTTGCGTTGATAGACCGCTATCCTATTCCGACGACATGGACATTTGCTGCGGCAGGAGTGCGAGATGATGACGATATTCTAATACGCCTTGCGTATCTTGATGCGCAAGAATAGCGTCAGCGCGAGCAAACTTTGAATGCAGACTGTTTGTAGATAAGGCGTTATTTAACGAGTATTTGGCAGTAAGGAGTTGTGTGCAATGGCAATGATCGACGTAACCTTTATCAATGTGGATGATAATACTGAGATGGATGCGCGCGTGGAGGATGGCTGGAATGCCGAACAAGTTGTTGAGGCATTGGTCGATAATAACTTTCTCCCACGTATTACAGACGCAAGCCGCTACTATTCGCTTGCAATTAAAGGGCGTAGTACGATTGCGTCTGGCCAAACGTTGGTAGCGGCGGGTGTACAACAGAATGATCGTATTCGTGTCTCATTAACCCAGCGTGGTGGTAGCAAAGGAATGTAAACATGAACGAGAAAGAGTTCGTTCATAATCGTCGTCTGCGGAGTGACTACGAGGCGATGAAACGCCTAAAGGGTGATATGGTTGCCTGGAAGGTTGTATCGCAAGGCAAGATGCCGCCGGATAAATACCAGGTGACCTTTACTATTCGCGCAATGACCACCGCGGGAGAGGCGCGGAGCCATGTTGTCGAGATTGATTGCTCTTCCCTGGAGTATCCCAAGGCTCGGCCTGCTTTGAAGTTTATTACCAACGCAGTCAAGCATCCTCATGTGTTTAATGGTGGGGTGATTTGTATTGGAGGGTTTCCGCTTGGGGAGTCGCTGGCAGAGTTATGTATTCGTATGTGCCGAATGCTCCAGTACGATCCAGAGGTCATTGATGCACATAGTATTGCAACAGCAGAGTATTACACGTGGTATCTGCAAAACCGTTCACAATTACCGATGGATACGTCACCGCTGCCAACGCTTGGCGAGGGCATTGAACTAGGCCAGATTCGCAAAAGTGCGGCGGAAGGCTCGCCAGGAGGAATGCAGATAAAAAATATTCGTCGGCCTGGTTCGCCTACTTGATAAGGAGTATACAGAAGGAAAACGGATATGGAGTCTGATGACACAGCACAGCGTACTACACGCATTCATTTAGATCGTCAACGAGTAAAAGAATTAGCCAGGCTCAACGAACGATTGATAGGTGTAGTAGTAGAGAATAATGGTCTTGTGCTTATTATAAAGCACAAGACTTTGGTGCGGGAAAGCTCAGAAAGTAAAAAACTTAAACAGCATGCTCCATCACAAGGCTATCTGATACATATTACTTTTTTGGCTGCATATCCGCTAGCAGCACCTTCTTTATATGTTGAGAGTCCAATTCCTGTTCATCCCAACATAGATGAACAAGATGGAACAATTACTGTACGCTGGCAGCAAGGTGAGCTATTAGATAAGTTGGTGGAGCATTTGTGGCGAATTATAGTGTGCCAGGAGGTGGACGAGGAAGATGAGCTTATTCGCAATAGAGTTGCATTGGAAGAGTTTAGAAAGTGGAGAGAAGAAAGAAAAATCCCTCTGATGCAGCAGCAGCTACAGCCGCTTCCGCCCGAGGAAGATGCTGAGAGAACAGAATTGCGCTCTCCTAGCAATGTATCTGCTACGGCAACGCCTTCTGCGATGCGCGCACAGGCTGGCTTTCAACCGATTACAACGCGTAGCCATCAACCACAGGATATGCGTTTTCCCGATCGTTATAAGAGAGGCAAAGCAGATATATATGATGAGAGCCGGCGCATCCATTGGCGATATACGAATGCTGCCGATAATCCCTATACTGTTTATGGGCGTGTTGAGGTGGCAGATGTCTATCGGGTTGTGTTATCTAAAGAGATGTTGCTGAGAATTTTTGAGCATGCTTGTGGTGATCCATATAATGAGCGTTTTGGCATTTTATTAGGAGGCGTGTTTTTAGATACGGAGACACGTAAAAACTGGGTTGAGGTGGGTACGCATATTGCGGCAATGCGCGTGCAGGCCAACAGTGTTGCAGTGGAAGTTTCCAGCGATGAGTTGCATTATCTGAACACACAGGTTGATGATATTCTGGCACAAACGCAAGAGACCATTCGTAAGTTAGGCTGGTATCATACGCATCCAGGGCATGGTATTTTTATGTCCAGTACAGATCGAGACAATCAGCGGATGAGCTATACGGCAAACTGGCATCTTGCGCTGGTCGTTGATCCTCAACAATATCATTATGGTCTGTTTGCCGGACCAGAAAGTAAGCCTGTGCGCTGGGATAGCGTGGTCGTCGTGTCTGATGAGGATGCGCAAGCAGCACAAAGTCCAGTCTATCGTGGTGTGCAGGTACTTCGGCCTCGATTACCTGGATTGGAAACTTCTGCTCGACGAGAGTCGCAAGGCGCAGGAGGTCCTGGCGGGAGAGGCGTTGCACGTAGAGAAGAAGGAGAGAATGTAGGGTTACAATCCTCTGGTAGTACAATCTCCCCTCAACCACCTGAAAATAATGCGGCACATTTGCTTGAACAGGAACAGGCAGGTACGTCTCCAAGTGCAGCAACACCTGGCTCGGCAAAGCCCAAGTTTTTGGAGCAGCTTCTCAAATATTTACCGCAAAATCCTCTAGGGCTGGGTACAATTCTATTATTACTTTTTGCTATTATTGTCGTTGTTGCAAGCATGTTGTTTGCTGCAAGAGCGCAAGCTGCTAGTAGTGGTCTGCAAAGTCAGCTTCAGCGGACACAAAAACAATTGCAAATAGCTCAGGGTAATATACAGCAGGATTCTACATTGATAGGACAGAATACGAAGACGCTGCGTCAAACGCAGACAAAGCTAAACGATAACGAGAAAACTGTCCATGATGAGCAAGATGCGTTATTGAAACAAGTTCCTCTTTTTGCATCAGAACATGCGAAACGGGTAATACTTCAGACTGTGATTGATCTGGATGCATCGTCGCCAGAAGGTATTGATGCGCAGCAGCAGTTAAAGCAGCTTGGACCAGTGACAACAACCTATACAGTGCAGAGTGGAGATACAATCTCTGGTATAGCCCAATTTTTTGATGTCTCCCAAGATGCACTTTTGAAGGCGAATCCGAAGGTTGCGCAGAGGCCAAATTATAGTTTAAAAGCAGGTGAAACGCTCGTCATTCCTGAATCGTAATGCTCAATTTGATTAGAAAGTGACCAAGGGAATATGTACCGTCGGTAATGTTTGTGGATGATTACCGACGGTACACTATTTGGTTATTGTGAAAGGGTGGCGTTTTCTTCCGTGGCTTTGGGACTTGGAATAATGCCATCGCGCAGATCATTTGCTTGTGTGATGAGCGAGAACCAGAGATCAATTTCCACGTCGTGTGTGAAAAGTTGCGCATCAAGCTGTTTAATGAATTCTGGGTCAGAGAGTCTTATCACCATCTCTGTGCGCAGGTCTTTGACGAGTTTTTTGAAATCCCCGTCTTCGGGCCGAACTCTTTCTGGTTCAGTGTATTCGTTTGAGCGATAGAGAGTGTCGCGTTGTGTCAGGTGACGGACCTCGCGAATGAAAAAATGGAGAATAATGGATGTGCTATCCTGGCGTACTTTTTGTTGCATCTCATCCAGTGCCTCTGCCATGTAGGGATGAACCCGGCTAAAGAATGTTGGCAAGGGGTCTTGGTTGGAAGCGATGAAGGCGATAAGTTTCGGAAGTGCGCCCTGTGTTTCATTGAGTCCATAGCCCTCACTCATCAGCAAGGTGGAGGTGACGTAGCGGCAGATATCTTGTGCGCGCTCTTCGATATACCGCTGTTTGAGTGTGATATAACGTTCCTGCAAAGAAGAATTTCTATCGAATGCGCCGAAAGAGACCTCTGGCAAGAATAAGGGACCACCGGGACGCTCTTTCCGCTCTAAGTGTTTGAGCAGTGTTTTTGCCAGCACATCGGCGGCAGCAGATGGTTTTTGCAGTTCTTCTTCTAGTGCAGTCAAGAGGGTGGCTCGCAGTGCGGCGAGAAACTCATAACGTTTGAGGCTACGACTAAGTTTTTCTGTGACAGGAGCATTGGCCCCTGACGGATTAATCTGTTCATTATCTATCGTCTTGTTAAATTGTCCACTTTGAATGAATCTTCTGACATGGCGGGTTGCATGTTCAAATGCATCCTCTAATGCCTGGGCAAAAGCGGGATTGATGGCTTGAGAGGGATCAATTTCGCGCATGAACTGCTGAAGCGTATCATCCCAGGCCTGCTCCATCTGGTCGATGCGACTGATAATTGCTTTCTGGCGGAGCTGGGCACGCTGGGTTCTATAAGATTCACGCAATAGAGAAATTTTGCGTGTATCGCGGTTACTTATATCGATGCCATAGCTGCGGAGTTGTTCACAGGAGTACATGATGAATTGTTCTATTGCGTCGGTCAGCATCCCACTGGCAGCGTCAAGTTGCACTTCGTAGCGTTGCTCGGTCAGAAAGCGTTGGATATCGTCAATGAGGGTTTGTAGTTGGCTCTCATCGAGCATGGCCTGATGTTGTTCGAGCGAGATGTCATCAAATTTTTGAGCGGTGAACTCAGGTGGAAGTGTGGGATTGCTGCGCTTGAGTTGATCGTAGATGCTAGAGATACGTCCACGATACGTTTCGCCGCGATTCTGAAGTTCGGCGCTGAGCGGACGGGTATGTTCTTTGCATTGAATACCCTGAGTGGCGAGAAATGCATCTTCTGCGCGTACTGGGTAGAAGAAGTAATTGCCGTCTGGTCCTAGTTGATGATAGGCGCGGTAGTTCTCTGGCAAATAGGCCAGCAATTTTTCCATACTATCTTCATAGTTACGGCGGTCGTTGCCCTGCGCAATATCCCAGTGGGTGAGTACAACAAACATCATCCGTGCCGCGATATCAGACCTTCGATCACGGGAAATTTTTTCTTTGACCTGTTGAGAGATTGCTTGTGGCTGGCTTCCATTGGCCGTGTCTCTGTTAATATCGAGGATGCGGGAACCGCCAGTGACGTAAATGAGTGCATCCAACTGATTTAGCTCATCAGTTAAGATGGCTTCGTGACGCGCCTCGCCTGCTTCACCGCCAGGCAGGTCGATGAATTCACAGTTAGGAGGGAAAAATCTCTCTTTGCTTTGAAGTACAAATTCAACGGCACGCACCTGTTGAACCTGATTTGGCATCGCCCCAACAGGCTCCAGCACATAATCTTTCACTGCCTGTTGCCAGTGTGCGCGTGAGAATGTCTTGGTCGTACCGTCGCGCAGAGAGACGGTCATAGTTTCACCATCTTGAGCATTGCTAATATCAGCGAAACGAACTTTGATGCGTGTTCCGGTGATCGGTTTGCCACTTCCGCTGGGGAAAATATCTTCGCCAAGCAGAGCGCAGAAAAGTGTGCTTTTGCCGACGCCAGTACGTCCGATCAGCTTGATTTCAAATGCCCGTCTGAAGTCGAACTGATGGAGGGCCTGGGTCAAGCTACGCCGAATCTGCTCATCGTATTGACGGGCGATGCGCTGTGTTGCCAGCAAATCAATGTAAGCGAGGGCGACTTTTAGCTCATGTTCCCAACGAAGTAAAACTTCGGCACGTTTCTGTTCGTCACCTGGAAAGTAGCGTTGAGCAGCGTTGCTTGTGATGAGTGTGAGTAGTTGCTGCATTTCCGCGCGTAATTTCGCGAGTGGTTGTGGCGTTACGTTTGTAGAGCGTCGGGAAGATCCTTTGGGGCCTCTTTCGGTGGCAGCGGGGCTTGGAGCATTTGTGCCATTGCCCTGTTCGACTGCTTGTGCTGGTGAGGGCATGGGGGGGGCATAGACGACCGTTTCCTCGTTGTTCATTACTAGTTGTGTCGCCTGCTCTTCGAGTGGATATGCACTTGGGATTGGTTCGGGCGGGTTGGCTGATTGTTGTATATCGATAGTCGATGCCGAATCGTCTGCTAGTGAAGAGAGTTCGCGTCGCTGCCCAGCTTGAAAGCTGCGCTCTGGCCTGTGTGGCGCATTGCCTGTCATTGGAGTGGGTGCTATAGTCTGGCTTGGTGGCGTAACAGTAGCAGAGCGTGTTGAGATTGGGATTTGACGGTGACAGTTGCCACATGGTCTCCCCTCAATACCTAGTGTACCGCAGTTGGGACAATGTACGGTTGCCATCGGTGTTGCCTCCTTCAATTTTTAAGCTCTTTATTGATATATGCTAGCATAAAAAAGCTCTAAAATCAATATATATCAATTTGATAAAATCGGATTTTCAAGCATGTGGAATGTTAGATAGTCAATGAAAGTAAAAGCATAATGCTGTATGTCCTAATAGACGAATATTATGTCGATGAGCCAAAATGCTTTTCTAAAAGTGGTCCAGCGTACTCACTGAAAAACGTTGGTATATGCTGACGACAGTAGTAGAGCGGGCGCAAGAGAACAGGGGGCATACCAAATGCGAGAGCCGTGTTAATGTTATTTTTGGCATCTTTCGCTCTCTCTTCATACTGGCTAGACGACAGGCTCAATTCTTTATGTGCATGCATCAATCCGCGCCAGAAATAAGCATCCCAGCGTGTAGAATCATTTTCGATGGCACGCGTGAGTATTTTTAAGCCGCTTTGGGTGTTGCCATCTAAGGCTGTTTGTATTGCTTGACAGACCAGAACAAGATAGGCATTAGGTGGGCTAATACGACATATTTCTGTTAGCTGGGCTGCATCATCTTTTTTAGGATAGCTTTCACCTAGTGATAGCCAGAAAATGAGCCATGCAGCTTGCATGTGGGTAGGATCAAGCGCAAGGCATTGGTGGAACATTTTGAGAGCCTCGTCACTACTTTGCTGGTCGCGTTTAAGATAGAGCCATCCCAGTTGCTCATATCCTTTGGCTGCTGCGGGCTTGAAGGTGTTGGCGCGCTCAAAAAGCTGAATTGCTTGTGGATATTGTGCCTGATTCTGGTGAGTTATGCCTTTGTTGATGAGTATCGTATACATCAAGTCGCGTTCGTCTGGCGCAACAAATTGCTCAGCGTGTGTATAATGCTCAATAGCCTGGGTATAGTTTTGCTGAGCGGCATAAGCTTCAGCAAGGTTAACATGAAGTTGCGCGAGATCGGCATCATAGGTAATGGGCGACTGAGGCTGTAGTGTAAAGCCCTCTCTGCTCTTTTGATAGAGAACAAGAGCTTGATTGTAATCGTCAATCGCTTTTGGATAGAGTTTCTGCTTGAAACGTATCTGACCACGCTGGGCATAGGCTTTCCAATCGTCAGCGTTGAGAGCAATAACGTATTCCAGATAATCAGTGCGTGGGGGATCTGTGAGCAGGGCAATGTGGTAGTAGAGTTCTGCAATGAGTTGTTTTTGTGTAGCGTCTTGCTCCTGTAGGGGCAATGAAAGCAATATTGTACGTGCCTTTTCACAATATATAAGGCACTGATGAATCTCTTTTTGCTCATAGCACATCTTTGCAATCTGGCAGTAGCAAGCAACAAGCTCGTTTTGCAATTGAGTGGTGCTTTTCAAGATACTCATTGCATATTCGTACATTGTAATTGCATTTTTGATGCTTTCTATGTCACCGCTTTCATGAAGAGCAAGAGCATATTTCCAACAAAAAAGAGCATTGAGTTCTGCTGTTGGAATAGAAGACAGAGGATGCGGAAGCACTAAAACTCTATTGTTTGCTTGGAGATAGGTATATAATTCATGCAAACTATGCATTATCGTGCCGTTTGCTTTGTTATCAGGCATGAGTCCCTCGATAGCATGATGCCAATAGAGAGAGGTTTGCTGATCTACGAGTGGGAGAAAAAATTCGCCAATAGTGCTTATAGATGGTTTGAGATAGGAGTCCTCAGTGCTTGCAGCAATCATCAATGCTACTAATGCTTTGATGCCGGCATGAGGATCATTCCAGCAAAGTTGTTGGGCCAGATCCAGGTATAGCTCCCACCATTCCTGATCTTTGAGACGGCTTTGGAATGTTGGAAAGGAAGTTTGTTTTTCGAGCGTCTCAAGTGCCTGTATGTGTGCTGCAAGCAGTTGGTTGTTTATTTCCTGGATATCTGGTTGGGTACGGCGTACACGTAACCAAAGGCGCACGAAGTGACAAATCTCCCTTTGGAGTGCTGGTAGTTTGTCGTGGGTATCTGAGTCAATAAAGCTATAACGGATAGATAGATAATAGACAGCAGAGCGAAATGTTTGTGGATCATCCAATGTTAATGCCGCGGTGATAGCGTGGGAAGTTACTCTGCGTAAGAGTGCAAGTCCATAGATGCGGGTATATTCAACCTGATTTTCGGTGACTGGAAGGTAGTGTTGAACCATATCACTAATAATGCTGTGTTGTGCATCTAAAGTCAGGAAGTGTGGTGTCCTTGTTTGCTGCGTATAGCGTTCGGCTGCAAGTTTGGCTAGCAATGGTGATATGTATCTTGGCAGGCCCTCTGTAGGTAGGCTTGTATAGCTCATCTTGAAAAGCGTTTCTGCTATGTGTTTGAAATTGGGCATTCCTATCCCGCTATAATTTCTCAGAATGCAGTTATAGACGCGCGTAAAATAATCTTTGATGTCTTCGGCAGTAAACAATGCGCGATCATTACAATGGATAACGAAGCTATGCTCAGGACGAACGAATTCTTTATAGGGCTTGGCGGACCTGAGAAGGGGGTTCCAGAGGTTATGTTGCCCTGCGATGATCCATCCTACCCGTGATCCCGCAGATCTAATGACGGTACGTAAGAGTGCATCACATTCGTCAACGCATTCATATTCATCAAAGAAGATCAACAACCGTGTGACGCTAGCCAGTGATTTTAAATCTTCTCCCAATGCGGTAGCGAGTTCCTGGGGACGAATAGGGCCAGTGAACCATTTTTGAGGCTGCTGTTGCTTTGCTGTAAAATTGGGAAAAGCGTTCTCTGGCTTTTTGAGGCTGCTTGCCAACTGCTGTTGTAAAAGTCTAAGATATTTTAGCTGATCGATGTGTCGTTCGCGTATGTTTGGGAAGATGTCTTGATTGTCTGCAACAACACTTCGCCAGTGGATGATGCTGCTGACACGTAAGCTGGGATAGCGTGGAGTGCGCAAGATTTCCCAGAATTTTCTCAACAATACACTTTTGCCCATGCCGCTGTTGCCATGGAGGAAGACGAAAAATCTATTCAGCTTATCATCGTTAGGTGCTGTGAGTGGCAAGTCATATAACCAGATGACAAGTTTCTTGAGAAAATGGTAAATATGTTGCCGTTCCCATGAGCGGAATAGAAATATCTGACCAGGAATCTCTAACAAATGGCTATCTATTTCATCGCGATTTGTACTCAACATAGGCGCGCACCAAACGATCAATACTACGGACGACCTTTATTATATGATACCCGATTTTGGAGCAGAATGCTAGAATGCATATTATTTCCTGACCATTAGAAGAAAATGTTTTTAATGGTTGCATGATAGCTTGTTTTACAAAAAAATATAAAACGAAAGAAAATAAATAGAAATATTGATCGAGAATCTTGCTGGTAATGCTCTGGTTTGTCAGGAGACGGGACATGATAGAATGGGACTGTTGTAAATGTGACTTATC
>VFSW01000265.1_pt1 | contig 73392 bp, 71 predicted proteins | sample 5358111 | NCBI WGS metagenome assembly VFSW01 (sample SAMN11554181, study PRJNA540505) | mine drainage metagenome | isolation source: sediment from site ElyBrook_90M | place: USA: Ely Copper Mine, Vershire, VT | collected 2017
GTAAAGGGGGCCTTTGGCAGTCGCTATGGCGAATGCAGGGTTGGTGATGAGTAAGAGTCTGTTGGCGCCGATGCCGAACTGAGCCACATGCAGACCGGCGACTGAGCCATGACAAGCGAGCGGCGCGCCGCGTCAGGCTTGAATGTCGGTGCGTTCCAAGCGGCTCATCGCGAACCCGGCACTTGGCTCAATTCGGCACCGGCGCCAACAGCGCGGGGGTTCGACGTGAGCGCGGTCAACCGCGCATTGCGCCGCTTGCGCTGACGTGAGCAGCGTTTCCCTAGCCTCAGCTCCCGTGCCCGGCGTCAACGATTGTGAGCGCGGCGGCGCTGGTAGGTGCATCACAATCATTGCGTGCGCGACCGCGTTCACGAGCCCTTCGTCTCTCCCGGTGACACGAGATGCAACGCACCATCCTCGAGACGATAGATTCTGCTTGCCCCAGCCAGCACGGCGTCGCGGTGGGTGACCACGACCATGGTGGGCACGCGCCGGCGAGCGCACGCGATGATGCGTTGTTCGCGCTGTGGATCCAGCGCGGACGTAGGCTCGTCAAGGATCAGCATCCGCGGGTGCCGCAGCAGAGCGCGGCCTAACGCGAGACGCTGACGTTCACCGCCGGAGAGTTCGCGTCCCTGAATGCCGACAGTGCGACCAAGAAAATCTCCACTTTCCCCGGTCACGAGATCTTCAAGTTCAAGCTCGGTTGCGATGCGTCGTATTTCGTCATCGTCCGGAGCCTCATCGCAGCCAAATATCAAATTGTCCCGCAAGGTTCCGGAAATAACGAGCGGGGTTTGCGGGACGACGGCGAGTACGCGCGTCACCGCCGCCACCGGGATGCCGTTCAGCGAACGCCCGAACAATCGAATGGTGCCTTGGTCCGCACGGAGCAGGCCTAGAAGCAGGTTCACTAAACTGGACTTTCCAGCGCCGGACGGTCCGACAAGGGCGGTCATTTGGCCGTTGCCAGCGACCATCGATGCGCTTGTGAGAATTGGGCGGCCGCGAAACGCTAGCGTCACGTCACGTACCTCGCACGCCGTGGGGTGGTTGAAATCGAAATCAGCTGCACCGGTCTGTGCTTCCAAAGGCAGGGCGAGCAATTCAAACCCTTCGTAAAGCGCAAGATGGTTGCCGCGCAGGTCGGAAAGGCTGGCAGCGAGCATGGTGAAAGGGGTCGCGAGAGCAAGGATATATCCGGTTGTCATCACGAAATCACCTGGTGTCGCGGCGCCCCGCGTGACGCGGGCGACAGCCAGGATCAGCATGGTGGTCAATACCGCCCCTGTACAAAGTGTTTGCGCAGCGAGCTGGAAGCTGAGACGACCGTTGGCGCGGGTTTGGCGTCTTACAACTTCGCCCAGAACCTTCGCCATGGTCCGCTCTTCGCGAGCGTAGGCGCAATTGAGTTTGACGTCGAAGATAAATCCCAGGCGTTCAGCCAAATGGGCGTGGAGAAGGTCATTCGCAGCAAATAATTCCGAATGGGCTGCACGTGTGCGCTGCGCAAGCGCAAACGTCACGACCAGCAGACCCACGATGGCGATGGCGAGCCCGACTGCGTACACGGGATCGAGCAGACGCCATAACACCCCGACCGCGAAGCAGAGTTGGATGACCATCGGCAGTACAACCCAAAAAATGGTGTGGGTGAGTGCACTGAAGGCTGCCGCGCTGCGGCCGATCCGGGACAAGAGGACGCCAGGATCCAAGCCGAGCCATATCGCGTAATCGGTTCGGACGAGATGGGAGTGGAACGCCTGGTTGTAGGCAGCATCGCATCGCGAAAGCATCGCGGAGGCGGCCATGGTCTTGACCCACTCGAGTGCTCCGGCAACCGACCAGCATACCCCGTAAGCTCCGGCCAGGAGTAATGCGGACATGGTCGCATCGGGCCTCGACAATGCATTGACCGTCTCTCGCATTAGATACGGAACCAGCGTATTGATCGTCGCGATCACAACAACGAACAGGCTCGCGCCGGCGAAATGCAGGGTCAGACGCGGATAGTGCTTGGCAGCGATGTAATATCCGCGCACATAATCACGCATGAACCCGGCTACAGGCAGGCTCATTGCACAGCCCTATCCTGCTTCGCGGCCTGGAGAAAAATCTCAACGGCGAATATGCGGATCAATTCTGAGAGATGTGTTCCTTCCCCGCATTCGATCCGCCGGATCAGCCTCTCCAATGCTGGTCGATCTACCAATCCAAGCTGCGCGCAAGCGCCATCGAGGCAATTGGCCCGAACATGGGCTTGCCACGTCCTCAATCCGGCGATCACGCTACGTGTCGTGTCGCCCTTATCGATGCGCCAAGCGTTCCGCACTGCTGCGCGCTGGTACAAAGCGCGTCGTAGCGGGATTCGATCTGCAAAGGCCGAGAAGAGATCTTCCGGGCGGTGATGCAGTGCCGCCTCGAGGGCCGGTTGCATCAAGAACGGGAAGAACTGCTGCCCGCAAGCGCTTGGCAGTCCGGCCGCGACTTCATCCAAGGTTGCGCCGTAGAGAGCAATTTGCTGGCGCCGAGTGGGCGCCGTGCTCAGCGCACGGCTAGAGAGCAGTTCGTCAAAAAGGGGCCTCGGCGCTCGCGCAATCGGTGCGATGCTAAACAAAGCCGTAGGAGGGGGGAATGCGCCCCCATCTGCGCGGCAGGCGTCCTTCATCGAGTGTGACAGGGTCTCCCAGATTGACTGTCGATTGATGATTGCGGCGGCGAATAGAGCCCGCACAGCGCGCACGGGCCGCATATGTAGAAATGCGTCGACAGCCGCAGCAGGTGGCGGTGATGCGAGCAAGAGTGCGTCGCCACCGTGGCCGCTGACGGATATCGTGCGATTGCCCCATAGTCCGGAGCGGGCGAGGACCGCATCTCTTGCCAGAAAGCACAGCCCTGTGCTCGGGCGTGAGACGAGCGGCGCGGCCCTCGCGGGAGCAAATGCGAGGCAGCGGTCAATCGCAAGAAGGTGATGCTCGAAACCACAACGTACGGCAATCCGACGCGCATTCTCGGCTTCATTCGATGCCGCCCGAGCCGGATCAACGAAGGTGACACAACGCACGCGAGCGTGATTGGCGTTGTCCCGCAACGCTATCGCCATGGCGGTTGAATCGAGCCCGCCCGACAAATCGAGCAGGATGTCCGAATGTCCCTGAAAAGCGTAGCGCGCAACTCGGTCGAGCGCGGACAGCACATCAGCTTGGAACCGATCAGGCGGGCGACGAAGCGGCGACCAGAACTTCGCGCTGGCCACATCGCCGCTGAGGCCAACATCCAATAACCATCCGGGCTCCATTGCGCGAACCAATCTCCAACCAGTCGTACCATGTTCGGTGCGTCCCCAGGCAAGGTATTGATGCAAATGGGTCCAGTCAGGCTCCCGCGTCCATTCGGCAGCAAGATCAAAATCACGCACTGAGTGGGCGACCAAAAAGCCACTGCCGAAAGCCGTTGAATAAAGGCGTGGGTGCGTGACGCAAGGAGATGAGGCGACCCGCAATCGTCCTGTGCATTTATCCATCGCAACAATATGGAACCTTCCCCACGGTGTGGAAGTCCACTTTTTGCCTAGCACCCATCGGGTCAATTCCGCATCGGTGAGTGGCGCGTTGCATTCGTCCAGCGCGCGTCCGCTGACCTGCCACAGCGCTTGCGCGTTTTCTCCGTAGCGAGCCGCGTCGGGATCCCTCTCGGCGCACAGAAAAGTCGCAGCATCGTGGCTGCGAAAGACCCACTGCATCTCGACCTTGCTCGATGCCGTGGCCTTTGTGCGAGTCCGAAGCATGGAAAGTCTCATTGCCTCGCTCCGCCGGGGTAGGGGCTCGGAAACTCGGCGATGACGGCGAGCTGCTTTCGCCTGTGGGGCGATTCGCCCACCACTTTGGAGTCAACTTCAGCCCAGGCGTGCGCGAGAAATGGCTGCGTCTGAACCCCGATGATCAGCCGCGCGTCGTAGCCATGCTTCAAGGCGATTCTGACCAGCGCGGCCGCCCGATGCAGGCAGCGGGTCGAGCCATGGTAAATCAAGCATGCGATATTAATATTCTTGACGATGGAATTTAAATCGACTTTTTGCTTTCTGGCTTTGGAGGGTGACTGATGAAGCCAGGAAACCAGTCCCTGGATGCGGTTCCTTCGAGCGATGCGATGCGCTGCATGCAGCGCCTTCATTGCATCGAAAAACATGCGGGGACTAAAATGACCGGAAAAGTCTCGCTGGCGCGCCCTGTAAAAGTTCACGTGGATTCCGGAGTGCATCGTGCCTTGTTTCACGGAAACACGGTCCATCAATGCAATTTGCGCGCAAGGGTTGACAATTCCGTGAATCGTGTAGGCGTCGCGTTCTAAATCAAAAAGAACGAGGTCACCATTGAAGTGAGTGGAGTGCATCGCGCGAATCCTGAAATTGAGTGCCTTTGCCTTTTCCCTTGCGCATTTTTCAATTACTGACGTCGAACAAAATAAAGATGTTCCATGATGGCGCCACCGGGTTGCCCAAAGGTGTTGGCTGCTGCGTTTAATTCAATTTTTTGCGCATGCTCTGGTTCGTTGCTTGGAGAATTTCGAAGTTGAGCAGGCGAAATTGGCTTAAAAAATGCATCGAATTTTGGGTTGTCCTGTTCCATGATTTTCTCCATTCGGTTGATGATGCAGCGATTTGCTACGAGCTGGAGCGTAGGGGAAGTCGCGTGTCGACACAACACGGCCCCATGACCATGGGCATTTCATGGTTTCGACGTATGCTTCTAACATTTTGTACGGGCTTTGTATTTATTACTGCCGGGTAACTGATTTTTCGAGAGATATTCCGTTTATGAATTTCTTTGTTAAGTAATTGTCAGGAAGGTATGTTTGTATCGGACGATCATCATGACTTAATAAGCGCGCACTCACGGGCCATGGTTTTTGACATGCGATGCGGATAGCCAATAGCTGGCCGATTTTCCAGATCGGAGGCCGGCCTTTGGGAGCCAGCGGTAATGTCCCTTGGCGTGGTGTAAGTCTTTGGTGCGGTGAGCTGCGAAGGGCGTAGCCCGGAGCAGCTCACCGCGCGCCGGTCGTCCCTGGAGATGGGGTGGCCATCGTGAAGTCCGGATAAGGTTGAGGTGCGACCCACCAATCCTTGTCTGAAGGAAACCACGATGACCAACGCAACTATCACACTGACCCAGCTCGCTGAGAGGGGGGCCGATGTCGACGTGCTGCGCCAGGGCAACTACTTCCGCGACATGACGCACCTGTTGGATCAGGGTGTACAGACCGATCACTCCCACGGTTTCCAGCAGAGCCTTGTCCGAGAACCTCGCAGCCCGAGCCTTGGCGAGGGTCGCGGGTAGGACCTTGCTCCGATGAAAACCTATGGCACCGTTCGTCGCCCGGTGTGCAGCACCATGTCGATGGCCGCTGCGGGGTCGGCATCAATGCGAACGTCCTCGATGTGCTCGACTCCGCGCTGGCGCAGCAGGGCCTCGGCGCGCAGGCAGTAGGGGAGGCGGGGGCCAGGAGCCAAGGCTTCGCGGCCTCCCGTCGGCAGCAGGCGGACTCAGGCCTTCGGCTGCCAGGCGTAGCTCTGGAAGGCGGCGTCGGTCTGGGTGTGGAACACGTGGTTGGTGTAGTTGCTCAGAGTCTTCACCGCGATCGCCAACACGATCTCGAGGGCGTGGCGGTCGCTGTAACCGGCGGCCTTGAAGGCGGCAAGCTGCTCGGGCGTCGGCGTGCCGCGGCTGTCCACCATGATCGTGGAGAAGGTCGCAAGAGCCTGCAGCTTGGCGTCGGCCAGCGGCTTGCCATCGCGCAGCGCGGCCAGGACGTCGGCAGGCACGCCCGACATCTTGTCGGCGATCATGCTGTGGGCGGCGGTGCAGTAGGTGCAGCCGTTGTAGCGGCTGATGGCCAGGAACACGATTTCCTGTTCGACCGGGCTGAAGCCGCCCTCATTGCGGAACAGCTCGTAGCCCAGCAGGTAGGTCTGCAGCAGGCCGGGCGAGTTCGCCATGTTGGCGTACATGTTGGGTACGAAGCCGAGGTTGCGCTGCGAGGTCTCCAGCATGTCGCGGGCCTTGCCGCTGGTTGACGCGGGGGTCTGCGCGGGCAGGTCGAGACGGGCGATGGCTGGGCTCATGAACTTCTCCTTCAGAGAGATGCGCCGTGGGGCGCGGACGCGCGCATGACGCGCAAATGGAATGATCATTCCAAAAAAGATAAAAAAATTTCAACTCCCGAGCAGACCCTGCGCCAGGCGCTGCGGGGCGGCGTTGCGTATCGCGCTCTCCAGGGTCCGGGCCACCTGCATCAGACCTTCGGGGTTGCCGAAGCTGTTGAAGAGCGACGAGCGCGACAAGCCGGTGGCCTGCAACGGGTCGTCCACGCCGGTGCTGCCGACCCCGCCGATCCAGAACGACTGCGTCGCAGCATCCACGACGGCTTGTGAATCGAAGGAACGGGGTCTGGACATGGTGTAGAGCAAGCTTTTATGGACTGAATGGTACAGAATATCCGCAGACTTCGCCTACGCCCACACCTCAGTGCAGCGCACAGGCTTGGCCGGCGTCGGCCGAGGCGCCCGGACCGGCCGCATCCAGCCAGGCCTGCACGGTGGCCAAGACGCGCTCAGCGGGCTGGAATCCGTGGGTGATCAGCGTGTAGGGCTGGTCGCCGCCATGCCCGGCGATAAGGGTGGGGAAGCCGCGAATGCCGGCGGACTGAGCCAGCGCGAAGTCGCCCCGGGTCTCGTCATGCGCCTGCGCGCTGTCGAACTGCGCTCGGAAGTGCGATGCATCGAACCCTAGTTCCGCGCTGAGCGCGGCCAGGACGTCGGGGTCGGTGACATCGCGGTTGTCGGCGTAGAAGGCGCGCTGGATACGCCGCAACGCGTCCAGAGCGGTCGACATGCCGCGGCGGCGCAGCACGACGATGGCCCTGCTGGCCGGTTCCGTGTCGTAGACGAAGTGCTCGCGCTCGAAAAACCGAAAGTCGAAAGGCTGCCCGGATGCTTCATGGACATGTTCCCAGTGGCTGCGCACATCTGCGCGGTCCGCCGGGTCCATGGCCTCGCGGGTCCAGGGGCGCAGCCCGCCAAGCACCAGCCGAATGGGCAGGACCGTGCCGAATCGTTGCTCGATGGCCTGTACGACCGGCGAGAAGCCCCAGCACCACGAGCACATGGGATCGGCGATGTAGACGAGATGAGGTTCCTGCATGAGAGAGCTCCTTGCGATGGGCGGAGTCGGTGCAATGCCGAGCATTGTTTTAGACTATTCGTTCCATTATTCTGCGCCGAGGCCGTATGCAGCACAACCCCGGCTTGGCGGAAGACCTCAACCTGGAGTGAGTGATCATGCAGACGACTTCCAAGCTTCACCCTGGCCAGCCCTTCGCCCCTGTGCGCTTCAAGCGTCTGGACGGTGAGGATTTCGAGTTCGGCGCCGCCGGCTCCTGGCAGGCATTGTTCGTGCTGCGCGGCCAGCACTGTCCGATCTGCAAGTCCTACCTGGGCGAGATCGAGCAGCGCCGCGAGGCCTTCGCCGAACTGGGCGTCTCGCTGGCCGCCGTGTCGGCCGACAGCGAAGCCCAGACTCGTGCACTGGTGCAGCCCGCGCAGCCCGGCTTTCCCATGCTCTACGGCATGGACGAAGCGACCATGCGCACGCTCGGTTTATATGTGTCGCAACCGCGCTCGGCGCAGGAGACGGACCACGTGTTCCCGGAGCCGGCGTTGTTCGTGGTCAACCCGGCGGGTGCGCTTCATCTGGTCGACGTGGCCAACGCGCCTTTCCTGCGCCCGGATCTGGATCGCCTGCTGGGCGGTCTGCGATTCGTTATCCAAAACCAGTATCCCATCCGTGGAACGCGTCAATGACTGCCCTGTCCGGAATTCGTGCCTGCGTGTTCGACGCCTATGGCACCCTGTTCGATTTTGCCTCGGCAGCCGCGCGCTGCCCGGGCATCCCCGAGGAGAAGCGCGCAGCGCTGACGTCCCTGTGGCGCGACAAGCAGCTGCAGTACACCTGGCTGCGATCGTTGCAGGACCGCTACGTCGATTTCTGGCAGGTGACCGCCGAAGCTCTCGATTTCGCGCTCGAAAGCTTGGATCTTCGCGATCCAGTACTGCGAGAGCAATTGCTGCAGCTCTATGAGACCCTGCAGGCCTTCCCCGAAGTGGCCGACACCCTGCGCCAGCTGCGCGCCGCAGGCTTCAGGACGGCGATCCTGTCCAACGGCACGCCGGCGATGCTCGATGCGGCGATCCACGCATCCGGACTGCAGGGTCTGATCGACGCCGTATTTTCGGTCGAGGCCGTGCGAGTGTTCAAGACTCACCCGAAGGTCTATGCGTACGCACTGCAGCAGCTGGGCCTGCCGGCCGGGCAGGTCTCCTTCCAGTCCTCCAACGGCTGGGATGCCTACGCCGCGTCCGCCTTCGGCATGCGCGTGGTCTGGTGCAACCGCTACGGCCAGCGCCCCGAGCAGCTGCCCGGAGCGCCCGATCATGTGATTCGCAACCTGGCCGAGTTGCCTGCGCTGCTGGCACCGATCGCAACGTGACGTCAAGCAGCCTTGCGCATCGCCTGAGCCGTCTGCGCAGCGCCTTGCGTCGCCGGCTCGTGCGCACGCCGGGCGCCGTCGCGACGATTGCCGGCGCGCAGCTGCTCGCGACGTCGCTGTGGTTCAGCGCGAACAGCGAGGCCGCCAGGCTGATCCAGCTCTGGCATGCGCCCGCGCAGGCAGCCGGATGGATGAGCAGCGCCGTGCAGCTGGGCTTCATCGTCGGCACCCTGGGACTGTCTCTCGGGGGGCTGGCCGATCGCTTTGCGGCGAGCTCGATGTTCGTGCTCAGCGCGGTAGCGGGCGCAGCCATCAATGGCTGGCTTGCGCTGCTGCCAGGCAGCCTGGCCAGCGGATTGATCAACCGCGGTCTGCTGGGCATCTGTTTGGCCGGCATCTACCCGCTGGGCATGAAGCTGATGGTCACCTGGGCGCCCGATCGAGCCGGGTCGGCGCTTGCGCAGCTCGTGGCCATGCTGACACTCGGCACGGCCATGCCGCTCGTGTTGCATGTGCTGGGGGCGGGACTCTCCTGGCGTTGGGTTCTTGCAGGTGCTTCGTGGCTCGCCCTGGCAGCCGCCTGCACGATGGCTGTCCTCGGGGATGGTCCGCATGCGGTCGCCCCACGCCGAAGTGCACCCCGCGAGCGAACAAGTGTGGGGGCACGGTTCACGGTAGGGCTGCAAGCCTTTCGCATCCGCGGGGTCCGGCGGGCGGCCTTCGGCTACTTCGGTCATATGTGGGAGCTGTATGCCTTCTGGGTGGCTGTGCCGATTCTGGTGCAGCGCTCGGGGATTGCAAGCGGCGCGACGGCGCGCTGGGTCTGGCTCATCGCGGCTGGCATCATCGCGATGGGGGCGGTGGGCTGCCTGATCGGCGGTGCGCTGTCGCGCCGCTTCGGCAGCCACCGTATCGCGGCCGCCGCCCTGGCTGCATCAGCCTGCTGCTGCGCCGCTTTTGCCGTGGCCTGGCCGTCTCGCCATCACGGCCTTCTGCTGGGCCTGTTGCTGGCGTGGGGGGCCACGGTCGTCGCAGACTCCCCGCAGTTCTCCGCGGCGACCGCTCTGGCCTGCCCGAAGACCCTGCTGGGCAGCGCGCTGGCCCTGCAGAACGCCATCGGCTTTGGCATCACGGTAGTGGCCATCCCGCTCATCACTTCGGCGCTGCTGCGATTCGGACTGGATGCGACCTGGCTGCTTCTGCCGGGCCCGCTGCTCGGGCTTGCGGGCTTTATCCCAGCGCTGCGCAACACGGCTCCAGAAATCGTTCCGGCGCCACGGCCGACAAAGTTCTGATTGTCGATATCGGCGCCAATGCACTTGCGACTCCTCAGCTTTCGATCGGCGGCGCGGTTTGCTGGGCGGCGGAATCGGGCTGATGGGATTGAACCAGGCACCGACGCCCGCCTCCCCCCTCGGGTCCAGGCTGGTGATGGTGGGGGCCGTGATGGTGAGTCGCCATCATTCGCGTCACGCATGATCCAGCATCGACACACCTGTTGCTCCCAGGAGCCTGACTCCGGTCGTCGGGACGTGGCTCACCAGCCACGCGTGGCCATCGCGAATCCGTACCCAAGCATGGCCCCTGCGACCGGCCCGATGACCCAGCCGCGCACCACTCCGAGCATGACCTTGGTGTCGATGGTCTGCAGTCCCCGCGCGAACCCGGTGCCTGCCATGGCGCCGATCAACGCCTGGTTCATGGACGTGAAGTAGCCGAACACCACGGCTGTCAATACGACGAGGGCTTGCACCAACTGGGCCGCAGTCGCCATGGCAAGATCCATCCGGACCATGTCGAAGGCCACCCGCTCGAGCAGCGGGCGCCCCCAGGTCAGCACACCAACGGCCAGACCGAGCCCGCCGATCAGGCCGGCCAGCAACGGTCCGCACAGCCCGACGGATAGAAACACCGCGGTTGTGCATTGGAGACATCGTTCGCGCCCATGGCCAGTGACGCGACGCCGCCGACGACGACCAGGGCTCGGCCGACATACGCGGCCGCACCATGGGCGCTGGCCAGCATCGGAATCGCGTCGAACAGCCGGGTGAAGGCATAGCCCAGCATGAAGGCCACGGGCGGGGCGAGGACCCACAACATGGCCAGGTGCGCGATGGTGTCCCAACGGATACGCAGGTGCAGCGCGGCTCCAGCGCCGACGATGCAGAACACGAGGATCTGGATGGTCGACGACGGAATCCGGCGCTGCGTGAACAGCGTGGTCAGCACGAACGCGGCGGCCAGCACGGCGATCGCCGCGGGCGTGCCCAGCGGGCCCCCCGCAATGATGCGGTGTCCGACGTTGACCAGTACTTTGTGGCTGAAGAACGTGGCTCCCAGCAGGGTCAGGGGAGCCATCGACCACAGCGCGGCCGTCGCGCCGATGCGGCGACTGGCATAGGGCATGCCCATGCAGGCGCCCGTGTAATGAGCGCCCATGCTCCAGGCGAAAGCAACCGCGAGCAGCACGAGGACGAGGTCGAGCCAGGTCATGGAGTTTCTCTGGAGAGATTGCAGCCGTTTATGAAGATTCAAAAATATGATCGATGATGAATTTTTTCACCAGGCGGATCGAAGGGACCTCGCAGTTGCCCCCGGCACCTCGCTCCGCTCCAGAAACAGCAGCCGTGACCGACAAGGAGCTGTACCCGGGCCTGATTCGGCTGCACGCGCAGGTGCGCTGGGCGTTATCCGAAACACTCAGCGAGGCCCGAAGCCACGTCAGTTCGGATGTTCCGGCCGATCTTGCTCCTTGCGCTGGGGCGCGTGCCGCGGTGGTTCGTGCGGTGCATGCTTCTCTGCGCGAGGCATGGGCTGAGCGCGCGGCACGAGCGCGGCGTGCGGCAGGGGCCTGCCCCAGGGCATCGGTTCGGCGTGGCGCACGGGCTCATTCCGTGCCGCACGCTCACGGCCTCGCGCACCGGGAGGCCTCGGAGCCTGCGGTGACTGCGCGCGCAAGCTCGGATTCACCGGCGCGGCCTCCGCGTGCATGCCCTGGACCTCGCGAGCGGCGAACGGTTTGGGCCACCCTTTGATCCGTGGCGGCGGCTCGCGCGTGGCCACGACCTGGCGCGCGAATGCGTCCTGCGGCGGGGCCACTGCGACCTTGCGGCCTTCGACGCTGCGCGCCACCGGAGCCACCGGAGGACTGAACAGCACGCGCGTGGCGGCGGCGCGTTGCGGCGAGAACGGCACGGCCGCCGCCTGCACCGAACGCCCCTGGACGAAGGCCGTCGCCGGAACCGCGGCCACAGCACCCGGCACGCTCTGGTTCACGTAGACGGTGCGCTGGACCTTGTTGATGATGGTGGTGTTGTTGACCACCGTCACGTTGCGGTTCACGATCACCGTGCGGTTGATAGCCTGCACGTACGCCGGACTGGCCGCGTACACCGGCCGGTACACCTCGCCAGGAGCCAGCGGGAACCAGGCGATCCCCGGCGAGCCGCTCGACAAGGACACACTCCAGTGCACACCACCTCCACCGCCACCAATGAAGGCGACCAGCGCGGGGGCGTACACCGGACGAACGACCATCGGCCCCGGAACCCAGACCCACGAGGTGCTCACGTACGCCCAGCGCCCGTAGTGGAACGGGGCAAAGCCCCAGGGCTCGTTGTCAATCCAGGTCCATCCCCACGGCGCGATCCAGGCCCAGTGGCCGTCGTGGTAGGGAGCCCAGCCGGGGGCCACGGCGAGCGGCACCCAAACCGGGCCGTACACCGGGTCGACATGCCAGGCGCCGTAGCGATCGAGGTCCTGGTAGCCGGTCATGTCGACTCCCACGTAGCGCGCAGCGACGGACGCGTCTTCACGCCGATTCAAGCCAGAAACCCAGGCATCGAAACCATCGCGCGGCGGCTCGAAGGACTCCGCCACCGGCGTGGCAGCGGCTCCGGCGAAGCGCATGCGCTCGTTGGCCCCTACCGGCACCTGCTCGCCCCGCGCGCCGTAGACCGCACCGTGGCCGGCGCGCACCGTCACCGTGGTGAGGTCGCGATCGGCGTCGACGTCGATGCGGTAGTCGCCCACGGATTGCAGCTGGAATGCCAGGTTCGGGGTATCGACCTCGAACAGACGCCCCTGCATGGGAGCGCGCACCCGAACCTCGAACTCTCCGCGTGTGAGCTGCAGCTGGGTCGCCGATTCGCGCAGCTCGGCGATGCGCACCCCGGTGTTTGCGCCGAGCCGCAGGGCATCAGGCCCTGCCATCGCCTCGGCACGACTGCCGGCGCCGATCCACAGGCGGTCGCCATCGCTCAGCGGGCGGTTGAGGTTCGCCCACAACCAGTTGTCCGTGCCCGCCGGGGAGAAGGTGGCGGTGCCCTGAAAACTCTCCAGTCGAGCCACGACCGCGGGCGGGTCGGCCAGCGCCGCAGGCGCGCCCAGAAACAGCCCGAGGCACCCCGCGCCCAGGAGGCGGATCCAGCCCCGGCGCATGGCGCCGTTTCGCAACTGTTCGGTCATGTAGAGTCGTCCTTGAAAAAAAGCCTTGTCAACAATCAACGCTTGAGGGCTCGCTGCGCTGACAGGCAGACCGCAGAGTCCAGCCATGCCGGCATTCCCTGGTTACGCTTCCTGCGCTCCAGGCCCTGAGGCCGGGCCTGACCGACGACGAGCGCGCGATCGCGGGGGGTGGAAGGTTGGATCCTGGGCGTCTGGCAGGGCCGACAGGTGCCCCAACCGTCCTTGCCTCGTTGTGGTTTATGGACGATATCCCCCATCTACTCGACCTGCAATCCGGCTCAAAGCCGGACCGTGTCGACCGATCCGCCGAAGACTTCCTGGACCAGGGGCAGGACGTGGTCGTGGTGGGTCAGGAACAGTACCTGGGTGCGTTCGGACAGCATGCCCAGGGCCTCCAGCCCCGCCCGGGTGCGCCGGTCGTCAAAATTGATGAAGAGGTCGTCGGCGACGAAGGGCATGGCATGGGCGCGCGCCAGATGCATGTCCAGCGCCGCCATGCGCAGGGCCAGGTACAGTTGGTCGCGGGTGCCCTCGCTCATGCCCTCGACATCCACCGTCGTGCCGTCCGGGCGTCTTCCGTGCAGCGAAGGGGGTTGGGCGTCGAAATCCACCATGAGGCGATCGAAAGAACCCAGGGTCAGGCGCGCGAACGTCGCGCTGGCCGCGGTGAGCATCGGGCCCTGCCGGGCGTCGCGGTAGCGCTCGATGGCCCAGGCGAGCAGCCGGGACGCGGTATGGACCTTGAGGAAGCGCTCCACTGCGTCGGCCATGCGCGCCAGCGACTCCTGGCGGCGTGCCTCGGCCGCGGCCGCGTCCGCCCGCCCGGCCATGGTGCGAAGCGTGGCCTCGGCGCCGTTGCGTGACGCGGACACCTCCTGGATGCGGTGCAGCACGGCGTCTTCGCGGGCCTCCAGTTCCGCAAGCTCTCCCGCCACGGCACGCGGTTCGAGCCCCTGGGACTCTTCACGCAAGGTCTCGGGCGGCAGCCCGTCGCCCTGTTCGAGCAGGGCCCTGCGCACGGCGTCGACCACGGCCTGCAGGCGACGCTTCTCATCCGAGCGCCTGATGGCGGCGCGCAGTTGCGTGAGGTCGGCCACACCGGCTCGCTGCACCAGCGCGGCCACCGATGAGCGCAGCTCCTGCTCGTCCCGGTCCCCGCGCTCCAGCGCCCCCTGCGCGGCGGCGCGCTGCGCGCGAGCCTGCTCGATGCGAGTCCGGGTCGCATGCGTCTCGCTGAGTTCGTGTCGCAGTTGCACGATCACCTCCCCGGCCGGCCGGCCCGCCTGGTCCGGCCGGATGCGCCGGGCCAGGGCCTGGGCCCGTGCGTCGAGGTTGCGCAGGTCGGCACGCATGGTGTCGATGCGCTCGTCGCGGATCTGCCGGATGCTCGCCAGGCCCTCGCCCATGCGGCCGAGCACCTCGAGCGCGGCCTCGACCTTCGCGGGGTCCTCGTCGCCCTGGAAGCCGGCGCCGAGCAGCGCCTCGCGCCAGTCGCGCAGCCAGCCCTGGTAGCCTTGCCCGGCCGCCCCGGCGGCATCGCGCAGGGCTTCGATCTCGCGGCTGGCGGCGGCCAGCTGCTGTTCCAGGGATTTGCGCTCCCCGCGTGATTCGTCCTGCTGGCGCACGCGCTCCTCGGCCTGGTTCAACAGGGCGGCGAGCGCGGTGCCGCAGGCGGCCAGCCCCGCGGCGCGCAGTTCCGCAGCCAGCGCGTCGGCTGTCTGCGCCGTCGCGTCCTGGAAGGCCAGCAGCTTGTGATTCGCTGCGCCCAGCGCCTGCCAGGCGGCGAGCGCGCGCTCGCGCGCCTGCAGCCACTCGGGTGCCGCCAGCAACGAAACGACGGGCATCCTGCACGCATCCCGGAGAATCGCCCAGGCCGCCTCGCGCCTGACCGCCTTCGCGCGCAACGCCTCGATCTGGCGTTGCCGGGCCTCCTGCTCCAGCTCCAGGGTTCCGCGCTGATCCTCCAGCCCCTGCAGCTCGGCCGCATCGTGGGCGTGGTCGTGGCGCTCGTCGGCCAGCGAGTCGGCCTGCGCCACGAGGAGTTCGTAGCGCTGTGCGTGCGCGGGAAGGCTGGAGGGATCCTGCTTGATGGCCATCCAGGCGCCGTGACGTTCCTGCCGGGCCTGCCGAAGGTCATCGAGCAACACCGGGTGCTGCTGTTCCCGGACCCGCCGGGACGCCGCCGCCACGGCCGCGAGCTGATCATCGATCCTGCGCAGTTCGCGCTGCAACCCGAGCATCTCGGAGGCGTCGTGTCGATGGTCCTCCAGCAGCGCCTGCAGGTGCTCGCGCGGCGGGGGCAGCATGGCCGCCAGCATGTCCGGCTGCGTCGCGTCGACGCCGAGCGCCTGGCGTGCCAGGTCCAGCTCGCGCTGCCGGCCGGCCACCTCGGCCCGCAGGTCCCGAAGCACCGCATGGGTGTCCCCCAGCGAGCGCGCGCTCGCCATCGAGGCGCGCAGCGAGGGTTCGACATGGCCCTGCCCCAGACTCTCCAGATCGGCGCGTGCGTGCTCGACGTCGCGCTGGCGTTGCCGCAGCGCGCGCTCGGCGCCCTGCTGCGCCTGCGCCAGCGCGTCGTGTTGTCTTGCCAACCGCGCGAGTGCGGCGCGCGCCGGCGGGCCCGGCAGGCGGGCGGCGACGGCTTCCTCGCTGACGGTATCCCAGCCGATCTGCCGGGCGAGATCCGCCACCACGGTCCATTGGGCGCGGATCTCGAGTTCGCGCGTTTCCAGGTCGGCCGGATAGGCGCGGTACTGCAGCCGCAGCTCGTCCAGCGCGACCACCTCCTCTTCCAGTTCCAGCAGTGTCGTGTCCAGGCGAAGATCCCGCAGTGCCTGCTCGGCGGACTCTTTCAGGCGGCGCTGATACGCGCGGTCGACTTCGACGGACGCCAGGCGCTGTTCGGCCTCGTCGAGGCGCGCAGCGGCCGTCTCGGGCAGCTCAGCCGCCTCGGCGAGCTCGGCCAGCCGGGCGGATTCGGTGTCGAGGGTCGCCAGCAGGGGCGCAACCCGGCGCACGCGCTGCAGGACACCGCGGCGCGCCTTCAGCCGTGCCTGCTCGTCGAGCGCGGTCCGGAGTTCCGCGCCGAGCTCCTCGACCTTCGCGTGGGCCTCGGCCCAGTCCTTGGCCCGCAACGAGGCCGCCTTGAGGTCGTGGCGGGCCTCGTCGTAGGTCTGCTCGGCCTGGTAATAGGCGCGTGCCGAGGACTTGCGCCGCGCCCACAGCGAGTCGGCCTCCTGCTCGAGCTCGGCGCGGATGCGGCCCAGAGACGCGATCCCGGCCGCGGACTCGAACAGCACCTGGCCCACGTCCTCGTCGGCGGCCGAGAGAAGGCTTGCACCCCCGGCCACGAGCCGCTCGTGGTCGAGGCTGAACATTTGCTCGAAGAATTTCGCATCCACGCTGTCCAGGAAAGGGGCCAGCACGTCGTCGGGCAGGGCCGCATCGTCCGGTGCCCGCAGCGTCGCCTTGTTCGCCTTGGTGCGCTGGAATGCCAGCACTTGCTCACCGTGCCGGATGCACGCCGCCAGGCGCAGCTCCGGGAGCGGGTGCAGGAAGGCGTAGCCGGGATTGCGCTGGGGGAAGCCGTACAGCAGATGGTGGATCGCCGAGCGCAGGGTCGATTTGCCGGCCTCGTTGGGGCCGACGATGACGTGGAAGTCGCGCCGCGCGACGGGCAGCTCGACGCTGCGGTCGGTGAACTTGCCGTAGCGGATCAGATCGAGTCGGTCGATGCGCATGGCTCACTCCGCGGAGGCAATGCGCGCCAGCAGCGACGGCACGGTGGCGCGCACGAGCTCCGGCACGAGCCCGGCGCGCACGCTGTCGAGCAGCGCAGCGTCTTGGAAGACTTCCAGCGGAAGCCGGGCCAGCAGTTCGGCGAAGTCGCGCTCGAGCGTGGCCATGAGCGCGTCGTCACCGGGGGCGGCCGCCAGGATGGCCTGCAGGTCGGCGACGGCGTCAGCGCGGGCGGCCAGCGCCTGCGCGGTCTCGGGCGGCTGGGTCTCGATCACCACCTTCTCGATCCACATCCGCTCGGCGGCGATCGCGGCAGCCTGCGCGAGGACCTCGGCGCGAAGCTGGGCCTCGAGGCCGAACAGCGCGCCGTGCGCCGCGCTGCGGCCCGTCAGGGACACCCGGACCGCCATGGGCAGCGAGTCGGTCTGCGCGGCGAGCCAGGACTCCAGCGCGCCGCCCACGAGGCGGGAGGCCTCGGACAGGGTACGCGCCGCGGACACGTCGACGGCGAGCCGGTGCCAGCGCAGCACGTCGACGAAGACGCGCTCTACCGACGTCACCTCGCCGTCGTCCGCCGTGACCAGCAGCGCGCCCTTGGCGCCAGTCTCGCGGATGTTGCGCCCCTGCAGGTTGCCGGGAAAGGCGATGGTCGTGTCGCCCCGCCAGAGCTGGTGCTCGTGCACGTGCCCCAGCGCCCAGTACTGGTAGCCCTTGGCGTGCAGCTCGGCCATCGAGCAGGGCGCGTAGCTGGCATGCTCGGCGTATCCCGCGAGGGCCGTGTGCAGCACGCCGATGTTGAACCAGCCCTGGCGCGGGGCCGGGTAGCCGGGGACGAGATCCTCGGTAGTGGCGGCGTTCTTGAAACTGCGCCCGTGCAGCGCGACCCGCAACTCGGGCAGCTCGAAGCTGCCGGCGCGGGACGCGGGGAACACGCGGACGTTATCGGGCAGCGAGAGCCTGCGGGTCAGTTCGCTCTCGGCGTCGTGGTTGCCGTGCAGCACGAACACCGGGATCCCCGCGGACTTCAGGCGCCCCATCTGGCGCGCGAAGTAGATGCCGGTGTTGAAGTCCTTCCAGCTGCCGTCGTACAGGTCCCCTGCGATGACCAGGAAATCCACGGCCTCGTCCAGCGCCAGGGTCACGAGGTTGTCGAAGGCGTCGCGGGTCGCCGTGCGCAGCAACTCGGTCGGCGCATCGGGATAGGCGCGCAGACCCGTGAGGGGGCTGTCGAGATGGATGTCGGCGGCGTGGAGGAATCGCATGCGGCGCTCCGTGTGGCGGGGAAAGGGCCGGCGCCGCAGACCTTCTCGGTCCGCGGCGCCGGCGGTGTTCGATGGCGATGTGGACATGGATCATGGCCCTTGCCGGATGGATGGTAGGGCGCGCGCGGCAGCCGCCAGCCTGGCCTTGAGCGGGCGCCAGTCCTTCGTGCACGTGGTGCTGCCGCCGGCGCTGCGCGTGTCCATCGCGCCGCGGCGCGCAACACGGTGAATGCGCGGTTCAGCGTGGCCGAGGGTCGACATGGGGCGCGCGTCGCGTCTGCTGGAACAGGTCGAACAGCTGGGCCGCGCTGGCCGACAAGGCGCCCGCGCGGCGGCGGATCAGGCCCACGGTACGCCACACCTCGGGCTCGCACAGCGGCACGCTTTCCAGTGTCGGATGACCCGCCAACGCGGCCGCCGGCATCGGCGCCACGCCGAGACCGGCCTCGACCAGCGCCAGCGCGGCGGCGCCGGTCTGGACCTCGTAGGCCACGCGTGGACGCAGTCCGCGACCCGCCAACGCGCGGTCGAGCACCAGCCGGTTGCCCGACGTTCGGGCCAGCGCGATGAATGCGTGCGCGTTCAGCTCCGCCCAGGCAACGGCGGGGCGCGTGCTCAACGGGTGATCGGGCCGGCACGCGAGCATGAACTGCTCGTCAAACAAGGGCGCGAACTCGACATTGCCGTCGGGCATGTCGACAAAGCTCATGCCGAAATCGGCCTCGCCTTGCGACACCGCCTCACGCACTTCGTTCGACTTCACGTCCAGCAGGACCACCTGGACCCGTGGATGGCTTTGACGATACCGATCCAGCAACGGTGCCACGATACCGGTCAGCACGCTGGGAACGCAGGCGACCGTCACGCGGTCTCCGCGTGTCGCGGGATCGCCTCGTATCGCGAGCAGGGCGTTGTCCAGATCGTCAAGCAGCACGCGCATCTTGCGCTCAAACTCGCGGCCAGCAGCGGTCAGTGTGACCCGCCGCGTGGTGCGCTCGACCAGGCGCATGCCAAGGGCGCGCTCGAGCTTTTCGATGCGCCTGCTGTACGCAGGTTGCGAAAGATGCACGGCGGCGGCGGCTTTGCGGAAGCTTCCGAGGTCGGCTAGCGTGCGCAAGGCGATCAGATCGTCGATGTCGAAAGGTGTGCTCATGGGCCGCGGTGGCTGGAGTTCTATTCATGCGGATTTTCGATCAATCGATGCTTTTATTGCAATTGACGTGCGGTCCCGGGAGATGGAAACTTCCGCACCATGTCAATGTCGTCGTCCCCGTTCGAGTTTCCCGGATCTCCCGTCGACGTGCTCGTCGTCGGGGGCGGCAACGCCGCGTTGTGCGCCGCGCTCACCGCTCGCGAGGCCGGCGCGTCGGTGATGCTGCTGGAGGCTTCGCCGCGCGCGTGGCGGGGCGGGAACACCCAGCACACGCGCAACCTGCGCTGCATGCACGATGCGCCGCAGGACGTGCTCGTGGACGCGTATCCGGAAGAGGAGTACTGGCAGGACCTCCTGAAGGTGACCGGAGGCCAGACCGACGAGGCGCTGGCGCGGCTGGTCATCCGCGCGTCCGCGAGCGTGCGCCCCTGGATGCGCCGCCACGGTGTGCACTTCCAGCCGTCGCTGTCGGGCGCCTTGCACACCGCCAGGACCAATGCATTCTTCATGGGCGGAGGCAAGGCACTGGTCAATGCGTATTACCGCAGTGCCGAGCGCCTCGGCGTGCAGGTGCGCTACGACGCGCCGGCCGACCGCCTGGATCTCGAGGATGGTCGGTTCGTCGCGGCCTGGAGCGCGGGCCGCAGGATCGCCGCGCGTGCCTGCGTGCTGGCAGCCGGGGGGTTTGAATCCAACCGCGAATGGCTGCGCGAGGCCTGGGGGCAAAACGCCGACGGCGAGTATCCCTCGGAGAATTTTCTTATCCGCGGCACGCGCTTCAACACCGGCGTGCTGCTGCGTTTCATGCTCGACGCGGGCGCCGATTCGATCGGCGACCCCACACAGGCCCACATGGTCGCCATCGACGCGCGCGCGCCACTGTACGACGGCGGCATTTGCACCCGCATCGACTGCGTGTCGCTGGGCGTCGTGGTGAACCGCCATGGCGAGCGTTTCTACGACGAGGGCGAGGATTTCTGGCCCAAGCGCTACGCCATCTGGGGACGACTGGTGGCGCAGCAGCCAGGGCAAGTGGCATGGTCGGTCATCGATGCCAAGGCAGTCGGGCGCTTCATGCCTCCGGTGTTCCCGGGGACGACGGCCCGAACGCTGCCCGAGTTGGCGCGGTTGCTCGAGATACCGGAGGCGACGTTCTTGCGCACGCTGCAGGCCTACAACGCCGCCTGCCGTGGCGGCGACTTCGATCACACGCGACTGGACGATTGCCACACCGCCGGTCTGGCGCCCGCCAAGAGCCATTGGGCACGCCCCATCGAAACGCCCCCCTTCACGGCCTACGCCTTGCGCCCCGGCGTGACGTTCACCTACCTCGGGCTGCGCACCGACGCCACCGCAGCGGTGCGTTTCGGCGGAGTGCCAAGTCCGAACCTGTTCGTCGCCGGCGAGATGATGGCCGGGAACGTGCTGGGTCGCGGCTACACGGCGGGGGTTGGCATGAGCATCGGCACGGCGTTTGGGCGCATTGCCGGGCAGCAAGCGGCGTCAGCCGCGCGAAGGGAGCGCCATCGTGTCGCCGCTTGAGCAACTCGTGCGTGAAGCCCAGGCAACGGCCGACCCGCTCGCGGGCAGTGATACGCCGGAGCTGGCCGAGCAGGAGGCCTCGCGCATCCTCCACATCTGCAATGCGTGTCGTTATTGCGAGGGCTTTTGCGCCGTGTTCCCGGCGATGACGCGGCGGCTTGAGTTCCCGGCCGCCGACGTGCACTACCTGGCCAATTTGTGCCACAACTGCGGCGCCTGCCTGCATGCATGCCAGTACGCCCCGCCCCATGAATTCGGCGTCAACGTGCCGCGCACCATGGCGCGGGTGCGCGTGCAGACCTATGCCCGCGCCGCGTGGCCGCGTGCTTTCGGTGCGCTGTACGCCCGCAACGGAAGTATGGTCGGCTTGGCGCTGGCCGGCGGCATCTCACTCTTTCTCATCCTCGCGCTGGTCTTGCACGGTTCCCTGGCCAGGCCGTCCGGTGACGGGGACTTCTACCGCGTGTTTTCGCATGGCCTGATGGCAGGTGTGTTCTCGGTGGCGTTCATCGGGGCGCTCGTCGCCATGGGCATCGGCGTGGCGCGCTTCTGGCGAGAGCTCGCGCCGACTGCGCCGAGCCTGCGGGCGGTGGGCGACGCGGCCGGCGCGGCGGCCAGCCTTCGTTACCTGGGTGGCGGACACGGGCAAGGGTGCAACAACGCGGACGACAGTTTCTCGCTGGCGCGCCGCCGGTTTCACCACGCCACCTTCTACGGCTTCACGCTGTGTTTCCTGGCGACATCGGTAGCGACCTTCGACGACTATATGCTGCACTTGCCGGCGCCGTACGCATACACCAGTCTTCCCCCTCTGCTCGGGATCGCCGGCGGCCTGCTGATGGTGGTGGGTTGCGTCGGCCTGCTGGTGCTCAACTTGCGCCGACCGGCCTTGCACGGCGACCCCGCGCAGCGTCCGATGGACAGAGGTTTCATCGTCCTGCTCCTGTTGATCGCGACCAGCGGGCTCGCCTTGGCGGCGTGGCGCGCCAGTGCGATGATGCCAACGCTGCTGGCGTTGCACCTGGGTGCGGTGCTGTCCTTGTTCGTCACCATGCCTTATGGAAAGTTCGCCCATGCGCCGATGCGGGTCGCGGCACTGCTGGCCTGGAGCATCGAGCGCAGGTTGCCGCTGCGGCTCGGGCTGGCCGAAGACTGATTGCAGGGCCAGGAGGCGTCGCCGGACCAATCCGATTCCAAAGAGTCGCCACGAAGCGGCCAATTGCTTTAAAACCACCAATCGCGGTCTCGAACCGCAGGGGAGACAGGACATGACAGTCAGCACAAGGGATACGGGCACGCCCTCGCAGGATGCCATCTACAAGGTGGCGCTGGCCAGCATCATCGGCTCGGTGATCGAACAATACGACTTCCTGGTCACGGGGATCATCGCCGCGACGGTCTGGGGCAAAGTGTTCTTCAAGTTGCCCTCGCTGGCGGCGATCGCCGCGGCGATCGCGGTCTACGGTCTGGGCATCGTCATCCGCCCGGTCGGCGCGTTTATCTTCGGCAACATTGCCGATCGATACGGGCGCAAGGACGCCATGGTCTGGGCGCTGCTGCTCATGGGGGTCAGTACGCTGTTGATCGGGTTGACTCCCAGCTATGACAGCATCGGTATGGCGGCCCCGATCCTGCTGATCGTGTTCCGGCTGGCGCAGGGCATCAGCTTCGGCGCCGAGTTCGGTACCGCGTCGACCTGGGTCGTCGAGCAGGCCGCGAAAAGCCCCAACCGCGCGTTCTGGGGGGCCTGGGTCGGCTTCGCGATCCCCCTCGGCCTGCTGCTGGGATTCGGGTCGGTGCTGATCGTGCGCTCGAACATGGCGCCGGCCGATTACATATCGTGGGGGTGGCGGATCTTCTTTTTCATCGGTTTTGCGGTTGCCATCGTTGGCATCGTCATCCGGGCGCGCACCCAGGACAGCTTCGTGTTCGAGCGCCTGCAGCAAGGCAGCGGGACGCTGGCCAGCCCCGCGGCGCAGGTCTGGAAGGAAATGCCCTTGCGCATTTTGCGCACGTCGTTGGTCAACGCCATGTTCGGCGGGGCCTTTTTCCTCAGTTTCGTGTTCGGCACTGGCTACATGAAGGCCGTCGGCTTCACCGGCACGCAAGCCGAATCGGTGGGGTTGATCGCCGCCGCGTCGATGCTGGTGTTCATGTATATCGGCGCGCGACTGGCCGACCGCATCAATCGGCGCACCGTGTTGCTGGTTTCGGCTGTGGTGTTCCTCGTGTGGGCCATTCCCTACTTCTACCTGCTCAATATGCACGTCTTCGCGCTCGCCGTGCTGGCCGAGGTCATCGGGTTCGGCTTTGTGTTCGGCTTCGGCTACGGCGCGATTCCGACCTTCTACACCGAGAACTTCCCAACCCGCTTCCGTGCTTCGGGCGCGAGCGCGGCCTACCAGGTGTCGCAGGTTTACGGAGGCGGCCTGATCCCGATCATCGCCGGGCTCATCTTGCACGCCTACGGCATTCATCAGGCATGGTTCTACATCGGCCTATTCGTGATGGTCTACGCGGTGCTGGCGATTTTCGCCATTCTCGCGACACCGGAAACCAAGGGCGTGGACCTCGAAACGTTGTGAGTCGGCGCGGCGGTCGGGGCGTGCGGGCATGGATACGCTGGCGCACGCCCTGAGCGCGCGCATCTGGGACGCGCTGGGAGGAGATCCCGCGCGCCTTGCGCGCCTGAGCATCGGCGGCGAGGGTGCATTGCCGGGTTTGTTCCCCATCAGCGATCTCGCCGCCGCAGCGGTGGCATGCGCCGCGCTGGCGGCGGACGAATTGCGCGACCTCGCCGGCTCGCGGCCGGGCACCGGCCCAGGCGCCGTTCGGGTGGATCGCCGGCTGGCGGCCGCGTGGTTCGGCGTCACCTTGCGGCCGCTTGGCTGGGCGCCTCCCCCGCTGCGCGACGCCTTGACTGGAGACTGGCGCTGCCGTGACGGATGGATTCGTCTGCATGCGAACGCGCCGCATCACCGGGCCGCGGCCCTGGGCGTGCTGGGATTGCGCGATGCCAGGGGGCAGGTGGATGCGGCGGGGGTGGCCGCCGCGGTCGCCTCGTGGCATGGTGCTTCGCTCGAGCAGGCGGTGGTCGAAGCCGGCGGGTGCGCCGCTGAAATGCGGGATATCCAGGCTTGGCGCGCGCACCCGCAGGGCATCGCGGTCCAGGGACACCCGCTGGTGGAGTGGCGGTGCGCGCCGGCGTCGACTGCCCCGTGGAGCCCCCATTCAAGCGTCCTGCTTCGGGGGTTGCGCGTGCTTGACATGACGCGCGTGCTCGCCGGACCGGTGGCCACGCGCATGCTGGCGGGGCTCGGCGCCACCGTGCTGCGCATCGACCCGCCGCAATGGAACGAACCTGGAGTCGTGCCGGACGTCACCCGCGGGAAGCGTTGCGCGCGCCTGGACCTGAAAACCGCCCCGGGGCACGCCCGATTCGTCGAGCTGCTCGCGCAGGCCGACGTATTCGTGCACGGTCTGCGGCCGGGAGCCCTGGAGGCGATCGGGCTGGGCGCGCCGGTACGTACCCGCATTCGCCCAGGCCTGGTCGACGTGAGCCTCGACGCGTACGGCTGGCACGGCCCCTGGGCGCTGCGGCGCGGGTTCGACAGTCTTGTGCAGATGAGTTGCGGGATCGCCGATGCGGGCATGCGCGCGGCCGGCGCAACACGCCCCCTGCCGCTGCCCGTTCAGGCCCTGGATCATTCCACCGGCTATCTCGCCGCCGCCGCGGTCCTGCGTGGCCTGACGCGGCGCGTCGACGCTGATCAGCGCACCGAGGCGCAACTGTCATTGGCGGCAACCGCGGAAATCCTGCTCGACCTTACCCACCGCACGGAAACAGGGCAGGCGCCGCACGCCCCGCTCTCCGAAACAGACTGGGTCACGCGCATTGAGCGCACCCCATGGGGCCCGGCCCGGCGCCTCCGGGCGCCGTGGGGAATCGTGGGTGTGCCCACACGCTGGCACCTCCCGGCCGCGGAGTTGGGCAGCGCACCGGCGCGCTGGTGAGACAGAGGCGCGCCGCGTATCCGGAATCATTTCACAATGGCGTCGGGGTGTTGATCCAGAAGTTTGACGTACTGCGCCGACATTGCCTGCCTGGGAAAGAAGGCTTTCCAGATCGATGCCGGCAAGAGTTGCGCAGGCGGAGGAGCAAATACGAAGTCCTGCTTCGTCACCATCGCGTGGCATGCAATGCAAGCTTGCACTTTCCCGTGGGACACCACTTGCCCATCCGGTTTGTAGGCTCCCATCACCCAGTCACGATCGGCCTTGTCGTAACCGTCCAGCTTGAGCATGGCCGTGACGCCAGTCAGCTTCTTGTGCGCGTCGTAGTTTTCCTTGATCAACAAGGCGCCATTGGGATAGCGTTTGACCTTTTCGATGCTACCCGCCCGGTTGATCGCATCATTCGCGGAGGGACCCGCCGCAGCCGAACGGGGACTGCAAGCTTTTGCGAAGGAAAAATCGCGGCAAAACATGGTTCTGATCATGTCTGGGGGGCAGGCGAGGCTGCGAACGCGCGAGCCCCTCCTCCGTAGCTTGCGTACAGCGCCTGCGCCGCCTCCAGAAGGCGAGCACGAGACAGGTCACCGGTGACGGCGTAGCCCCAATCGCGGTCGACCCAATACAGCGTCGTGGTGCCACCCGAGGAAACAATGCGAAACGCCGTCTGTGCGGTCGGCTTCGCCATCCCGCGTAGATAGACGGTGAGCCGATGACCTTGCGCGTTCTGATACATGAGCTGGGCAGCCGGCTTCCCGGGCATGCCCGGGAGCAAGCGACCTCCCATGAGCAGCAGTCCACCAGGCAAGCTGTCGGGTGCCACAATGGGGCGGTCCAGTCGACGGGACAGCCATGTCGTGAGGTCGTTGGAGTTACGTACCTCCACCGGCCGGCGCGGGTCTGGCGTGTAGACGGAGTACGCCAGGAGGGCTTGACGCACGAAATGCTGCTCGCCTTCGGCCCTCGCGAGCGCCGCCGTGGCGTCACGACTTTGCCACTGCGCACTGCCCACACCGCCGGCGACCGCACCCAATCCAATCCATAAGGCGACGACCGCCGCGCGCGCCCATCGCCGGGGGGGTACGACCGTACGTTGCAGCAGTTGCGATGGGACGGGTTGGTCAAGCAGGGGATCGAGCGCAGCGCGCAGCGCCAGGGTCTGCTGCTGCATCGCCTGCACCTCGGCGGCCAGCTGCGCATCGTTGGCCAGCGCGTGCTGCACTTGCGCGCTACGCGCGTCATCAAGCTGACCGTCCACATAGGCCATCAGGGTATGGTGATCGGGTCGAAACGTGCTCATCCCGTCGTCCTTTCCCGCTCGACCACGCGCAGCGTCGGCCTCGGTTGTGCAACTTCAGGGTTCATGCGCTGCCAAAGATCGGTGCGCGCTCTTGAAAGCCGCGACATCACTGTCCCCTGTGGCACCCCGAGTGCGCGCGCAGTCTCCGCATAGCTGAGACCTTCCACGGCCACGAGCAGCAACACTTCGCGCAATGGCAAGGGTAGTCGTTGTAGCGCCTCGAGCAGTTGCAGAGCCTGCAGCCGCAGCTCCTGATTGGCGGGCTGAAAAGGGTGATGTGGCTCTGGAATGTCTTCCAGCGTCACGGTTGCGCTGCGCGCGCTGACCGTGCACTGGTCGACAAACAGATTGTGCATGATGGAAAACAGCCAGGGTCGCACGCTCCCACTGCCGCGCCAGAGCCCCCACTTGATGATGGCGCGTTCCAGCGTGTCTTGCACCAGATCGTCAGCTTCAGCCCAGCGACCGCCATGGAGGACGAGTGCGTAACGGCGCAGGTGCGCCATCTGCTCAAGCAGAAGCTGCTGGCGGTCCGCCATGGCAGTCGCGTGTCGTGGCGTTCGCGATCGGTCGCGGCGACTTAGTACTTGCTCTTGGCCGCCAGCGCGGGGTCGACTTGCCAGATTTCTTCCACGAGCCTTTGGTCACGGTAGGTCAGCACATAGCGCACGGGAATCTTTCCCTTACCCTCGAAAATCACGTCAGCCGTCACAGTCGCGCCTTTGGGGTTTGCGGCCTCCGTGAGCTTGGACACGTGGGCCTTGAGGTTTGGATTCGCTTTGCCGAACTTGGACCAGACGCCAGCGATCGACGTCGAGGTGGTGTAGCGGCCGTCGAGCGGACCGCCCACCCACTCCAGTACGGCATCGGTCGCATAGGCGGCGTTGATCGCAGCCTCATTTCCCTGGGCGATGGCGTCGATATGCGCCTTGGCCGCATCAGCAGCACTGCCAGCATGCGCGAGCGGAGCGCCAAGTGCAATGGCGGCGGCGAAGAGCGCCGCGCACAGTCGCGAGGCGGTGGTGTGAAACGTTTGCGGCATCGAAGTCTCCCGATAAAAGTCGAAGGATGTCGTGCGGCCAACGTCCACCGCGGGTGCCCGGGGGCCGATGGAGCAGCACGACGATCACATAGACGTCGAATCCCGCATTTTTATTCCAGTACCGGGGCAGGAAATTTTCTGGCTGCGCTCCCGGCCGGGTCGCCCCGCCCTTGGCGTTGCGCGTGCAACGGACCACTTTGACCGTGGGCTGACGCCCACGGTGCATGGTCAATCCAGGTTCAACCGGTCTTCAGCGCAAATTTTCCTGGAAGAACGCCATCGTGCGGTCCCAGGCGAGTTTCGCGGCATCCGGGTTGTAGCCGAGCGGTGGCATGTTGCGCGCATCGGATTCCTCGTTCGCGAAAGCATGCTTGGCGTCGTAACGGTAGAACGCGTACGTCGCGTTTGCTGCCTGGAGCCTTTGTTCCAGCGTGTCTACACCGGCGATGGCGAAAAACTGATCCTGGGTAGCCCAGTGGCCGAGCAGCGGCGCCTTGATCTTGCTGGCGTCGACGTATTCGATTGGCGGGTAGCCGTACCAGGTCGTGTTTGCGTCGCTTTCAGGAACAAAGACTGCAGCCAGCAATGTGAGTGCGCCGCCCATGCAGTAGCCCATCACGCCCGCTTTCGAGCTGCCCGTCGCTTTGAGATACTGCACGGCGCCGCGAATGTCCTGACCCGCTGCATCGGCGAAATCCAGACCGTTCATCAGATGTTCGGCCTCATTCGCCTCCAGCGCCAGCTTGCCGCGATAGAGGTCGGGAACCAGGGCACGATATCCGCGAGCGGCCAGCTTCTCGGCGACGCCTTTGATCTGGTCATCGAGACCCCACCACTCCTGGATGACCACGATGCCGGGCGCTCCACTGCCCTGCGTCGGTTCCACCATGTAGCCGCTCGAGGCTTTGCCGTCCGGCCGTGTGTAGCTGATCATTCCACTCATCCTTGTTCTCCTGTGTGCATTGGCGACGGTTCCCGTCGCCGACGGCTTGACCAATTTGGGGGTCTGGCGCGCAGGCCTGCATCGCATCGGCACCAGCACCTGAAGCTTATCCCAGGCGACGCGCCCGCATGGAACTGCGCGTTGCGCCGCTTGGCGATGGCCGCAGGTACGTCTTCAGCTGCATGGTCCAGGCATGCGCATTGCCAGGTGCATCGGCAACGACGTCGATGCCCGTTCGTGGTGCGCGGCTCCCCGCCGTGGGGATTCGCCTGCACCGCAAACGTCCCGTGCGGGCCGGCGCGAGCCCCGCGACGGCTCTGCGTCCAGGCCGAACTGGCTGGCCCGACTTTTGCACGCTCGTGTCCCGATCTGGTGCATCGCGGCTCTCCAGGTGTTTGTCGTGTGCGCCTTTTGCTTTTCCTCATGGCTGGGTTCTACAGGGAGCTTGCAATGTCGAGTGTCATTGATTCTTCGGTCGGGCGCGTCAGCGCGTCGACCCTGTACGGCAAAGAGCGCTGGCTGCAGCTTGCGCTGGGGGTGGTCTGCATGATGGCCATCTCAAGCCCGCAGTATGTGTGGGCGCTGTTCACCAAACCTCTGCTCGGGCAGGTGGGCGGCAGTCTCGCCACTCTGCAGGTGACGTTTTCCATCCTGATCGTGCTGCAAACCTTTTTCTCGCCGTTCCAGGGCTATCTGGTCGACCGTTTTGGGCCGCGTCCGCTGCTGTCGGCGGGGGCCGTGCTGACCGGGCTGAGCTGGGTGCTGGCAGCGGGTGCAAGCACCCCGATGCAGCTGTATCTCACCTACGGCATGTTGGGGGGGATCGGCACCGGGGTGATCTACGTCGGCGTGGTCGGCCTGATGGTGCGCTGGTTCCCGCGCCAGCGCGGGCTTGCGGTGGGTCTTGTGGCAGCGGGTTACGGCTTTGGCGCCATCGCCACCACCTTCCCGATCGCCAGCAGCCTGGCCAGCTCGGGGTTCGCGCATACCGTCACCGTGTTCGGCTATCTCATCGGTGCGGTCGGTCTGCTTGCCGCACAGGGCATTCGCCGCCCGCCTGTCGATCTGGTGGCCGACGTCGCGCCGCCAGCGGAGCGCGCGGTGGGCGCCAGCCCGGCGCAGATGCTGGGCACGCCGGTGTTCTGGTTGATGTTCCTGATGATGACCATGATGTCCACGTCGGGACTGATGGTGATTTCTCAGATGGGAGCGTTCGCGAAGGACTTCGGTATCGCCTCGACCCTGGTCTGGGGCATGGCGGCGCTGCCGCTGGCGCTGACCATCGACCGTTTCGCCAACGGGCTGACCCGTCCGTTCTTCGGCTGGTTGTCTGACCGCATCGGGCGCGAGAACACGATGGGCCTGGCGTTCGGGCTGGAGGGTGTGGCGATGGCGGCGTGGCTGGCCCTGCACAACGACCCGCTGCTGTTCGCACTGCTTTCGGGGGTGGTGTTCTTCGGCTGGGGAGAAATCTTCTCGCTGTTCCCGTCGACGCTCACCGACACCTTCGGCACGCGTCACGCCACCACCAACTACGGCATCTTGTACATGGCCCAGGGCATCGGCTCGATCCTGGGCGGCCCGATCGCCGCGTTGATCCACCAATCCAGCGGTTCGTGGGCGCCGGTGTTCGGCATCATGATCGCGCTCGACCTGATGGCTGCCGCGCTGGCGCTGTTCGTGCTCAAGGGCGCGCGCGCGCGCTATCTGGCGCGGGCCACTGCCTGAGGACAACCGATGTCATCATCCCAACGCCTTGACCGCCGCGACCTGCTGCTCGGGCTGCTGGCCTTCGCGGCGAGCTCCACCGACGTGATCGCCTTTCTCAAACTGCAGCACGTGTTCACGTCGGCGATGACCGGCAATACCGCCCTGCTGGGCATGGCGCTGGGCCAGGGCCGGCTGCTGGCGGCGCTGCTGTCGCTGCTCGCGCTGGTTGGCTACGTCGCCGGCGCGGCGGTCGGCGCATTGGTGCTGCGCCACGATCCGCAGCACGAGTTACGCGATATTCTCGGTCTGGAGTCGGCGGTGCTGCTGGTGATCACGCTGGCGTGGTGGTTTCAGGGCTTCCCAGGCTCCGGCCCGGTGTTGCAGCTGTCGGTGCTGGGCGCAGCGCTGGCGATGGGGCTGCAGAGCGTCGCGGCGCGCAAGATCAACGTCGACGGTGTGCCCACCGTGGTGTTCACCAGTACACTGACCAGCATCGTCATGACCCTGATGCAGGTCGGTGTGCGGGGCCGTCCGGGCTCGCTGTTCGGCGCGCGCAGGCAAGCGCTGGCCTTCGGTATCTACGCCACCGCTGCGGTGCTCACCGCGGCGGCATTACAGTGGCGCGAGCCGGTCGCGGCGGCGTTGCCGCTCGCCGCCGTGCTGGTCGCGCTCGGCTTGCAGGGGGCCGTGACCCGGGGCGCGCCCCCGTCCTGATTTTCCTTTCCCGAGGTTTTCCATGCAACATACCTGTCAGGCCCTGGGCGGCATGGTCGTGGCTCCCCACCATCTGGCGGCGCAGGCCGGGCGCGACGTGCTGCGCGACGGCGGCAACGCGGTGGAGGCGATGGTGGCTGCTGCGGCCACCATCGCGGTGGTTTACCCGCAGATGAACTCGATCGGCGGCGACGCCTTCTGGCTGGTCCACCGCCCGGGCGAGGCGCCCTGGGCCATCGACGCCAGCGGGCCGAGCGCGGCGCTGGCCGACCGCGGGTTCTACGCCGGGCATGCGACGATTCCGAGTCGCGGCCCGCAGGCTGCGCTGAGCGTGGCCGGCACGCTGGGGGGCTGGCGCCTGGCGTTGCAGCGAGCGGCCGGCATGTCGGCTGCACCACTGCCGCTGGAGCGCCTGTTGCGCGACGCCATCGGTCACGCCCGTCACGGCATCGTGGTCAGCGCCAGCCAGGCTGAGCTGACAAGTGCCAAGCTCGCCGAGCTGCGCCCGGTGCACGGGTTCGCCGACGTGTTCCTGCGCGACGGGCAGCCGCCGCGCGTCGGGGATATCGTGCGCCAGGGCGCGCTCGCCGACACTCTCGCGCATCTGGCGCGCCATGGCCTCGACGATTTCTATCGCGGCAGTCTGGGGGCGATGATCGCTGCCGAACTCGAGCGCATTGGCAGCCCGCTGCGCCGTGCCGACCTGGTCGGCTACGAGGCCGAGTCGGTCGAGCCGTTGCAGCTGCGTCTGGCCGACTGCACGTTGTACAACCTGCCACCTTCGACCCAGGGGTTGGCCTCGCTGATGATTCTGGGCATTTTCGAGCAGCTCGGCGTGCGCGAAGGCGAAGGGTTTGCGCACCTGCACGGCCTCATCGAGGCGACCAAGCGCGCGTTCTCGGTACGGGCACGCGTGGTCACCGACCGCGGCCGCGTCCCGCTCGACCCGCAGGGTCTGCTGCACCCCGACCGGCTGGCCGAACTGGCTGCGGGGATCGATCCCGCGCGCGCGCTGCCGTGGCCGCAACCAGCCGCCCCCGGCGACACCATCTGGATGGGCGCGATCGACCGCGACGGCTGTGCGGTCAGCTTCATTCAGAGCACCTACTGGGAGTTTGGCAGTGGGGTGGTGCTGCGCGATACCGGCATCACATGGCAGAACCGCGGCATCAGCTTTTCGCTCAACCCCGCCGACCTCAACACCCTGGAGCCGCGGCGCAAGCCCTTCCACACGCTGAACCCGGCGCTGGCGCTGTTCGACGACGGGCGCTGCATGCCCTACGGCACGATGGGGGGCGAGGGCCAGCCGCAGACCCAGGCGGCGGTGTTCACGCGCTATGCGCGTTTTGGCATGTCGCTGCAGCAGGCTGTCGATGCGCCGCGCTGGCTGCTCGGACGCACCTGGGGAGACGCCAGCACCAACCTCAAGCTGGAGAGCCGGTTCGACCCCGCGCTGGTGCGCCAGCTGCGCGACGCCGGCCACGAGGTCGAGTTGTTGACACAGCCCTACAGCGACACCATGGGGCATGCCGGGGCGCTGGTGCGCCACCCCGACGGTCGCATCGAGGGCGCCCACGACCCGCGTAGTGACGGCGGTGCAGCCGCCGTGTGAGTGGACCTAAGATTGGCGCGTTTCGCGCCTTTCGCCAGCCTGGCCGCGTCATCCTCGATGGCGGTTCGGGGCGGGCGCTGCCGCTTGTCGCAACCCAATGAAGGAAGGTTGACCCATGAAATCCCGCGCCGCCGTCGCCTTCGCTGCTGGAAAGCCGCTGGAGATCGTTGAACTCGACGTCGCGGGGCCGCGCAAGGGCGAAGTGCTGGTCCGCATCACCCACACCGGGGTGTGCCACACCGATGCGTTCACGCTGTCCGGATCCGATCCCGAGGGAGTGTTCCCGGCCGTGCTGGGGCACGAGGGGGCGGGGATCGTCGTCGAAGTCGGTGAAGGCGTGACCAGCGTACAGCCGGGCGACCACGTGATTCCGCTGTACACCGCCGAGTGCGGTGCGTGCCTGTTCTGCAAGTCGGGCAAGACCAACCTGTGCGTGGCGGTGCGCGCAACCCAGGGCAAGGGCCTTATGCCTGACTCCACGACGCGGTTTTCCCACCAGGGCCGGCCGATCCACCACTACATGGGTTGTTCGACTTTCAGCGAGTACACCGTGGTGGCCGAGGTTTCGCTGGCCAAGGTCCACGCGCAGGCCAATCCGGAACATGTGTGCCTGCTGGGCTGCGGGGTGACCACCGGCCTTGGCGCGGTATCGCACACCGCGAAAGTGCAGCCCGGTGACACGGTCGCGGTGTTCGGCCTCGGTGGTATCGGCCTGGCTGTGGTGCACGGCGCCCAGCTGGCCAAGGCTGGGCGCATCATTGCCATCGACACAAACCCTGACAAGTTCGGCCTCGCCCGCGCGTTCGGTGCGACCGATTGCCTCAACCCGAAGGACCATGACGCGCCAATCCAACAGGTGATCGTCGAGATGACCGGCTGGGGCGTCGACCACTCCTTCGAGTGCATCGGCAACGTGGAGGTCATGCGCGCGGCACTGGAGTGCGCGCACCGCGGATGGGGCCAGTCGGTGATCATCGGGGTGGCGGGCGCCGGCAAGGAAATTTCGACGCGTCCGTTCCAGCTGGTGACCGGGCGCACCTGGAAGGGCACCGCATTCGGCGGCGTCAAGGGGCGTACCGAACTGCCCGGGATGGTCGAGCGGGCGATGCGCGGCGACATCCGCCTGGAACCTTTCGTCACCCATACGATGGGTCTGGAAGACATCAACAAGGCCTTCGATCTCATGCACGAAGGCAAGTCCATCCGCACCGTCATCCACTTCTGAGGGCCGCATCATGCAGCGCATCGAGCAGCACGCGAGCTTTGGCGGTCGCCAGGAAGTGTGGAATCACTTCGCCGGCAGCCTCGGCTGCGACATGCGGGTTGGCGTCTACATGCCGCCGCAGGCGCTGCGTGGTGAGCCCTGCCCGGTGCTGTACTGGCTGTCGGGCCTGACCTGCACCGAGCAGAATTTCCTCACCAAGTCCGGAGTGCAGGAGCACGCGGCGCGCCACGGCATCGTGGTCGTCGTCCCCGACACCAGCCCGCGGGATCCCGACGGCAAGCTTGGCGTGGCCGACGACGAAGCCGACGATCTCGGTCAGGGTGCCGGCTTCTACGTCGACGCCACCGAGCCGCCGTGGGCGCGCCACTACCGCATGCAGGCGTACGTTGCCGAGGAGTTGCCAGCGTGGGTGGAGGCGCACTTCCCGGCAACCGCGGCGCGCGCCATCAGCGGCCACTCGATGGGCGGTCATGGCGCCCTGGTCACCGCGTTGCGTCATCCCGGGCGCTATCGGAGCGTTTCGGCGTTCTCACCGATCGTCGCTCCCACGCAGGTGCCATGGGGTCGCAAGGCGTTCCAGGCCTACCTGGGGCCCGACGTGCAGGCATGGAAGGCCTGGGACGCGGTCGAACTCGTAGCCGCGGCGCGCGAGCGCCTGGCGCTGCTGGTCGACGTCGGCGACGCCGACCCTTTTCTTGCCGGGCAATTGCGCCCGGAGTTGTTGCGGGCGGCCTGTGACGCGGTGTCGCACCCGCTTCGCCTGCGCCTCCATCCGGGCTACGACCACAGCTACTACTTTGTCGCCACCCTGCTCGGCGAGCATATGGAGCACCACGCGCGCGCGCTGCGCTGACGCGTGTCACCCCGGGTCCTCCCGCCGCGAATCAGCGCTTGTGCTGGCGCCGGTATTCCTCGAACAGGCGTTGGCGCTGCCTGGGAGGCAGACGGTGGAACCGCCGTTGCGCGCGCAGGATGTCCTGGCGCTGCTGTTGCGGGCGCTGTTGCCAACGGTGCATGCCGCGTTGCCAATTTCGCGGACCGGCTGCCGCCTCGGTCCACGCCAAGGCCAGGAGCACGGCGCACGCCAGCGCGCGAGCAGCGCCGCGGCGCAGACCCTCAGCTCGAGCCGTCATCATTTTGCGCGTCCTCCATGGCCTGGGGGTGGGCTGCCAGCCAGGCGTAGAAGTCCTGGTTTTGCACGGCGTCGGCCATTTGCGCATTGTCCGGCGCAAGCGCGCCCGACAGCGGGAGCCGCACTGCGGGCGACAGCATCAAGGTCAAACCAGCCAGCGCGACCGATGCGGTGATGAACCCGGCGCCTGCCACCCTGCCCCAGCGCAGCCTGCGTCCAGCGGTACGGCGCCGGGCGGCGAGCTCGGGCAGGGGCTGAAGCCCGGTGGCAAGCGTGGAGCCAAAGCGGGCAGCGGCGGCAAGGCGCGGATCGGCGCGCACGGCTGCCTCGACCTCGGCGGCACGATGGGGTCCTGGCAGGCCGGCGCGCCATCGGTCGACGTCGGCCACGGTGATGTCCTGACGTGGATTCATCGCGGGATTTCCGGAGCTGCGCGGTCAGCTGGCCGCGGATCATGATCGTGCAACAGTTCCCGCAGCCTGGTCAAGGCCCGCAGGTGATGGGTCTTGGCGCTGCCTTCGCTCACCCCCATGGCGCGGGCGGTGTCGATGACGCTGAGTTCCTCCACCTCGCGCAGCAGGAAGGCCTGACGCTGACGTGGGCTGAGAGCGGTGACGGCGTCGGCGATGCGCCCAGCCAGCTGCAAACGCCCCAGGCCCTCGTCCGGAGCGGGGCCGGGGTCCGCCAGGCTCTCCCAAGGCGCTGCTTCGTCAGTCTCCTCGTCATCACGCGAGAAGAAAAAATCAAGCACCTGTTCGACCCGGCGTCGCCGGTGCCAGTCGGTGGCACGGTGACGCAGGATCCCGAAGAACAGCGGTGGCCACTCGGCGGCGGGCTTGTGGCGATAGCTGGCGATCAGCCGGGCCAGACTGTCCTGGACGATATCCGCCGCAGCGTGGCTGTTGCCCCCGGTCTCGAGCAGGGCCATGCGAAGGGCCCGCGGACGCACGTCGGTGCAGAAGCGCGCCAGCGCAGGGTCGTCATTCACGGTCGGCAGGGGCAGGGCGAAGGCGGTGCTCATCAGGGTCAACCGCGCTGGCGCGGCAGGGGCATGTGGCTACAACGTGGAAGGTGACCGTCGCGGCGACAGCGTTGCGGTAATTAACTGTAACAAGCACGCATCTGCGGCCGCCGTCTTGCTGTTCACACACGGGCGCGGCGAATCAGCACCAGCGACGAATCCGGCGCGGTTGCCCGCACCGATCCGGGGTTGGTCAGCGACGCGCACCGGGGAAAGATCCGGTCTTAACGGCAGTTCCCCCAATGCGCGGGATGCCATCCCCACGGCCCCCACCATCCGGGGTGCCAGCATGCCGCCGGCCCCGGGCGAACCACGACGGCGACCGGGCGAAGAGGGGCGACATAACAGCCCCCCAGCGCCGTGGCGGCAATGGCGGCGAGCAGTGCGAGTCGGATACGACGCATGCCCGGCTCAGTTCCCGACGCGCCGGCTGAGACCGTTTTCCTGCCGATTCAAGGCAGCCTGCTGCTGCGGCGTGATGTAGCCACCATTGCGGCGCGCCATCGCCTGTTCCTCCGCCCGAATGTGTCGATCCTGCATGCGCAGGGCGCGCGCGCGGCGCGGGCTGATCTCGCCTTCGCGCCGCTGCTGGGCGGTTCGACGCAGCAGGTTATGGGTCCGGTCGAGAACCTGGTCACGCCGCGGGTGCGCAGCTTCCCAGTGGGTTGCGGCTTGTGCCGCGGTGACCGCGGTAAGTGCGGCAACGCCAAGCAACACGGCGACGATGCTGGGAATCAGTGGGCGATGGTTTGACATGATCTTGCTCCAGAGTGGGTCACGTTGACAGAGACTGCCTTGGCGTTTGCCGCAGGTGTTGCAATAACGCGGGTCGACGTGGCACCGGCGACAGGGGCGATCACGCAAAGATGTCACGAGACGTTTCATTGCTCTGCGCCCTCCAGGCCGGAGGCTGAGCAATCGCGGTCCTTGACGCCATGCGATCCAGCGTGATCGCTGCTCCGCGCCGACGACCACGTGTATCTACCTACTGATAGATAGTCTTGGTAAGATGAAACATCCGCCATACCGGCTGCAACTGCAGCGGCGACGTATAGGCGAACCCCTGTCAACCACTTCCGGCTCGCTGGTACCCCCATGAAAATCCACGACTTCAAAGGCTTCCCCAACCCCGCCCGCGTACGCATTGCCCTGGCTGAAAAAGGGGCCACCGACAAGGTGGAGTTCGTGCACGTCGACGTGATGAAGGGGGAGCACCGCCTGCCCGCCTTTGTGGCCATGAACCCGAATGCGGCCGTGCCTGTGCTCGAGCTGGACGATGGCACCTTCATCAGTGAATGCACGGCCATCACCGCGTACATTGACCATGCTTTCGACGGCATTTCGCTGACCGGCAAGACCGCCAAGGACCGCGCGGTCATCCACATGATGCAGTGCCGCGCCGAACAGGGCGTGATGGACGCCGTGGGCACCTATTTTCACCATGCCACGCCCGGCCTCGGTGCGCTGGAGCTGTACCAGAACAAGGAATGGGGTTTGAAGCAGCGCGAGCGCGCCGTCGCCGGCATGCGCCACTTCGACGGCGTGCTGGCCTCGCAACCGTTTGCCGCCGGTCAGAACTTCTCGATCGCCGATATCACCTTGTTCGTGGGTCTGAACTTTGCTGACTTCGCCAAGATCGAGATTCCGTCGGACTTGCCGCATCTGACCGCCTGGCGCGCCCGCATGGCCGAGCGTCCCAGCATGGGCGGCTGACCCGAACCACGGTAACGACTTCACGTGCACACCCAACCGGAGACACCCGTGGACCTTCATACCCGGTTCGACCAACGCGTGCTCTTGCACGGCGGCGAGCTGCCGTGGGTGGACTCTCCGGTGGCGGGCGTGCAGCGTCGCATGCTCGACCGCATCGGCGGCGAGGTGGCTCGTGCCACGTCCATCGTGCGGTACGCGCCCGGTCGTCATTTCAGCCCGCACACCCACCACGGCGGTGAGGAGTTTCTGGTGCTGGACGGCGTGTTCCAGGACGAGCATGGTGACTATCCTGCCGGCAGCTACATCCGAAACCCGCCCACCACACGGCACACGCCGGGCTCGCAGACCGGTTGTGTGATTTTCGTCAAGCTGTGGCAGTTCGACCCCGCGGACCGCACCCCGGCGGTGATCGACACGAACAAGATCGGCCGCGTGAATGACGCCACCCGCCCCGGGGTGGCGGTGACGCCCTTGTTCGAGGACAAGCGCGAGTCCGTGACTCTGGAGGTCTGGCAACCCGGCGCCCGGCTTGACGCCGTGATGCCCGACGGCGCTGAGCTGCTGGTGGTCGCCGGCAGCTTCACGGATGGCGAGGACGCATTGCGCGTCTGGTCTTGGTTGCGCATCCCTTGTGGGGGTCGCCTCGCGGCCGTCGCCGGGCCGCAAGGTGCGACCGTCTGGGTCAAGACGCGTCACCTGCGCTCGGTGGAAGCCCCTCCAGCCGCCGCCGCGGGCCGCACGACTTTTGAACAGCATCCCTAGCACGTGCGGTTGGGAAGGATCCGTGCGTTTGCGACAATGCGGCCCATGTCCGAGAAACGCACCGAGTTGCAAACCCTGGCGCAGGCCATCGTCCAGCGATCGGGTGTGCGCGCGCTGAGTTTTCGCCAACTCGCCGAACAGACGGGCGTCAAGTCGGCGAGCGTGCACTACTACTTTCCGGAAAAGCACGACCTTACCGCCGCGCTGATCGCCGGTTACAGCGAAGCCTTCGCGCAACGCCTGGCCGCCATCGCCGAGAAGCCGGTCAGCTTGACGCGCAAGCTCTCCGCCTTCGCCGATTTGTTTGAAGAAGCCGCGCAAGACGACAAGCTGTGTCTGTGCGGCATGCTGGCAGCCGAGATTTCGTCACTCGACGAGCATTCCCGCGCCCTCTTGCGCGGTTTTTTCGAACATGCGGAAGCCTGGCTGGTCCGGATCATGGAGCGGCACGCCGACGAATGGCGATCCCCCCTGCCGCCGAGTCGACTCGCCGCGGTACTGATGTCCGGGTTGGAAGGCGCCCTGTTGTTGGACCGCGTGCACGCCACCGGGGACCATCTGAAGGCACAACGCCAGTTCATCAACGCGTTCGCCGCCGGCAAGGCATTCTGATCGCGGATCGGCCGCCGGTGCGTCCACAGCGGCGGCCGATCCAGGGTTCTTCCGGCAACGTGACTGCAGCATTGCGTGAACCGTCCTAGACTGGGTTGGGGCGCTTCGGCGCCGCCGTTCCCGACAAAACGAGACAGGAGATTTGCAGCATGGACAGCATCCAGGTCGTCTACACCACCAGCGCCACCGCAACCGGAGGCCGCAACGGGCATGCGAGCTCGCATGATGGGCAGGTCAGCGTCGACCTGTCGGTGCCCAAGGCCATGGGCGGACCAGGGCGGCCGGATACGACCACCCCGGAAGATCTGTTCGCGGCAGGCTACGCGGCCTGCTTCGGTGGCGCGCTGGATTTCGTTGCCAAGCAGCACCACAAGAACGCGGCGGGCGCTTCGGTGACCTGCCAGGTGTCCATTGGGCCGCGCGACAAGGGCGGCTTTGGGCTGGCGGTGCAACTGCGGATCGAGGACTCCTCGTTACCGCAGCACGAATTGCAGGCCTTGGCGATGGAGGCGCACGAAAGCGTTTGCCCGTATTCGCATGCCACGCGCAACAACGTCGACGTGCAGATCGAGGTGATTGGGGGCTGAGTGGCGCGCCCGGCGCGACCGGGCGGAGGTCATGCCGGGCAAATCATGCGCGGCGGTGCGCGATGGCGACGCCCAGCTAGCGCGTGTCGCCGTGATGCGCGCCGGACGGCCGAAGTGCGAATGCGCCATCGCCGAGCAGGCTCAACACAATGAGCGAAACAGCCCAGAACGCCGGATACTCCCAGCCTCCGCCTTTGTTCGTGAACAGCCATCCGTTGGCGCCGTGCACGATGACGATGGTTCCCAGCATTTCGAGCGCCAGTGGAACGGCTATCCAGGGCGCGTAGATGCCCAGTACCAGCGCGATGCCACCCAGCGCCTCGAGGGCGATGGTTCCGTACGCGAGGATCGCTGGCATGTGCAGTGACGCGAAGTAGGCGACAAAACCCGGAATGGTGAACACGAACACCTTGAGGGCGACGTGCGCGAGAAACAAGATGCCCAGGCTGATGCGCAGCAGCGCAATGCCATAAGGGGCCGTGGATGAACGATGCATGGTTTGCTCCAGATTCGATGTCGGTTAGGGGGCTCAGGCCTGACGTAGCCAGGTCGGGGCGATCATGGTGCCCAGGCCGGCGCCGTAGCCGAGATAAATATTGAGCGCGGCCAGCGGCTCGAGATAGCGGGCGTTGCGCAGAGGTCCGGCGTCGATGACATCGAATCCCAAGGAGCGCGCCAGCTCCGCGACGCGCTCCTTGGCCTGCGCGTCGTTGGCCGCCACGAACACCGGGATGGTCTGGGATGGTGTGGCCTGCGCACCGGCGGCCAGGCGTTGCGCGAACACCGTGTTGAAGGCTTTGACCACCCGCAGTTCCGGCCGGGCCTCGGCGATTTGCTCGCTTGCGGATGTCGAATGTCCCAGTGTCAGACCCATGTAGTCGGCCGTCAGCGGATTCGTGACGTCCACGACCACGGTTCCCGCAGGCAGTTCGGCGCCGCGCAGCGCCTGGACTGCGTCGCCAAACCCGGTGGCGAGGATCACGATGTCGCTGGAACCTGCGCGCGCAACGTCTGCGCTGGCGCCGAAACGGGCGGCGAGGGCCTGTGCCTTGGCGCGGTCGCGTCCCACGATGTTGAGAGCATGACCGGCCGCATGCAACTGCTGCGCGAACGCGCTGCCCATGTTGCCGGTGCCGAGGATGGTGATGTTCATGATGGATTTCCTTCAAGGGTGCCTGGATCGTCCAGTCCGTGCGCGGCTTTGGGATGATCGGCCGTGCCATGAACGACACTTTAGGCTCGTGTTTTATGCAAAAAAAGATCCTAAAAGACAATAAACTATTTCTAATTTGGCAATAAACTTTGCCTGATCATGGATCTTCTTGCCGCAACCCGGATATTCGTGCAGGTGGTTGACGCGGGCAGCTTCGCGCGCGCAGCGGATGCGCTGGATGTGTCGAATGCCGTGGTGACCCGGCAGGTAGCCGCGCTCGAGGCCCATCTGGGTGCGCGCTTGCTTCATCGAACCACGCGGCGCATGTCGCTGACCGAAGCGGGAGAGGATTTTCACGCGCGTGCCCGCTCCATCCTGGAACAATTCGCCGAAGCCGAGGCGGTGGCTGCGCAGGGCGCGCGCAGTCCCGTGGGATTGCTGCGACTGTCGGCACCGCTGTCCTACGGAATCTCCCACCTCGCGCCATTGCTGGCTCGATTCCACGAGCGGTATCCGCACCTGCGTCTGGACGTCGATCTCAGCGATCGTCTGGTCGATCTCGCCAACGAGGGCGTCGACATCGCACTGCGCATTGCGACACGGCTCGACCCCGGGGTCGTGTCGCGTCGTATCGTGGCGCTGGACGCCGTGGTGTGCGCTGCCCCGGCCTATTTGCAGCGGCGTGGCCGACCTGGCGTACCCGCCGAACTCACCAACCACGATACTTTGAGCTTCAGCTATTTGTGGGCCGGTGATGAATGGCCATTCATCGGCGCCGATGGGCGCCGTGAACAGGTTCGGGTGCATCCGAACGTGCACTCGAGCAACGGCGAGTTGCTTCGCGAGCTTGCCATCGCGGGCGCTGGCATCATCCTGCAACCGCGCTTCATCGTCGCGCAGGCCTTACGTGCCGGCACCCTCGTATGCGTGCTGGAGCAGTACCGCACGCTCGACCTGAACCTGTACGCGGTCTACCTGAGTCAGCGTCATTTGCCAAACAAGGTACGGGTATTCATCGACTTTCTGGTCGACGCGCTGGGAACGGGGGCTCTGCTATGAACGACAACCTTGCCGTTTCCTCCGAGCCGTGGACGATACTGACCACCGATGCAGCTCCTTGCGCACGCATCCGCGTCGCCCGTGCGCGTGCGCAAGATTCTCTGTGCCTCAGATACCCGCGGAATGACCTGCCTCACGCTTGGGGCGACAATGTGGTCCCACTGTCCTACCGCCACTTGCCATGACCGACGCCATTGCCCCCACGGCCGACCTTGATCGCCTTGCCGAGCTGCTCGGCAGCAACGCCTCTCCCGAGCATGTCATGGATATCTCGACCCTGGACGGTTTCATTGCAGCGGCACTTGCGGGTCCCGATCAACCCCGACTCGCCGACGTCTTGCCGTGGATCCTGGATCCGGAGCGTACCGAACAGGATGTCGGCTTCGGCAGTGAAGAGGAGGCGCAAGAACTGATCGCCTTGATCGGTCAGCACTGGCATGACACCGCCGACATCCTGGCGGACAGCCCGGAAGACTACGAGCCCGTGCTGTACCTGGAGGGCGCTGATGATGCGGATGGCGACGTCTTCGTCGATGGCGAGGAGGTCTCGATCATCGACGACTGGTGCTATGGCTTCGTACTCGGGCTGCAACTGCAGACCGACGTGTTCGAGCGCCTTCCGGATGCGCTGAAGGACATGCTGGGTCCGATTTTCCTGTACGGAACCGAGGAAGGCCGGCCCGAACTCGAGCGGCTGCAACTGACACCCGAGCAACACGAAAGCATCGCCGAGGCGCTGCCTGGAATCGTCGCCGCGGTGTACGCGCATTTCCGCGGCGATGCCGAGAGCATCCCGACGGTCAGCGCGTAGCGCGCTCTGCACCGGGTTGCGACGGTGTCCAGGGAAAAGTTCTCGTGGTGATCCATGACCCCATGACTTTCTGGCTAACCTGTGCGGACCACCACCCTGGAGCGTTCTGCCGCGCCGGGCGGCGTGCGTCGCGCACGATCGCGAACCATGGTCACCAAAGCCCTCGCAGACGACGATAGCGAGGCCTCGTCACGCATCACCAGCAGCAGCTGACGGCGAGTCTGCATGCCGGACAGCTTTCGCAGTGCCAGACCCATCGACTTGACGTGAGGTTCCGCGCCGGCCATCGGCAGGATACCGATACCAAGGCCGGCCATGATCATGCGGCAGACCTCGTCGAAACCGCGTACCTGCACGCGGATCTTCATTTGCAAGCCCCTGGCGTCGGCCACCGCCGCGACCTGGCGCATCAGCGAGGTGGCGCGGTTCAGGCCGACGATGTCATGGCCCAGCACCACATCGATGGGAACCACCTCATGGCTGGCGAGGGGATGCGCTGCCGGCAGCACCAGCACCAGCTCGTCGCAGTCGCAATCCAGCGACTGCAGGTCGCCGATGGGTGTGTTGTGGCCGATGATCCCCAGCTCGGCATTGCCGCGCGCGACGGCCCGCACCACTTCCTCGCTGAGGGCGTCCTCCAGGTCGAGCATGACCGACGGATAGGTCGCCGAATACAGCGCCAGCAGGTTTGGCAGAAACCCGGTGAACGCGGACGTATTAGCCCAGAGGCGCAGGTGGCCGCCCGCGCCCTTGTGGTAGTCCAGCATGGCCATCGACAGCTGTTCGACGCCGGCGACGATGCTGATGGCGTGGCGCAGGAACGTCAGTCCCGGGCCTGTTGGCGTGACCCCTTTCTTGTTGCGCACCAGCAGTACGCTGCCGATGTGGCTTTCCAGTTCGGCCAGCCGCTTGCTGGCCGCAGGCAGGCTGATCGCCAGGTGCTCGGCACCCAGCGTCAGGCTCCCGGTTTCGACTGCTGCGACAAACAACCGCAAGGTTGTAAGGTCGAATCGGGCCGGGTTGATCGTCTTTTCCATTGTTTGGTTAATCAATGGTTAAGGATAGGTCAACCACTTTCGAATCGACAACAAAAATCTGCGCGTAAGCTCATCAACACTGGCGGGCGTTGCGATATGCGACCGAGATCCAGCCCAAAGCATAAGGAGGAGACGATGGACACAAACAAGACGATGGTGGCGCAGCCCGCCCAGGGACGCTGGAATGCTGAGCTCACGACAATGCATTGGCGGGTACTCGCGGGGGGGTTCCTCGGCTGGGTCTTCGACGGTTACGAGGCGATTGCCCTGGTCATGGTCCTGGTGCCCATGCTGCATGCGCTGCTGACACCCGCGCAGCTGACGTCGTTTCCGGTGTACGCGGGGACGGCGATCGGCATTACCCTCCTGGGCTGGGGTTTGGGGGGTCTGGTTGGTGGCGTGCTCGCGGATTACATCGGCCGCAAGCGCATGATGCTGTGGTCGGTGTTTCTGTATGCCGTATTTTCCGGGCTGACGGCGTTCGCCGGCAGCTTTGCGATGTTGTGCGCGCTGCGTTTTCTCACGGGCCTGGCGCTCGGCAGTGAATGGAGTACCGGCATTTCACTCCTGGCCGAGACCTGGCCTCAAAAGGCGCGCGCCAAGGGCGCCGGTTTTCTGCAATCGGGTTTCGGCTGGGGCACGTTGCTGGCGTCGGTGGCCTGGTACGTGCTTTCGACCACGCTTCCACTGGGGGCGCAGAGCTGGCGCTTGATGTTCATTCTTGGGGCTTTGCCGGCATTTTTCGTGTTCTACCTGCGACATGGCATCGACGAGTCGGAGAAGTGGCGCGAGGCAGTGCGTGAGCGCCGCTGGGCGCCGACCGAGGCCAGCCTGGGCAGCGGCAGCAAGGTCGCCCGGCGACCGTTCTCGCTGGCCCAATTGTTCCGCGATCCTGTGGCCCGCCGGCGCACCATCATCACCACGGTGCTGTCGATCGTCACCACCGTCGGCTGGTGGGCGATCTCCAGCTGGCTGCCGATCTACACCATCGGCCTGGCCAAGGCGCAGGGTCTGGCTGCCGCTCCCGTGTGGGGAGCGCGCGTCTCCATGTCCTATACGGTGGGCGCCATCGTGGCCTATCTGGTCGCTGGTTTCATCGCCGACGCCATGGGTCGTCGATGGTTCATGTTCCTGACGTTCGTCGGCTGCCTGGTGACGACGATCATGACCTACAAATTCACGCATACGGTTGACGGCATGATGCTCGTCGCGCCAGTGAATGGGTTTTTCACCCTTGGCTGTGCCTATGTGTGGATGGCGATCTATCCGGTTGAACTCTTCACGTCGACCGTGCGCTCGACGGCTATCAGCGTTGTATTCAATGCGGCGCGACTCATCGCCTGGGTGTTTCCCATCATCGCCGGCACGCTGATCCACTCGTTTGGCGGAATCAGCCAGGCGGCGCTGATCATGGGCTCTGTCTACATCCTGGGGCTGGTTCTGCCGTGGATGCTGCCAGAGACAGCGGAGACCGGTTTGCCGGATTGAACGTGCCGCGCTGTCGGGACCACTGTCCTGTGAGGGTCTTTCATCATGCAAGAAAAAGCCTTTGCTCCCGGGCCTGACGCGCCCCTTCCCCTGGCGGGAGTCCGTGTCGTCGAGCTCGGAACCCTGATCGCCGGACCCTATGCAGCCTCCCTGCTGGCACAGTTCGGAGCTGAAGTCCTCAAGATCGAGTCACCCGGCCTCGGCGACCCGCTGCGCTCCTGGCGCAAGTTGCACCAGGGCACGTCGCTGTGGTGGTATGCGCAAAGCCGCAACAAGAAATCGCTGACGGTCAATTTGAAGCATGCCGACGGGCAGCGCATCGTGCGCGAACTCGCGAGCACCGCGGATATCGTGATTGAAAACTTCCGCCCGGGAACCCTCGAACGCTGGGGTCTGGGCTGGGAGGATCTGCATCGCATCAACCCGTCGCTGATCATGGTGCGCGTGTCGGGTTACGGGCAAACCGGACCGTACAAGGACCGTCCGGGCTTCGCGGCGATCGCTGAGTCCATGGGCGGGCTTCGCCATCTCGTGGGCGAGCCCGGCCGACCGCCGGTACGCACAGGCGTGAGTCTGGGGGATACCCTGGCCTCGCTCTACGGGGTGATCGGGGCGATGATGGCCATGCACCACCTGAAAGTCAACGGTGGCAGCGGCCAGTTCATCGATGTGGCGCTTTACGAATCCGTGTTCGGAATCATGGAGAGTCTCATCCCCGAGTACTCCGCCCACGGTTTCGTGCGCGAGCCGTCTGGCGCCACGCTGCCTGGTATCGCACCGTCCAACACCTATGCCTGTCGGGACGGCCGTTACGTGATCATTGCCGGCAATGCGGACAGCATCTACCGGCGCATGATGCATGCGATCGGTCGTGGAGACCTCGCCGATGACCCCCGATTCGCGCACAACGAAGGGCGCGTGCGCCATGTCGACACCATTGATGGTGCGATCGCTGCGTGGACGGAGGCCCACGACCTCGAGCACGTGCTGAAAGTGCTCGAAGACGCAGAGGTGCCCGCGGGGCGCATTTACACGGCAGCCGATATCCATGCCGACGCGCACTATCGCGCGCGCGCGATGATCGAGCCGCACGCGCTCCCGGGAGGGCAGCAGGTCGACTTTCCGGGTGTGGTGCCGAAGCTGTCCCAGACGCCTGGCCGCACGCGGTGGCTCGGTCCCGCATTGGGTGAGCATACCGATCAGATACTCGAGGAACTCGGATACGGATCTCAGGCGCGCGCGCAACTGCGTGCCGACGGTGCGATCTAAAGGAGATTCGCCATGCTGCAAGCATCCCGGGGCAAGCGCCTCTACATCCAGGACGTCTCGCCGCGCGATGGCTTCCAGATCGAGCCGGTGTTCGTCCCGACGGACGACAAGATCGCGCTCATCAATCGCCTCTCGCGCAGCGGGCTGGCGAAGATCGAGGTGACGTCGTTTTCCTCGCCCAAGGCGATTCCAGCCTTGGCCGATTCCGTCGAGGTCATGGCTGGCATCGAGCGTGTTCACGGTGTCGAGTATGCCGCACTGGTGCCCAACGCCAAGGGCGCCGAGCGCGCAATGACTTGCCGGATTGACGAGATCAACGTCGTGATGTCCGCCAGTCAGAGCCATAACCGTGCCAACCTGCGGATGGACCAGGAGCGCTCGTTGGCCCAGTTCGCTGACATCGTCGCGCTGGCGCGCGGGCGCAGCGAGGTCAATGCCTCGCTGTCGGTGGCGTTTGGCTGTCCCTTCGAGGGGGAGGTCCGTCAGGCCGAGGTGCTGCGGCTGGTCGACAGCATCGCCGCGCTTGGCATTCGGCGTTTGACGCTGTGCGACACCACTGGAATGGCGAACCCCGCGCAGGCGCAGCAGCTCTGCGCCGCAGTCATCGCGTGTCACCCGGAGCTGTCACTGACCGCGCATTTTCACGATACCCGAGGCATGGGCCTGGCCAACGTCCTCGCGGCGCTGCAAGCCGGTGTGGACCGTTTCGACGCCTCGCTGGGAGGACTGGGCGGGTGTCCATTCGCGCCCGGCGCCAGCGGCAACGTCTGCACCGAGGACATGGTCCACATGCTCGACGCGATGGGCTACGCCACCGGCGTCGACCTGACCGCGCTCATCGAATGTTCGCGCATCCTTCCCGGCCTCGTCGGCCATGATGTGCCCGGCCAGGTCGCCAGGGCGGGACCGGCGAGCCGGCGATATCCTTTGCCAGATGACCTCGGACAGACCCGCCTCGCGGGGGCTGTACCAGCCTGCCGCGGAGCCGCGGCATGACGGCGCAGACCCTGTTCGACAAACTTTGGCAGCGTCATCGCGTTCCCACAGGAGCGGACGCGGACCCCGAGGCCCCCAGCCTGCTGTATATCGATCGCCACCTCATCTACGAGGTCACCAGCCCGCAGGCCTTCGCAGGCCTGCGTATGGGGGGTCGCCAGCCCTGGCGCGCCGCAACAGCGCTTGCGACCGCCGACCACAACGTGCCGACCACGGCGCGCGGGCTCGGGGTGGACGGGATCGCCGACCCGTTGTCGCGGCGCCAGGTTGCGCAGCTCGGCCGGAACTGCGCCGAGTTCGGCATCACTGAATTCGGGCTTGGCGATCGGCGCCAAGGCATCATCCACGTTGTCGGCCCCGAGCAGGGTGCGACCTTGCCCGGAATGACCGTGGTCGCGGGTGATTCCCACACCAGCACGCATGGAGCGTTCGGTGCCCTGGCGTTCGGTGTCGGCACTTCCGAGGTGGAGCATGTGCTGGCCACCCAATGCCTGGCGGTGCGGCGCATGAAAACCATGCTGGTGCGTATCGATCCGGTGCTCCCCGCTGGCGTCAGCGCGAAAGATCTGGCGTTGCACATCATTGGTCGCATCGGCACGGCCGGTGCGACGGGCCATGCGATCGAGTTCGCGGGCGAGGCCGTGTCGCACTTGTCCATGGAAGGGCGCATGACCCTGTGCAATATGGCCATCGAGGCGGGCGCTCGCGTCGGTCTGATCGGTGTCGACCAGACCACCATCGACTATCTCAAGGGACGCCCTTATGCACCGTCGGGGGCGTTGTGGGAGCGTGCGGTCAGCGATTGGCGCGGCATGCACAGCGACGCTGGCGCGGTGTTCGATGCGTGCATTGACATCGACGCGCGCCAGATCCGGCCGATGGTCACCTGGGGCACGTCGCCCGAGATGGTGGTCTCGATCGACGCCGAGGTGCCAGATCCGGCGCTGGAGCGCGACCGTGTGAAAGCCGCGGCCATGTCCCGGGCGCTCGAATACATGGGCCTTCGGGCCGGCACACCGATGCGTGACATTGTTCTCGACAAAGTGTTCATCGGTTCCTGCACCAACGCCAGGATCGAAGACTTGCGAGCCGCCGCCGCGGTGCTGGCGGGGCGGCGCATTGCTGCGAACATTCGGCTTGCGCTGGTCGTCCCTGGCTCCGGGCTGGTCAAGGAGCAGGCTGAAGCCGAGGGCTTGCATCGGGTGTTCCTGCATGCTGGATTCGAATGGCGTGATCCGGGCTGCTCGATGTGCCTGGGGATGAACGACGACCGTCTGCAGCCCGGCGAGCGATGCGCGTCGACCTCGAACCGGAACTTCGAGGGCCGGCAGGGCGCCGGCGGTCGTAGCCATCTTGTGAGCCCCGCCGTCGCGGCAGCGTCGGCGCTGGCTGGTCGCCTCGTCGGTCCTGATGCCGGAAGGGTCTCGTGATGCAAGCTTTTACCCTGCACGACGGATTGGTGATGCCGCTCGACCGCGCGAATGTCGACACCGACGCGCTGATCCCGAAACAATTCATCAAATCCATCGAGCGCACGGGCTTTGGGCCCAATCTGTTTGACGAATGGCGCTACCTGGACCGGGGTGAGCCGGGCCAGGACCCGTCGGAGCGTCGTCCCGACCCTGCGTTCCCCATGAACCAGGCGCGCTACACCGGCGCCTCGATTCTGCTGGCCAGGGAGAATTTCGGCTGTGGTTCGAGCCGCGAACACGCGGTCTGGGCACTCGAAAACGCTGGGTTCCGTGCGGTGGTCGCACCGACTTTCGCGGATATCTTTTACGGCAACTGCTTCAAGAACGGGGTGCTGCCGATCACGCTCGATGCGGCATGCATCGACGAAATGTTCCGCCGTGTCACCGTGCGGCCTGGCTGGCGCGCAAGCATCGATCTGATGGCGCAGACGCTCACGACCCCGGAAGGCGACGTTTTCGAGTTCCGCGTCGATGCGCATCGCAAGCGAGCGTTGAGCGAAGGACTCGACGACATCGCGCTGACCCTGGCGGAGGCCCCTCACATTCGCGCCTACGAGCAGCGCCGGCGCGTCAGCGAACCCTGGCTGTTCCAGGATTGAAATCCACGACCTATTGGCCCTTACCCCATGAGCACACTATTCACTCCCATCCGGCTCGGTGAACTCGAGCTGGCGAACCGCATCGTCATCGCGCCGATGTGCCAGTATTCCGCCGACGCGGGCTGTGCCACCGATTGGCATTTGATGCACCTGGGTCAGCTGGCAATTTCAGGCGCCGGCCTCTTGATTCTCGAGGCCACCGCGGTTGAACCGGTCGGCCGTATCACGCCACAGGACCTTGGCCTATGGTCCGACGCCAACGAGGACGCGCTGCGCCGTGTGCTGGCCGAGGTGCGGCGCCATGCGCCAACCCCGATCGGGATACAGCTTTCGCACGCCGGCCGCAAGGCATCGAGCAGCGCTCCCTGGATGGGCGGTGCCCTGCTTGCGCCGGACCATGGGGGCTGGGAATGCGTGGCGCCCTCCGCCGTGCCGCATGCTGACAACGAACCACCACCGCACGCGCTCGATGCCGACGGGTTGCAGCGTATCCGCCAGGCGTTTGTCGACGCCGCGGTTCGCGCAGTGCGCCTGGGCCTGGATTTGATCGAGCTCCATGCCGCGCACGGTTACCTCCTGCACCAGTTCCTGTCGCCGCTATCGAACCGGCGCGATGATGCCTATGGCGGCTCCCTGGAGAACCGCATGCGCTTCGTGCTCGAGGTCTTCGACGCGGTGCGCGCAGCGGTGCCGGCCCGTATTCCCGTTGGCGTGCGGCTGTCGGCGACAGACTGGGTCGACGGCGGCTGGGATCCGGAACAAAGCGCGGTGCTTTGCGCAGCCCTCGAGCCGCGTGGCTGCGCCTACATCCACGTCTCGAGCGGCGGCTTGTCGCCACGGCAGGCCATCACGGCCAGCCCGGGTTACCAGGTCGGATTTGCCGAGACGATCCGCGGCCAGGTCGATATTCCGGTGATTGCCGTCGGCCTGATTACCGAACCCGAGCAAGCCGAGGCTATCGTCGCTGAAGGCCGCGCCGACCTCGTGGCGCTGGCACGCGCGATGCTTTACAACCCGCGCTGGCCCTGGCACGCAGCGGCGCGCCTGGGCGCGCAGGTCGTTGCACCGCCACAGTACTGGCGTTGCCAGCCGGTGGCGCACAAGGCCTTGTTCGGCACCATTCGAATTGGCCAGCGGTGAACCGCGGCCGCGGCACCGCCGCACCGCGCTGCATTGTCCATCCCTGGCCGCTCCCTGCCATGCAAGCGTCCCGCGAGGCGTTTCCGGCAGGTGATGTTGGCGACAGGGGCTGATTTTCGGCGGCATCCGGCTGCTGTTTCATGCGATGTCGGGCTGGCACGCGAAATGCTCGCATGCGAGAGGCGCTCGGCGCGAACCCGGCGTGTGGTCACGCACGCGCGCGTTCGCGCCATCAACCCCGACCCTCACGTGAAAGGAATCTTGAAATGAACCGCAACGACGTCACCGAGGCGATCATCGCCGCCAGGATCGCCAAGGGTATCAAGTGGGCCGATGTGGCCAAGCGCCTTGGTCTGTCGAAAGAGTGGGTGACCGCGGCCTGTCTGGGCCAGATGACACTCGACGCACAACAAGCGACGGTGATCGCTGAAATATTCGGCCTGTCTGGCGAGGCGGTGGCGCTGTTGCAGGAGGTTCCCTACAAAGGGTCGCTGCCGGCCGCGGTGCCCACTGACCCTCTGATCTACCGGTTCTACGAACTTGTCAGCGTCTACGGCACCACGTTCAAAGCGCTGATCCACGAGGAGTTCGGCGACGGGATCATGTCGGCGATCGATTTCAGGATGGATTTGCAGCGCGAGCCGGATCCCAAGGGAGACCGCGTGAATATCGTTCTGTCGGGAAAGTTCCTTCCCTACAAGACGTATTGACTGACTCGCACCGTGCGGGGTCATGTCGGCCCCGGCGCGAACCGATGCAATTTCGCTACCGCAGCCGCAGGCGTCGATCGAATTCTTCGTCGCGCGCGGCATCGATCTCGCGCATGACGCTGTTCAGATCCACCGCGCCCTTCGGGCGTTCAAAGCGCCCCGTGAGCGGCACTTCGCGACTGAGCAGGCCGCGGCTGTACAGCCCCCAGATTTCATTGGCATGTTCGCAGGCACGCAACTCCGGTGCGAAGCGACCGAAAAATCCATTCAGATTGGCCACATCGCGCGACAGCATGCGGGCGGCGTGATGATTGCCGGCGGCGTCGACCGCCTGCGGCAGGTCGATGATGACCGGGCCCTCGGCGCCGAGCAGGATATTGAACTCGGAGAGGTCGCCGTGCACCACGCCCGCGCACAGCATGCGTACGACTTCACGCAGGAGGGTCTGGTGGTGCGCGCGCGCCAGCTCCGGCGTGAACTCCACGTCGTTGAGCCGGGGTGCCGCGTTGCCGTCTTCACCGACCACCAGCTCCATGAGCAGCACTCCGTCGTGGAAGTTGATCGGCCGCGGCACGCGCACGCCCGCCGATGCCAGCCGGTACAGCGCGTTGACTTCGGCGCTTTGCCACGCCGACTCCTGCGCCTCGCGTCCGAATCGCGATCCCTTGGCCATGGCGCGGGCCTGGCGGCTGTTCTTGACCTTGCGGTTTTCGGTGTAGTCGACGGCCTGGCGGAAACTGCGTTGGGTTGCCTCCTTGTAGACTTTGGCGCAGAAGGTGTCGTCGCCAAGGCCGACGACGTAGACCATGGCTTCCTTGCCGCTCGTGAGTTGACGCACGACGTGGTCGATCAAGCCTTCGTCGATCAGGGGTTGCAGCCGTTTGGGGACTTTCATGCCGGCATTTTGCGCCGTAACCGACGTCGATGGGGCGGCGCGCTGCCCGACCGGACAATCAAACTTCGACCGGCGCGGGTGGCCAGCCCAGCAATTCGGCCAACCGCGTCATGACCCACCAGGCTTCCTTGTGGTCGAGACCCGACTCCCCGGCGAGCAGGCCACGACGAATCCGCACGAGGACATCGTATTCCGTGACTTGCAACTCCCACTTGAGATCGATCGCCTTCTCGGTCAACATGGTCGCGAGGTCTTCGCAAAAATCGTAACGACGGGTGATGTGTTCGCGCGACGCGCCAGGCTTGATGCGTCCGGGTTCGACGAACAGCGCAATGAACGATGGTGGAATCGTGATCTGGTCATCGGTCATCGTGGCGGGGCATGTTTCAGAGAAGGCGTGATCGGGGATGGCAAGGGCGTTGTGCGGACCATGACGGGGGCATCCACGCCCGCATACGCACACCATTGGTGCATGACCGTGCGCGCGCACCAAGACGGAGACCCGCGGTGCCATGATGTGGGGCGCGCGCACGGTGCCCTGATTTTCGTGCCGCACCGATTTTGCGAAGGTTCCTGGCCCGCTACTTGCATTCCCTGAGACTGAAGCCGCGAATGCGGCACCCGATGCGCGAGACCACGATGCGTTTTTTTGACGAGATGTGCGATGCAGCCGGCACAGTGCGCGGGCATTATGCGCCGTACGAAGGCTGGCTGAAACATCAGCCAGCCGATGTGATGCAGGCCAAACGTGATGAAGCCGAATTGATATTCCGGCGGGTTGGCATCACTTTTGCCGTTTATGGCGACGACGCCGGCACCGAACGTCTCATTCCCTTCGACCTCATTCCGCGCATCATTCCCGCGTCGGAATGGACGACCCTGCAAGCGGGACTGGTGCAAAGGGTCGGCGCCTTGAACCGCTTCATTCACGACATCTACCACGGACAGGACATCCTTCGCGCGGGGATCGTGCCGCGCGAGATGGTGTCGGGGAACAAGCAGTTCCGGCCCGAGATGATGGGTTTGAACCTGCCGCATCAGGTGTACGCGCACATTGCGGGTGTCGACGTTGTGCGTGCCGCCAATGCAGATGGCCAAGGTCAGTATTACGTACTGGAAGACAACCTGCGCGTCCCGTCGGGGGTCAGCTACATGCTGGAGAACCGGCGCATGATGATGCGGCTGTTTCCCGACCTTTTTTCGCGCTACGCCATCGCTCCGGTTGCGCATTATCCGGACCTGTTGTTGCACACATTGCGCGAGGTCGCCCCGCAGGGCGTGGATGACCCGACCGTGGTGGTGCTGACGCCGGGGATGTACAACTCTGCATACTTCGAGCATGCATTCCTCGCACAACAGATGGGGGTCGAACTGGTCGAGGGCGGTGATCTGTTCGTGAAGGACGAATTCGTGTACATGCGAACGACGCGCGGCCCGCAGCGTGTCGATGTCATCTACCGACGCATTGACGATGACTTCATCGACCCCCTGGTATTCCGCGCGGACTCCGCGCTGGGATGCGCAGGTCTGATGGATGCCTATCGCGCAGGCAACATCAATCTGGCGAACGCCCTCGGTACCGGAGTGGCGGATGACAAGTCGATCTACCCGTACGTTCCGGCGATGATCGAGTTCTATCTCGGCGAAAAGCCCATTCTGACCAACGTTCCCACATACCAGTGCCGCGAACCCGAAGCGCTGGCCTACGTGCTGGCGCACTTGCACGAGCTGGTTGTCAAGGAGGTGCATGGCGCCGGCGGCTACGGCATGCTGGTCGGTCCGGCCGCCAGCCGTGCCGAAATCGCGTCCTTCGCGGAACGGCTCCGTGCAGCGCCTGCAGGCTACATCGCGCAGCCCACGCTGGCACTGTCGACCTGCCCTACGTACGTCGAGTCGGGCATCGCCCCCCGCCACATCGACTTGCGCCCGTTTGTCCTGTCTGGTCGCAGCGTCGCACTCGTTCCTGGCGGACTCACCCGCGTCGCGCTCGGCGAGGGCTCGCTGGTCGTCAACTCCTCCCAGGGTGGCGGCACGAAAGATACCTGGGTTCTCGAGCGCTGAAGCGCTGCCCGCGCCCCCGACTGGAAACCCGCACCATGCTCAGCCGCACTGCCGATCACCTGTTCTGGATGGCCCGCTACACCGAGCGCGCGGAGAACACCGCGCGTATGCTCGATGTACAAGTGCAGCACGAATTGCTGCAGCAATCACGGAGCGATGCCGGCAGTGGATGGGCCGCAGTGCTGGGGCTGTCCGAGTTGAGCGCCGACTACCGCGCGCGTCATGGCGATGTCACCGCGCGGCGCGTGCTGGACTACATGGTCCGGGATCCGGAAAACCCGTCGTCGATTTTCAGCTGCCTGCGAGCGGCTCGCGAAAGTGCACGTGCGGTACGCGGCGCCATCACGACCGAGACCTGGGAAACGGTCAATCAGACCTGGCTTGAACTGATGCGCATGTTGCACCAGCCGCTGCACGATCCAGGCGCACTGTTCGAGTGGGTCAAGTATCGTTCGCACCTCACGCGCGGGGTCACCGCGGACACCATGCTGCGCGACGAGGCGTTTCACTTTTTGCGTCTTGGCACGCTGATCGAGCGTGCCGACAACACCGCACGTCTGCTTGACGTGAAGTTTCATGCCCCTCAGGTGGAACAGGCCCAGACTGCCGAGGCACGGATGCAGGAGCAGGATTTCTACCACTGGTCGGGCGTACTGAGGTCGGTGTCGGGCTTCGAGATCTACCGCAAGTTCTATCGCTATGCCATCACCCCGGAACGCGTGGTCGAGCTGCTGATTCTGCGGCCTGACATGCCACGCTCGCTGGCGGCGTGCACCATGGACATCATCGACACGCTGACCAAGGTGGCCAACCCGCAGTCAGCCGATACGCTGCGCAGCGCCGGCATGCTCGATGCCGAGTTGCGTTACGGTCGCATCGACGACATCATGGCCACGGGGCTGCACGCTTACCTCACGCGCTTTCTGTTGCGTATCAACGATCTGGCCAGCCGCATCAGCCAGGATTTTCTCGCCGCGTGAAACGCGGTCGCCGCCCCAGACGGTCAAACGCCGGACACTGTCCAGATCCCGTCTTCTCCCGCCTTCATTTGCGTCCCGATCCCGCATGTCGATCCACGTTGCCCTGACCCATGTCACTCGCTACCGCTTCGATCGCGCGGTGAACCTTTCCCCGCATGTGGTGCGACTGCGGCCGGCGCCGCACACCCGCAGCCGCGTACTGTCCTATAGCTTGCGCATCGAGCCCGAGCTGCATTTCGTCAACTGGCAACAAGATGCTTTCGCCAATTACCTGGCGCGGGTGGCTTTTCCAGAGCGCACGACGGAGCTCGTCGTCACGGTCGACCTCGTGGTCGAAATGGCGGTCTACAACCCGTTCGACTTTTTCCTTGCGCCCCAGGCTGAGCATGTGCCATTTGCATATGATGCAGCGCTGCGCGCCGACCTCACCCCCTACCTCGCGCACGAACCGCTGACACCAAGGCTCGACGCACTGCTCAACAGCATCGACCGTCGCCGGCGCCGTACCGTCGACTTCCTCGTCGACGTCAATCAGCGTCTGCACGCGGAGGTGCGCTACCTGATCCGCCTGGAGCCGGGGGTCCAGAGCCCGGAGCAGACACTTGAACGCGGCAGTGGCTCATGCCGTGACAGCGCCTGGCTGCTGGTGCAACTTCTGCGCCACCTCGGCCTCGCGGCACGTTTCGTTTCCGGCTACCTGATCCAGCTCACCGCCGACGTCAAGCCGCTCGAAGGTCCGAGTGGTGCGGCGCAGGATTTCACCGACCTGCACGCGTGGTGCGAGGTCTACCTGCCGGGCGCCGGGTGGATCGGTCTCGACCCCACGTCCGGCCTGTTTGCGGGCGAAGGCCATATTCCCCTGGCTTGCACGCCCCAGCCTGCTGGCGCCGCTCCCGTCGAGGGTGCGGTCGATGCTTGCGAGGTCGTGTTCGATCACGAGATGCGAATTACCCGCTTGCGCGAATCGCCACGCGTGACCCTGCCATACCGCGAGGAGCAGTGGCAGCACGTGTTGGAGCTGGGGGCGCAAGTTGACGAGCGGCTGCGCGCCGGCGATGTCCGGCTGACGCAGGGCGGCGAGCCGACGTTCGTCGCGCCCGGTGACCCGGATGCTCCGGAATGGAATACCGACGCCATCGGTCCCACCAAGCGCGGCTACGCCGCAGCGTTGATTGGGCGGCTGGCGGCGCGTTACGGCTCCGGCGGCTTTCTTCACTTCGGGCAGGGAAAGTGGTATCCGGGCGAGCAACTGCCGCGCTGGGCGCTGACAGCCGTCTGGCGCCGCGACGGACAGCCCTGCTGGCATGATCCGCGGCTGTTCGCGGACGAGCGCGCAAGTGGGAGCGCCACTCCTGAGGACGCGCGCATGTTCATGCTTGCGCTCGTGGATGCCCTGGGCGTCGAACCCAGGCATGTGTGCGAGGGTTACGAAGACACCTGGTACTACCTGTGGCGCGAACGACGGCTTCCAGTGAACGTCGATCCTTTCGACTCGCGGGTCGAAGATGAGCTTGAGCGCGCGCGTCTGCGCAAGGTGTTCGAGCAGGGGCTGCGCAAGGTCATCGGTTACGTGTTGCCACTTCGTCGCGACGCCGGCGTGCCGACGCGGCGTGATGGACGCTGGGTCTCCGGGCCCTGGTTCATGCGCGACGGGCGTCTTTACCTCATTCCGGGGGATTCGGCGATGGGCTGGCGGTTGCCGCTCGACACCCTGCCCTGGGCGCGCGAGTCGGAGCGCCAGTTCGACATTCCCCCGGACCCGTTTTCGAGTTTTCCACCGCTGGCACCGGCGTCGCGCTTGCGCGTGCGCGACCAACCCCTGGACGCAGCCGGCGCCTCGGTGCCGCGGGGCCTGCCCGAAGCAGTCCCGGAGCGGTTCAGCTCGGCGGGTTCCACGATACGCACTGCCCTTTGCGTCGAAGTACGCGATGGTGTGCTGCATGTGTTCATGCCCCCGCTGGCCAGCGCCGATGACTACCTCGATCTGCTCGCGGCGGTGGAGGTGACGGCGCAGCGGCTGCGCGCTGCCATCGTTCTGGAGGGTTACCCGCCTCCGCGCGACCCGCGCCTCGAGCAACTGCAAGTGACTCCCGATCCGGGGGTCATCGAGGTCAACATTCATCCGGCGCATGACTGGGAGCAATTGGTCGAACACACCGAATTCCTGTATCAAGCCGCGTTCGAGACCCGGCTCGGTGCGGAGAAGTTTCAGCTTGACGGCCGTCACACCGGGACCGGCGGCGGCAACCACGTGGTGCTCGGGGGCGCCACCCCTGCCGACAGCCCGTTCCTTCGCCGCCCCGACCTCCTCGCCAGCCTCATTGCCTATTGGCACAATCACCCGAGTCTGAGTTACCTGTTCAGTGGTCTGTTTCTAGGCCCGAGCAGCCAGGCGCCACGTCTTGACGAGGCACGCGACGATCAGGTGTACGAGCTTGAGATCGCGCTGGCAGAATTGCGTGCGAACCGCGTTCCGCCGGACGGCGAAGTGCCGCCGTGGCTGATTGATCGAAGCCTGCGCAACCTTCTCATCGACGTCACCGGCAACACCCACCGCGCCGAGTTCTGCATCGACAAGCTCTACAGTCCCGATAGCGCGACCGGACGACTGGGTCTGCTCGAACTGCGCGCTGTCGAGATGCCCCCGCATGCGCGCATGAGTGTCGTCCAGCAGTTGCTGCTGCGAGCCCTGGTGGCGCGTTTCTGGGAGCAGCCTTACGAGGCACGTCTGCAGCGTTGGGGCAATGCGCTGCACGACCGTTTCATGTTGCCCACGTTCATCGCCATGGATTTCGAGGACGTGCTGGACGAGCTTCGTCAGTGCGGATTCGGTTTTGACGACGCCTGGTTCGCGCCGCATTTTGCGTTCCGGTTTCCGCTACTTGGAGACCGTGCGGTGCGCGGCGTGCAGCTTGAACTGCGCATGGCGCTGGAGCCATGGCACGTGCTGGGCGAAGAGGGTTCGGCCGGCGGGACCGTGCGCTATGTGGACTCTTCGCTGGAGCGTCTCGAACTCAAGGTCAGCGGCCTGACCGATCATCGTCATGTCGTCACCGTGAATGGTCGCGCGGCGCCGCTGCAGCCGACCGGGCGCACCGGCGAGTATGTGTGCGGGGTCCGGTATCGCGCGTGGCAGGTGCCCTCGGCGCTGCATCCGGCGATCGGGGTGCACGCCCCGCTGACCTTCGATCTCGTCGATACCTGGGCGCAACGTTCGCTCGGCGGATGCCGCTACCACGTCATGCACCCAGGAGGGCGCAGCTACGAGACGTTTCCGGTCAATGCCTACGAAGCCGAGAGCCGCCGGATGGCGCGGTTCGAGCGCATCGGGCATACACCAGGGCGTATGGTGGTGGCGCCGTGCCGACCCAGCCTGGAGTTTCCTTCCACGCTGGATCTGCGCCGGCGCTGAACGCGGCTCGCGTGGCGCGTGCCACAATCACCGGCATGGCAAGTCTGTTCCCCTATGAATCCGGTGCCCGGCTGAGCGCACTGGCCCGCGATCTGGCGGCGCCGGTGCCGGCCGGCCATTGGGATGTGCTGCGCGGCACCTCCTCCGACGGTCGCGGCGGAGGACCCTTGCGCGGCTGTTGGGAGCGGTTTTTCGACCTCCTTGGTGGCGACGGTTTCGATGAGTTGGACGCGCGTGAGGCCAGCCTGCGCCAGCACATTCTTGACGACGGTGTCACCTACAACGTGCATGGTGACAGCGAGCGCGCCGCGCGCAACTGGTCCGTTGATCTGTTTCCGCTGATCGTCGATGCCGCTGACTGGGCCCGCATCGCTGCCGGCGCTGCCCAGCGCGCCGCGCTGCTTGACGGCATTCTGCGCGATGTCTATTGCGGCGAACAGCATGTGTTGGCGCGCGGCCTGCTGCCGGCCGCGCTGGTGCACGGTCATCCCGGCTACCTGCGTGCGCTGCACGGCCACCGCCCGCCAGGTGACGTCTGGTTGCACGTGGCGGCATTCGATCTCGCCTGTGGTCCCGACGGCATCTGGCGCGTGATCAATCAGCGCGTCCAGGCGCCCAGCGGGTTGGGTTATCTGCTGCAGAACCGGCTGCTGGTGTCGCGTCTTTTCCCCGATGCCTTCGCTGCGCTGCGCGTGCAACGCCTGGCCGCCAGCTACCGCCTGTTGATGGACAACCTCCAACGCCTGGCGCCCGGCGACGGCGCGCCGCGTGTGGTCCTTCTTACGCCCGGCCCGTACAGCGAAACGTATTTTGAACAGGTATTTCTTGCGCGCTACCTCGGCATCACGCTGGCCGAGGGCAGCGACCTCACGGTACGCGAGGATCGGCTTTACCTGAAGACGGTGCGTGGACTGGAGCCGGTGCACGCGGTGCTGCGCCGACTCGACGACAGTTTCTGCGACCCGCTGGAGCTACGCCCGGATTCCATGTTGGGGATTGCCGGTCTGCTGCAGGCCGTGCGTGCTGGCAATGTGCTGCTCGCCAACGCGCTCGGAGCCGGCTTCCTTGAGTCGCCGGCACTGCAAGGTTTTCTGCCCAAGCTGTGCCTGTCGCTGCGAGGCGAGGAGTTGTTGTTGCCATCGCTTCCGAGTTGGTGGTGTGGCGAGGCCGGCGTGTGCCGGGCTCCGCTGGAGGATTTGCGCAACTGGGTGGTCAAGCCAGTGCATGCCGAGTGCGGCTTCGATGCCACGGTGATGGCCAGCATCGATGCCAACGATCTCCCGTCCTGGCGTGCGCGGGTGCTGGAGCAGCCCGATGAAGTGACGCTGCAACGCTACATGCCGTTGCCGCAGGTCCCGGTATGGCGCGATGGGCGCATGGGCGCGCGCGCCGCGATGTTGCGCGTGTATGCGCTCGCCGATGGCAATGGTGGCTGGCGTGTGCTCCCCGGCGGACTGGTTCGCACCGCCACGCACGGCGGAAACACCGTGTCGATGCAGCACGGCGGCAGCAGTCAGGACGCCTGGGTCATCACCGGAGAGGCGGTGGATGCATCGACGCTGCTGCCGGCGCCCATGCGTCCGCAGGATGTGATCGCGCGGCACCGTGTCGTCACCAGCCGCGCTGCCGAAAATCTGTTCTGGGCTGGGCGTTACTGCGAGCGGGCTGAACACGCGGCGCGGCTGGCGCAGTTGACGCTGCGGGCGATCGCCGAGGACGACGATCTCAGGGCCGGCCCCGGCGCCATGTTGGACACGTGGTGCCGAGAGGCGGCCCTCGTTTCCGCCGAATCGCCGCCGCTGACCAACAACCGCAGCGCATTCGCGCGCAGCGTGGTCGAGGGGCTGGAGCAAGGCGCGCACGCCGGCGGCCTGCTGCAAAGCCTGCGTGCCATGGGACACGCCGCGGCGCAGGTGCGTGAGCGCCTGGGCGGCGAGCATCGCCAATGGATCGCGTCGGCAACGGCGTTGCGTCTGATGCCGAATGCGACAGGGCGTGAGGCGCCGAGCGCCCTGCAGGCGTTGCAGGGTCTCGAGCGACTGAGCGAGCTGCTCGGCGCCATCACTGGCGCGCAGACCGACCGCATGACACGTGACGACGGCTGGCGTCTGCTCAGCATCGGGCGTCACATCGAGCGTCTGACCCTGCTTGGCGAAGCGCTACGGGTGGCCTTCGCCAGTGGCGGCGTGCATGCCGACAGCGGCTTCAACCATTTGTTGGCACTGTTCGACAGCACCATCACCTACCGCGCGCTCTACCAAAAGCGCCTGGAAGTTCCGCCGCTGCTCGATTTGCTGATGCTCGACCGCGAGAATCCCCGCAGTCTGGGCTGGGTGGCACAGACGCTGATCGCGCGCATACGCAAGCTGCCAGGGCGGCGCGAGGACATCGACGAGTTGCTCGAGATGGCACCCGATCCCGACGGCTGGCAGCTGACCGAGCTTTGCGCACACGGGCAGGACGGGCGTCATGCCTGGCTCGAGAACAGCCTGGCAAACGCGGTGCAAGGCGCCTACCGGATTTCCGACGAAATCAGTCTGCGCTACTTCGCGCATGCGGCCGCGCCGGCGCGCTCGCTGGGTGGCTATTGAGGCCGATGCGATGGACGACGCGCAACTGACCAGCCACGGTGTGTTGTACGAGGTACGCCATGACACGCGTTACGCCTACGAGACGTCGGTTGAGCTTGCCTACCACCTGGCCCACCTGCGGCCGTTGACCATACGCCGCGTGCAGGCGTGCGAGTATCACGACTGCCGGATCGACCCCGCCCCGGCACACAGCAGCAGCAGCGTCGACGTACTGGGAAATGTACGCCTGTATTTCTCCTGCTATGCCCCCCACCAGACGCTCGTGGTGAGCGCGCGCAGCCGTGTGCGGGTCCAGGCGCCCGCAGACCCGGACTGGGACGGCAGCGAGGCCTGGGAGTTTGTGCGCAACCGTCTCATCTACCGCGCCGGGCAGCCCGGCGAGCGCGCTGCGCAATTCGCATTCGGAAGTCATTTTGCGCCGCGTTTCGCCGACGCCGGCGACTACGCCGCACCCAGTTTTCCGCCTGGGCGGCCGCTGTTGCAGGGTGCCCTGGCGTTGATGCATCGCATTCATGCCGACTTCACCTATGACCCCGCGAGTACCGAGGCGCACACGCGAGCGCCGCAGGCGCTGCAGCTGCGTCACGGGGTTTGCCAGGACTACGCGCATGTCATGTTGTCGGCCTTGCGCAGCCTGGGGTTGGCCGCGCGGTACGTCAGCGGCTATTTGCGTTCGCGTCCGCCGCCGGGGCAGCAGCAGTTGGTCGGTGCCGACGCGTCGCACGCCTGGGTGGAGGTCTGGTGCCCGGCCAACGGCTGGGTCGAGTTCGACCCCACCAACAACCGTCGCCCGGCTGACGACTACGTGCGCCTTGCGCTGGGGCGCGACTTCGCCGACGTGTCGCCGCTGCGAGGGGTGATCCGCGGCGGTGGCGGCCATACGCTGGAGGTCGCCGTGCGCGTCAGCCCCGTGGGGACGCAAGTCACTGGGTGAAAAGCCGCACACGGCGCGTGCTCTGTCGCGCTCATCGCTGACATTTGCGACGACGCGTACCATCGGCCCCGCGATGACGACGCGTTGGCGATCGCACGTGCACGGAGCAAGACATGGCATTGAAGGCGACCATTTACAAGGCGGAGTTGCAACTCGCCGACATGGACCGGAACCACTATGAGGATTTGGCACTCACCATTGCCCGCCACCCGTCGGAAACGGATGAGCGAATGATGGTGCGGGTGCTCATGTACGCGCTGTACGCGCAGGAAGGAATCGCGCTCACAAAGGGCTTGTTCGACGTCGACGAGCCAGAAATCTGGGTGAAGGACCTGACCGGTGCGATCAAGCTGTGGATCGATATCGGTCAGCCCGACGAGGCGAGGCTGCGCAAGGCCTGCGGCCGTGCCGACCAGGTCGTCGTGGTCTGCCACGCCAGCAGCTGCGAGGTCTGGTGGAAGCAGATCGAGGGGCGCCTGACCCGTCTGCGCAACCTCACCGTGCTGCGCCTGCCAGCGGTGGCGGCGCAAGCGCTGGCAGCGCTGGCCGCGCGGACGATGCGATTGCAATGTCTGGTGCAAGACGGTGCCATGACCCTCAGCACCGAGGCGATGGCGGTGGACATTGCGCTCGAGGCCCTCAAACGGGCGGCCGTCGGCTGAACATGTTGTGCAAGCGGTGCGGTGGCATGGCTCCGCCCCGGCGCAAAATAGGTGGCTCCTGGCGATGGTGTGGACCGTGCGGTCCGTGCCGCCGGCAACGTTCGGGTGACCACGATGGATTCCAGCTGTTCTGCCCAGACCGCACAATTGTTGATCGATGTGCTTCGCCAGCAGCGTGACGCATATGCGCGCGACCCGTTCCCCGACCTGGGGCAGCGCATAGCCGACTTGCGCACCTTGCAGCGCTTCCTGCGCGACCACAAGCACGCCTTGTGCGCGGCGATTGACGCCGATTATGGCCATCGGTCGCGGCACGAAACGATGATGGCGGAAATCGTGCCGGCGTTGGCTGGCATCGATCACGCCGTGCGGCACCTGCGTCGTTGGATGCGGCCACGGCGTCGCGAGGTCGATCGGTTGATGTTCGGCCTGGCCGGCAACCGTGTCATTCCACAGCCCCTGGGTGTCGTGGGGGTGATCGTGCCGTGGAATTTCCCGGTCAATCTCAGCTTTGTTCCCTTGACCTGCATTCTCGCGGCCGGCAACCGCGCGATGGTGAAAATGAGTGAAAACTCGCGTCATCTCGCTGCCCTGCTCCTGGCGAAAATGCCAGGCTATTTTCCACCCGAGAAGCTGTGTTTCTTTGACGAGACGGGTGGCGTCGGCGCGGCGTTTTCGCAGCTGGCGTTCGACCACTTGCTCTTTACCGGATCTGGGCAGACGGGCCGCGCCGTCATGGCGGCAGCGGCCCGCAATTTATGCCCCGTCACGCTCGAACTCGGAGGCAAGGCGCCCGCGATTGTCTGCGACGATTTTGAGTTGAGCACCGCGGCGGAGCGTATTTTGTTCGTCAAGTTTCTCAACGCTGGGCAGATATGTACTACGGTCGACCATGCTTGGATACCGAAAGCACGGCTGGACGCCTTCGTCGAACTGGCGCAATCCATCGTGCCGTCGAGCTTCAAGGACCTGCACTCACCCGACTACACTTCGATCATCGACGCGGCCGCTTTTGACCGTCTCGTCGCCGCGCTCGATGAGGCGCGGGCAGGCGGCGCCTCCGTGGTGCAGTTGCTCCCCGGGCCTGCATACGACCGCGCCACGCGGCGCATCGCGCCGCACATCGTGCTCGACGCACCGGCTGACTGTGCGTTGATGCAAGGCGAGATTTTTGGTCCGATTCTCCCGCTTCGAGGCTACGACTCACTCGAAGAGGTCATCACCAGTGTCAACGCCGGTCCCCGGCCGCTCGCGATCTACCCTTTCACCCACGACGGTCGCGTCCTCGACCAGCTGCTCGCGCGGGTGATGTCGGGGGGGGTGTCGGTCAATGATGCGCTGTTCCACGTTGGACAGCACGACCTGCCATTCGGCGGCGTGGGCGCCTCCGGGATGGGCCATTACCATGGCCGGGAGGGGTTCGAGACGTTTTCCAAGCTGCGGCCCGTGTTCCAACAGGCGCGCTGGAGTTCGTTGCGCCTTCTGCGCCCGCCGTATGGTCGCGTGGCCGACTGGATTCTGGCCTTCCTCGCACGCTGAAGCGCAGGGGGCCAGAATCCCGTCCCAGTGGATCAGATCAATGCAAGGTCGTTCCCGCTGTCGATCTTGCCAGGCGACCGCTTGCCGTGCAGTTTGATTCGCAGACGCAGGTCGTTGACCGAATCGGCTGCACGCAGTGCATCCTCATAGCCGATTCGCCCAGCCTCGTAAAGGTCGAACAGGGCCTGGTCAAAGGTCTGCATTCCGATGTTGGTCGACCCTGCCATGACCGTCTTGATGTCGGCAACTTGCCCTGACATGATCTTGTCGGCGATCAGCGGGGAGTTGATCATGATTTCCACCGCCGCCGCACGCCCTTTGCCGTCATCGTTGCGGATCAGACGCTGCGACACGATCGCACGAATGTTCATGGACAGATCCATCAGCAATTGCGCGTGCCGATCCTCCGGGAAGAAGTTGAGGACGCGGTCGATGGCCTGGTTGGCGTTGTTCGCGTGGAGGGTGGCGAGCACCAGGTGTCCGGTTTCGGAGAAGACGACGGCGCGGTCCATGGTTTCGCGGTCGCGGATTTCTCCCATGAGAATGACGTCAGGAGCCTGCCGCAGTGTGTCCTTGAGAGCGTCGTCCCAGCCCTCGGAGTCCTGGCCGACCTCGCGCTGATTGACGATACACCGTTTGTGACGGTGCAGGAACTCGATGGGGTCCTCGATCGTGATGATGTGCCCCTGCGTGTTCTCGTTGCGGTAGTCGAGAAGCGCCGCCATGGAGGTGCTCTTGCCGCTCCCCGTCGAGCCCACGAACAGAATCAGCCCGCGTTTCGTCAAGGACAGCTCCGCCAGGATCGGCGGCAGGCCAAGCTGCGCAATGGTTGGAATTTCGAGGGGGATCGTTCTAGCGACCATGGCGACACTGCCGCGTTGCGTGAACACGTTGCAGCGAAACCGACCGACCCCATTCGGGGCGATGGAAAAATTCGTCGCGCGTCGATGCTCGAAATCCGCGCGTTGGCGATCATTCATGATCGACATGGCGAGTGCCTTGGTCTGCTGCTCGTTCAGCGGATGGGCTGACAGCGGCTCGACGTGGCCGTCGAGCTTGATCGCGGGGGGGAATCCTGCCGTGATGAAAAGATCAGACCCGCCGCGTGACATCAACGCGCCCAAGGCCTTGTGAATGAACATCGTCGCTTCAGATTGTTCCAATCAACGTGCTCCTGCCAGGTCTCGATTCCGAACCGGTCGCGTTGCCGCGCCGTATGTGGCGGGTGCAATCGATGTCCACCGCGTTTGCCACCGACATCATGATAGGCGGCGCGGAGCGAGCGCCGTTTTCAACAGCCCTCCAGCTCAGAACCAGTGCCCGAGAATCGGAGCGATGAGCACGTTGAGAATTCCCACCAGGACCATCAGCAGTCCGGCGACGGCACCCTCTTCGCGTCCAAAGCCATGGGCTCGCGCGACACCCGCGCCATGGGCGCCCATGCCGAGCAGCGCGCCCGCGGCCATCCGCGAGCGCAGCGGGAGCAGGGGCAGCACCAACTCTCCCAGCGCGCTGCCCAGGATGCCCGTGAAAACGACAAAGACCGCCGTCAGGTCGGGTTTGCCGCCGATGTCACCCGATACGGTCATCGCGAACGGAGTGCTCATCGACCGTGGCAGCAGGCTCAGCAACAGGCTTCGATCCAATCCCAGCACATCGGCCAGTGCCCACACCGAGAGCATCGCGGTGCAACTGCCGATGACCGCGCCGCCAAGAAGTACGGGCCAATGGCGTCGGATCAGACCGCGTTGTTCCCATAGCGGAATGGCGAAGGCCACGGTTGCGGGGCCGAGCAGGGCGACCAGCCAGTGGGTGCGACGAATGTAGTCCACATAAGGTTCGTGCAAGGCCAGCGCAATCGCGATCAACAAGGCCGGGGCCAGCAGCAGCGGTGTTGACCACCATTGCCGCAGACGCGCATGAAGCCATCGCCCGATCTGGTAGCTCGCGATGGTCGCGAGTGACCAGAACATGGCGTCAAGAACGGGGTTCTGCAGCAGCATGATGGTCCTCCGTGGGTTGGGCGTGCAGCCGCATGCCGAATTCGACCGTGAGCGCGGTGACTGTCATGACCAGAATCGTGCTGACGAGGATCAAGGTCAGGACCTTGAGACCCAGCATCCCGATCAACTCGGGGTGGTTCAGGATCGCCAGCACGGCCGGAACGAAAAACAGCAGCATCTCGGCGACGAACCAGTTGGCGCCTCCCCGAACCGTCGTTTCCCGCACGCCCCCACTGGCGAGCAGCGCCAGCAGCAGCGCCATGCCGATGATGCCGCCGGGGATCGGTACGTGTGTGCGTTCGGCGATGGCGTTGCCGGCGAGCCAGAACCCGATGACCACCGCGATTTGCAGCGGACGGTGCGTTCTGATGGTGCGGCGGGCCGCCGCGAGGACGTTGCGCAGTTGCATGACGAGCTCCCTGGATGGAAACCAAGTGTATGCCGCATAGCACAATGCATAAAATGAATTCTTTGACTATGTTGAAGTCGTTATAAGAATGGAGACGTCATGGATGTTCGCAAGCTTCGCGCATTTGTCGAGGTGGTTCGTCACGGCGGGTTTACGCGTGCGGCGAAGGTTGTGTTCCTGACGCAGTCGACGATCAGCAAGGCGGTGAAGCAACTCGAGGACGAGTTTGGACTGCCTTTGCTCGACCGCGCGGGCGGCCGTCAGTCGCTCACGGCGGCGGGCGAGATCGTGTTTCGGCGCGCGCTCGCGATGCTCGCCGAACGCGACAGTCTGATCGAGGAGCTCAACGCCCTGCGAGGCTTGCAGCGCGGAACGCTGCGTCTGGGGCTGCCGGCCATAGGGTCGAGCGCGCTGTTTGCCCCGGTGTTCTCGATCTACCGGAAAAACTACCCTGGCATCGACGTCCGCATCGTCGAGCAGGGGAGCAAGCGCCTCGAGGAGTTGATCCTGAGCGGGGAACTCGATCTGGCAGCATCGTTGCTCCCGGTGCCCGCGTCGCTCGCGTGGGAGGAGGTACGGTGCGAGCCCCTGGATCTCCTCGTCGCAGCCACCGACTCTCTCGCCGCGCGCGCGAGCGTCGTGCTCGGCGACCTCGCCACCCGGCCTTTCATCCTGTTTGGCGAAGGCTTCGCCTTGAGCCCCGTCATCATCGACGCCTGCGCCGCGCAGGGCTTCGTTCCGACCGTCGTGGCCCGATCGAGTCAGATCGATTTCGTGCTTGAGCTCATATCCGACGGGCTTGGCGTCGGCTTTTTGCCGAGGTTCATTGCCCAGCAGCGCCTGCCGCCGGGCGTGTGCCGAATTCCCATCGACGACCCGGCAATGGTCTGGAACATTGCCCTGGTGTGGCGCCGGGGAGGTTATCTCTCACAGGCAGCGCAAGCCTGGATCGGCGCGGTACGCGAGCAACGTGCCCGGTCGTGAGAGCCGAGGCCCTCCGTGCGCCCCGAACCCGTGCGCCGCCCTGGCGGGATGGATGTCGGTGCTCGCTTGTTCATTGCGTCGGTGGCGTCGGCGGCATCGTGGCGGCCAGGCCATCGAGTCCGCCGAGGAACAGTGCGACGCTATCGCTGACCCAGCGCGTGCGCTGCGCCGCCGAGAAGGTTCGTCCGAGCCCGAGCGCCTGCATTTGCGGCAGCGAAACCAACAACTGCAAAAGCTGCGTGGCCGCGAATTCTGCGGTTTGTGGTGGGAGGTCCTGCCTGGATCGCAGCAGTCCCACCACATGAGCCACCACGGTTTCCCGTCCGCGCGACAGCGTGACCGCCTCGAGCAATTCCGGAAACCTGGACGATTCGGCGACGATGAGTCGATGCAAGGCAAGAATCCGGGGTGTCAAGGCCGCGTCGAGCACGCGTGCGCCGAGGTTTTGCAAGGCAGTTTCGAGATCCGTGTCACTCGCACCTGACGCGCCGGTGGTGGGGCGGGCGGCATCGATGAGGCCGCCGACGACCGCACGCATCAGCGCTGCCTTGTCCGGATAGCGGTGATAGAAGGTTCGCTTGGAGACCCCGGCGCGCGCTGCGATCGCCTCGATGGTGGTGGCACCATACCCATGCGCGAGCATCAGTTCGGTGGCGGTATCGAGAATGCGCGCACCCAGTTCGGCAGCGGCCTCGCGCGATGGCCTCCCCCCACGGGATGGTTGCGCTCCCGGCGTATTCCGGGAGGACGGCGCCGGGGCGTTCGGGACACTTGCGTGGGGGCTGCTTTTCATGGCGCGGGATACGTGGTGCCGTGTCCGAAGGTTTGATGATTGTTCCCACTCTATGGGATCGTGAAACGCAACGCAACCGGCGCGTTGCATTATCTCGCCACTGGACCGTGAGGCGCGTCAAGAAAGTACAAAACTGACGAGCGCTTCACCTGTCAAGGGCACTCAGCGACGCCGATGTCATTCTGAAAGGCATCTCGCGTATCCAGGTGGACTATGCTCGGAGTTCCGACGCCGGCACCCCGAGCCGGACATTGCCGACCGGCACGCTTCAACCATGTATTCGCTCATCATTTCCACGCTTGCCTACCCCATCGTCGCCTGGTGGATGCATCGCAGGCTCGCGGACGTCCTCGAGCCCGGGGGTTCCCGAAAAATTATGGTCGTGGTGGCCGCTTCCGGGGTGTGCTGGGCGGTCGGCGCCGGGCTCGACGGGGCCTTTCCGGGGCAGGTGTTGCATCTGCTTTGAGTCTGCGATGCCAGACCTGGTTTCGCCTCCAGCTTGATCTCGCGCAAGCGGGTTGCGACGTGTTTGCGCAAGGCGCCGGCGCGTGCACCTACACTCCTTGAAAGCGGGGGCGCCTGACGAAGCAAAAAAGGAAGTACATTGACTGATGCACACTACACGCACGAGCACCTGGTGGCGTTGGGGTTCAGAATTCAAAGCTCGGGCGATCTCGCGTTTGCGCGTTGGATCGTGAAGCAGGTGGGGGCTGAGCGCGCCGCCGCGGCCGCGCATACATTGCGGAGCCGACGACCGCCGCGGCCGGCCAGGGTTGCCGCTGAGCTGGGTCTTGGCGATACGGACTGGGTCGGCGTGGTGCACGTCTGCTCGCCGCTGGCGCGCGCGTTCGCGGCGCGCCGTACCGACCCGGATGGAACACAGGGCGGCCTCAGCGCCCGGTGATGAAGGCGCGGGTGGCCGCGATCAGCGCCTCAGGCTGGTCGCGGTGGGGAACATGGCCGCAGTTTTCCCACGCGAGCACTTGGGTTCCCGGCAGGCGGCGGGCGATGCCGCGAACCTGGTCCAGGGTTCCGTAGGGATCATCGATCCCCTGCACCGCCAGCAGCGGACAACGTATGTTCGCGAGGTCGGTCTCGATCGACCAGGTCCGGAAGCGAGGGTCGAGCCAGATCCGGTTCCAGCCCCAGAATGCCGAGTCGGGATCATCGTGATAACGTGCCAGACGCGCACGCAGACCGGAACGCGCATAAGCGTCTCGCGTGACGGCGATGCCGTCCAGAGTCATCTGCTCGACCATGATATGCGGCGCCAGCACCACCGCGCCCGCGACGCGATCGGGAAAGCGTGCCGCGTGGAGCAGGGCAATCGAGCCGCCGTCGCTGTGGCCGAACAGCCAATAGCGCCGGTTTGCCACGCCGATGGCTTCCAGCAGCGCCGGTAACACCTCCCATGCCTGGCGATGCAGGTAGTCGGTATCCCAGAACTCCTCGGGTGCCCGCGGCGTCGATCGGCCATAGCCGGGGCGGCTGTACACGAGGGCGCGGCAGCCCAGGGCTTCGCACACGCGGCGCGGAAAATCCTTCCACATTGCGATCGACCCCAGGCCCTCGTGCAGGAAGACCACCAGCGGCGTGTCTGCGGCGGCGCCGATCCATTCGACTTCGACGTTCACGCGTCGTCCGCGCCAGTCGATTCCGATGTGCCGGATGGAGGCGTCCCCGTGCGCTTCGGTCGGGTCGTTCCGGACGTGTCGGGCATCCATGCGATCGAGCATAGCGTTGATTGCATCGACGCGCAGTTCCTGCGGAGTGCTTTGCCGTCCCCGAGCAGCGTTTTTTCGACAGTGCAAGAATGCACCCATCATGCACCATCACACACTTCGCACCGATGTTCTTGAGATTGCCTTTGAGGCGCACGGCCCGACGTCCGGCCCAACGGTGATTCTTCTGCACGGGTTTCCTTACGACCCCCGAGGGTTTGACGCGGTTGCACCGCCATTGGCCGCAGAAGGGTGCCGCGTGCTGGTGCCGTACCTGCGTGGCTACGGTTCCACCCGTTTTCTGTCCGACGCGACGCTGCGTTCGGGCCAGCAGGCGGCGCTGGCCCATGACCTGCTGGGGTTCATGGATGCTCTCGGCATCGAGCATGCGGTGCTCATGGGTTATGACTGGGGTGGACGCGCCGCATGCATCGTCTCTGCCTTGTGGCCGCAGCGCGTGCAAGGGCTCGTCACTTGCACGGGCTACAACATCCAGGATATCGCGGCGGCGGCAAAGCCGATGCCGGCGGCGCAGGAGCACAGGCTGTGGTACCAATACTACTTTCACACGGCGCGAGGTCGTGCCGGTCTGGAACAGGATCGGCGTGATATCGCGCGGCTGCTGTGGTCGTTGTGGTCGCCTGACTGGAGTTTCGACGAGACCACGTTCATGCGCAGCGCAGCATCGTTCGACAACCCTGATTTCGTGGACGTCGTGATTCATTCCTACCGTCATCGTCATGGTGCCGCCCCGGGCGATCCGGCCCTGGAGCGGATCGAGGCGCGGCTGGCGACCCAGCCGGTCATTCCGGTTCCCACCATCAACCTGCACGGCGCCAGCGACGGCCTCGGAGAGCCGCTACAACCCGATGCCCATGCGCGCATGTTCACCGGAGATTATGCGCGACGCATTTTGCCGCGGATCGGACACAACGTGCCGCAAGAGGCCCCGGGCGAGACGGTGGCGGCCATTCGCGACCTCCTGGCGCGTTCGCGCTGAGTTCCCAACCTGCCCCGTGAACCACGAAACTCCTTATGCCGACCTGGGGCCGGACGACGTGCTCAACGCGGTCGACGCCCTCGGGCCGCGCTGCGACGGCAGGCTGCTTCAACTCAACAGTTTCGAGAACCGCGTGTTCCAGCTCGGTCTGGAGGATGGCGGCCAATGCGTGGCCAAGTTCTATCGTCCCGGGCGCTGGAGCGATGCGGCCATCCTTGAAGAGCATGCCTTCACCCTCGAGCTGGCGCACCGCGAAATTCCGGCCGTGCCGCCCCTGGACGTCGGCGGCAGTACCCTGCATCACATCGCGGGCCACCGGTTCGCACTGTTCGCGAGGCAAGGCGGAAGGGCCCCCGAACTTGAACGCGAGGAGGCGCTAGAGTGGCTGGGGCGCTACCTTGGCCGCATTCATGCGGTCGGTGGCGCCCAGGCCTACCGGGCACGCCCCGCCCTGGACGTGCAATCTTTTGGTGTCGAAAGCCGCGACCGCATCCTCGCCGGCGACTGGCTGCCGGGAGCGTTGCGGACGCCATGGGGCGATGTCGCGACACAGGCCATCGATGGGGTGCGCGCTGCCTATGCGCGTGCCGGAGATGTCCGTATGCTGCGACTCCACGGTGACTGTCACATCGGCAACGTGCTGTGGACCGACGATGGACCGCATTTCGTCGACTTCGATGACAGCCGTACCGGCCCGGCGGTGCAGGACTTGTGGATGCTGCTCTCGGGTGACGAGGATGCCATGCGCAGGCAGCTTGCAGCCCTGTTGCGTGGCTACGAAATGTTTTCCGCTTTCGATGACCGCGAGCGGCACCTCATCGAAGCGCTGCGTACCCTGCGCCTGCTGCATTACAGCGCCTGGATCGCCGGGCGCTGGAACGACCCGGCTTTTCCGGCCGCGTTCCCGTGGTTCGGTACGGCCGGTTACTGGCAGGAGCGCATCATCGAACTGCAGGAGCAGGTGGCGCTGATGCGGGCTCCACCGAGAATCTGAAGCCCATGCAACCGACAGGACATCGTATGCGATCCATTTTCATCATGGCCTTGCTGCTCGGCGTGGGTACCGCGTTGTCGGGTTGTGGCGTGGTGGCGGCACCGTGCCGGATCGCGTCGGCAGTCATCAAGGTCGTTCCGGTCGTCGGCCATGCCGCTGCCGTTCCGACCGACGTCTGTGCCGACGCCATCGACCCCTGAGAGTCGCGGGAACACGGCGTGCCGCGTTTCAGCGCGGGCGTACGAACAGCGTGTGCAGGCTGCGCCCACAGGGCCCCCCGCTGTCGAACACCGTGGCGTCGGTCGTGCCGACGCCTGATGGATCGATGACACTGCGCGCGTCCATGCCCGTCCAGTCACGATCATCGGCGACCGGTCTGTGCAGGCTGAGCTGCAAGTCGACGGGAACGAAGGTCCAGTCACGCAGGGGAAGTTCGGCACTGACACCGTTGGCTGAATCAAGCATCAGCAGCAGGCGATCAAGTCCGGTCGTGGCTTCGCTGTCGACGAGTCCGATGCGCGGACGCGCCCACACGGTGGCGGGGCCCAGCGTATCGAAGCCGCCGCGCCAGAAACGCCACTCCATCGCTTGCGCGTAGGGGAAGGAAGCCACGCCTGGAAACAGCACCACCTCGGCGCCGGCCCCGGGCAGGGGCGGGAGGGTAAAGGCGTCCGGGGCGGCCGGAGCACAGCCGGCCTGACGTTGCATGCGCCACGCACGCGCCAGCATGACGGCGCGCCCGTTGACGCGCATGCGCGCTTCCAGCAAGGCGATGCGACGTCCCGGCCGGGTGATGGCAACTTCGATCTCGCAAGGTGCCAGTGGCACGGCACCAAGAAATTCGACGCTCAGACGGGCCAGACCCATGTCGGGTTGTGGCGCATGCAGGTCCATGACGTGGGCGAGCAGCGCGATCGGCGGCCCGCCATGCAGCAGGTCGGGCGCCCAGGGGCCGATGGCAGCGTGGGTGGCCTCGAAGCTGCCCGGGCCGGTGCGGCGGTAGAACGTGTCCATGGCCAGGGATTGTGCACCGCTCAAGCGGTTTTGTGCGTTCGGCGCGGAGCCGTCGCGCGATCAGCACCGTGCCGGTTTGAGCGCTGCCAACTGCGCGCGCGCCAGCTCCCGCCGTTGGCGCAGGCCGTCGGGGGTGGCAGGTCCGAGTTGCTTCTCGAGCGCGATCCACAGCGTTTCCGCCTGTTCCAGCGCCAGCGCCGCGCCAGTCGCGTCGCCCGCCATGCGCAGCGCGATACCCTGGAACGCGTGGGCGTTGGCCAGCGCATCGCATCGAGCTGGCGAGGGTTCCGCGCCCGACGCCACCGCAGCGCGTGCCCAATCGGCACCGGCGAGTGCCGCGAGCCGCGCCGCCGACGCAGGTTCACCGCGCGCGAGCTGCAACCGCGCCTGGGCGAAGCGGGTGGTGGCGAGCAGGTCCAGCAACGCAGGCGTGAACAAGGCGCTCGCCCGCTGCTCCAGGGTTAGCCACGCATCGGCGCGAGAGGGCGCACCCGCCCGCGGCCGGCGGCGGTGGCGCCCCGCGGGGACGAGGTGGGGGGGCGGGGCGGGTGCGCCCGCCGGGCGGGGGGGGGG